>Ga0070712_100000002_pt1 | contig 288475 bp, 278 predicted proteins | sample LARL81metaG_FD_71396 | JGI IMG/M metagenome (GOLD analysis project Ga0070712, IMG submission 71396) | Corn, switchgrass and miscanthus rhizosphere microbial communities from Kellogg Biological Station, Michigan, USA - LAR L8-1 metaG | ecosystem: Host-associated > Plants > Roots > Rhizosphere...
GCCCGTGTCCGTCGTGGTCCCGGTCCCGGTCCCGGTCCCCGTGCCGGTGCCCGTCGCGGTCCCCGTGTCCGTGCCGGTATCCGTGCCCGTCCCAGTGCCGCCGCCGGTACCCGTTCCCGTACCCGTGCCGGTGTCAGTCCCGGTACCGGTGTCGGTGCCGGTGCCTGTCCCCGTGCCGCCACCGCCGCCGTCGTCACCGCTCCCGGTCGAAGCCCAGTCAGCCGTGCCCTCGAACGAGCCCGTCTTGATGCCGAGCGTCGTGGGATCGAGCAGGTTCGCCGGCTGCGAGCCGTCCAAACCTGCCAGCAGCAAGTCCGACGTCTCCCCCTGCGCCACCAGCTGGCCGCCGCTCAGGGGCGTGTCGGCGTATACGAGATCCTGCCCGTCCGGCGACCATGCGCAGCCTTCCTGGGCGTGGCCGCTGAGCACCCCGGGGAGCGGGGTCGCCGTGGCGGGACCGGGGAGCGAAATCGTGGCAAGCCGGTCCACGATGCCCGCCTGGTTGCTGAACTCGTTGAAGCAGAGAGTGCTGCCGTCGGGCGAGACGGCCGGGCCCAGCGCGTCCTGGATCGCCGGCCCGCTCGCGACCGGGGTGGACGCCGTGACGACCGGGCTCGGAGCGCCGGAGCCGGAGGCGGGGACCTTCCAGATCTCCCGATGATGGGAGCCGAGCGGCGATCCGACCGCCTCCTTCGTGAAGTACAGCGTGCTGCCACCCGCGCTCCACGACGGCTTGCCAGTCGACACGCCGCTCGCCACCAGCCGAGCACTCGAGGGCTCGAGCGGCAGCCCGGGACCGAGGTTGCTCACGTCGGCGACCCGCAGCTCGTTGCCGACCTCGAACGCAAGCTTGGTGCCGTCGGGCGAGAACGCCGGGAAGTCCTCGCCCGGGGCGTCTGCGAGCGCCTGGTGCGCGCCCGTCCCGTCCACGTTCATGATCCAGATCTCACCCGAAAGCCCCCCACCGGTTGCCGTTCCGTCCGGGTTGGAGAGATCGAAGCTCGACGGCACGCCCCCCGCGACGTAGGCGATCGCGGAGTGGTCGGGCGCCCAGTCGGGGTTGCGGTGACCGAGGTTGGCGGGCTGCGAGGACACCTGCACGGGGGCGCCCGCAGCCGGCGATGACGGCGAGGCGGAGACGAAGATGCGGGCCGAGTTGAGGCCGCTGCCACCGGGGCGGTCGCTCGCGAAGACGATCCCGGGGTCGCTGGCGTGGACGTCGATCGCGATCGTCGCGGCGCTGGCGGCGACGGTTCCGTCGGTCGCCGTGTACCGGAAGCTGATGAGCCCGCTCGTGCCGAGGCCGGGCGTGTACGTGATCGTCCCGTCGGTCGCGAGCTTGCTCGTGTCGATGGTTCCGCCGGCAGGGGAGCTGAGCAGCTGGTACGGCGACGCGATCCCGCGGCCGTCGCCCGAGTCAACCGGCGCCGGGGGGATCGGGCCGGGCTGTCGCAGGGAGCCGCCCGTTCCGACAGCGATGTCGGGGTCGAAGCACGACAGCGGGATCGTGACCGGAACGAGCGTGCTCGTCGTGAAGTGCTTGTCGTCGCAGGTGGGAGCCACGTTCGTCGTCCACGCCGGCATGCTGTCGAACGCGCCGGGGACGTTGAGCCCGACGAGGCTCGGGTCGGAGAGCGTGTTGTCGACGCTCGCGAGCCCCAGGTCGGACGTCGTCTGGTCGACGCCGCCGGAGCCCGGCGGCGCCGTGTGCGCGTCGAGCAGCAGATTGCCGTTGGGCGCCCATGCGCAGAAGCCCGGGGTGTCCGTGCCCGTGGCGATCACGTTGATGGAGCCCGTGAGAAGGTCCTCCTCGGTCACGCGCTGCGGCGCGGTCGCGAAGGTGCTGGTCCAGCACAGCTTGGTGCCGTCGAGCGAGACCGCCGGACTGGAGGCGTCGGTGATCGTCGCCCCCGTCGAGGTCATGCTGACGTTGGGGGTGACGATGTCCGTCGAGGTCCCCGTCGGCGCGACCGGGCTGAGCCGGGAGATCCCGCGAATCGGGTTGGTGGTGAGGGTCCCCGGTACGACGATCCTGGTGTAGTAGATCGCGCTGCCGTCCGGGCTCCATGACAGCTTCGCGGACTCCACCCCACCCGTCACGACCGCCTGCGGCGGATTGGAGGAGCGGAGGTCCTTGACCATCAGGTTGCCTCCGGAGGTGAACGCGATCGTCGTGCCGTCGGGCGACCACGCCGGGAAGTTCTGCTCGGGGGAGACGAACCCGGGATCGGGGACCACCACGGTCGTCGCACCGGTCGCCAGGTCGACCACGTCGATCGCGCCGCCGCCGATGCCGAGGGTCGGCACCAGGCCGGACCGGTACGCGATCTTCGTGTGGTCGGGCGACCAGTCGGGGTTGGTGTCCGAGAGACGCCGACCGGCCGGCTCGGTCGTCACCTGCACCGCGTTCGCCGCCGCCGGCGAGTGAATCGCGAGCGGCGAGTTCGCGACCCAGATCCGCGCGTCGACATTGGTGACGGGCGGCGTGCTCGCGCGATTGCTCGAGAAGGCGACCAGGCCGATCGTGCCTGAGCTGCCCGTGCCCCCGACGTGCACGTCCATGACGTGGACGTGCACGGTCCCCGGCGTCAGGCTCGCGGGGTTGCCGCGGTCGGCCGCGGTGAACGTGAAGCTGGTGTCGCCGCCGGTGAGGCTGCGGTGGTACACGACGGTTCGGTCGGGCTGCGGCGGGTCGACGCTGCCGTCCTGCGGCTGGGCGACGATCCGGTACTGCGACCCGTTGGCGATCAGCGCCGGGGCGGGCATGTGGTCGCCGGTCTGGAAGTCGGTGTCGGTGCACGTGAGCGCGATCGCGATGCGCGTCGACGAGCTGGGGACGGTCACGTCCTGATCCGAGCAGACGGGCGGCGCGTCGATCGCCTCGCTGACCTCTCCGTCGTAGTGGGTGGGATCGTCGAACTGCGGCCGAGCACCGTTCAGGACGATGTCCTGGCCAGGCGGGTCCGTGTTCGGCCCCGTGCTCCAATAGATATGCCCGTGACCGCTGTTGCGGCTGAAGGAGCACTCCTGGGCGCTCGAGCCCGGTCCGACGGCGACCTGGGTGAGCGCGTCTGTCGCCAGATCCATCGACCACACGTCGAAGTCACCGATCGTGGGCGGCGAGGTCGTGAAGCACACCGTCGTGCCGTCGGGTGACACGGCGGGGTCGAAAGCCTGGTCGAACGGCAGCGAGAGCTTGATCGCCGGTGCTGCGCTGAACGGGTCGACCTCATAGATCGAGACGAACCCCGACGAATCCTGGCTCGTGTAGAAGAGCTCGTCCTCTCCGGACGGGCTCCGGCCCCAGGCGATGCCGGAATAGAACGGAGCGGGATTCACGGTGCCCAGGCCGGCGACGATGAACGTGTCTCCGGTATTGAAGCGGTGACGCAGGAGCTGTCCGTTCGAGATGTAGGCCAGCCAGATGCCGTCGGGCGACCAGATCGGGAACCCGGTCTGCGGCTGCGGCGCCACGAACTGCGCGGGCGCGCCGATCGTCATGCCCTTGCCGTAGATCGCGGCCGTGTGGTCCGGGCTGTTCGCATCACCGGCTGCGAAGACGAACGACTTGTGGTCCGGGGCCCAGCTGGGGTCGCGGTGCTGGACGCCTTCGGGGGTCCGCGTGAGCTGGACCGGATTCGCGGTGCTCATGCCGTCGGCCACCCAGATCTTCTGGTCGTTGCCGCTGGCAGCCGGCGCGGTCGTCTCCGCGTTCGGACGGCTGCTTGCGAACAGCAGCTCGCCGGGCCCGCCCTGTGGGGCCGGTTCGCCGAGCGCGATGCCGGCGTTGGCGAGCCCGACCGTGACGACAGCCGCTGCGACGAAGACCTTCCGCAGTCTTCTCATGGCGCGGCACTATAGGAGACAGACGTCTGATGTTTAGTTGCATATAGAACATCTGTCCAAACGTGTTTGAACGCAGCCGTTCCTGCTAGGGGCCGATCCGCCGCGATCTGGAGTGACTGCGGCGCTGCGCGGGGGGTCGCTCAGCCGCGCGGGTACTCGGTGCGCGCGATCCAGTCGCGCACGACCGCGATCGCCTCGGCGTTGCCGTCGACCGCGCCCCGCTCGCCGGGCGCGGGCTCGACGCCCGCGAGCAGCGCGAGCAGCGCGCCGCGGGTGCAGCGCAGCGTGGCGTCGGGTTCCTGCGCCGGCCGGGTGGTGAGGACCGCCGGCGGCTCGCCGGTGCCGGGAACGGAGAGCCACGCGTCCGCCGGGCCGCCGGCGAGCGCGGCGTGCGCGAGCGTGAGGCGCCGGCCGAGCGTGTCGGCCGGCGGGATCGCGAGCGCCGCGAGCTGGAGCGCGAGCGCCGGGTCCAGCGCGACGCCGGCGCGCGCGAGGTCGCGCAGGCCCAGCGGCGCCTGCGCGAGGCGGCGCAGCTCGCGCAGGTGGCGGCGCCCGCCGCGCACGCGCGCGCGGCGGCGCAGCAGCCGGCGGCGTCCGAGCAGCAGGCGCGCGAGCCCGGCGTCGTCGGTAACGATGCGCAGGTCCGTCTCGCGGCGCGGGCGGGCGCTCGCGCGAATCCGGACCTCCGCGGTGCCCGGTCCCGCGTCGACCTGGAGCGCCGGCCGGCCGGCGAGCGCGACGTCGTAGCGCAGCGGGCGCTCGGCCACGAGCGCGTGCGCGGGCAGCAGGCCGGCGAGCACGCGGCCCGCGGTCGCCGGGTCGTGGTGCTCGAGGTGGCGCAGCGCACGCGGCAGCCAGGGCGCGGGCGGGCCGGCCGGCGGCGCGTTCGTCGTCGCGGCCTCTGGCTCCGCCTGCAGCCGAGCGCGCGCGGCGTCGAGGCGGTCGGCGTCGATCGGGCGCTCGGCCGCGGCGGGGTCGGCCGGCGCGGGCGCGGCAGGCGCAGCCGTCGGCCCGGCCAGCGGCGGCGCCTGCTCGGGCCGCCGCGCCTGCTCGAACTCCGCGCGCACGCGCGCGAGCGCGGCCTCGATCCGCCGCTCGGCCTCGCGGCGCTCGCCGACGCCGCGCTCGAGCGCGGCGAGCTGGGCGCGCAGCTCGCGCTCGGCCGCCGCGCTCTCCTCCAGCCGCGCCTGCAGCCGGCCCGAGCGCTCGCGCTCGAGCGCCAGCGCCGTCACCGGCGCGGCTCGCTCGCCCGGCAGCGCCGTCTCGATTCGCGGACCGTCCGCGGCGCGCTGCGCGAGCATCCGCCGCTCGCGCTCCAGCGCGGCGTTCAGCGGTGCGGCGGCACGCGCCGGCGCGGCGGCGGCCCGACCCGCCGCGAGCTCGCGCGACCCGGCGCCGCCCGGCGCGGCGACGTTCGCTGCGGCGGCGCCGGCCCGCTCGGTCCCGCCGCCCGGCCCGGGGCCGCTCGCTCCGGCGACGTCGTCCGGCTGAGCCGCGCCGGCAAGCTCCGTCGCGGCGCCCGGCCCGGCGCTGCCGCCCGCGCTCGCGCGGTCCGCCTCCTCGCGCGCCGCGCGCAGCTCCGTGCGCGCGCGCTCGAGCCGCTCGCGCAGCTCGTCGCGCTCGGCCTGCAGGTGGCGCGCCTCGGCCTTGACGACGTCCGCCCCCTCGCGCGCGGCGGCCGCCTCGGCGCGCGCGGCGTCGCGCTCGGCCTCCAAATCCTCGCGCTCGCCGGCGAGCCGGTCGGCGCGCGTGCGCTCCTCCGCCGCGCGGCGCTCGGCCTGCTCGGCGCGCTGGGCGCGGCGTTCGGCGAGCACCGCGGGATCGACGACGTTGGGCGCCTCGCCGGACCTCGGGTCCCGGGCGTCGTCGGGCGGGAGGGCGTCGGGCGGCATCGGGGAAGGCATCGCAAGTCGGAGGAGGCAACCGACCGCGAAAATCGGCCGGAGCCCCAGGCTACTGCGCGCGACGGACGGGCGCGAGATCGCCCCGTGAACGCCGTCGATCAGTCGCGCGGAGGGCGCCGGGCGGGGGCGCGCTCAGCCGCGCGAGCGCAGCCGGTGCGCCATCCGCGACTGCAGCGACCACAGCTCGATGAAGCCCGGCGACGCCGTCTGCGAGAACAGCCCGCCGGACTCGGCGAAGGACGCCAAAGACGCGTCGTAGACGGCGTTCGGCGACTCGCGCGTGACGACGCGCACCGAGCCCTTGTAGAGCCTCAGGCCGATCGTCCCCGTCACCTGCGCGTTGACCGCGTCCATGTAGGCGTCGAGGTCCGAGCGCAGCGGCTCCCACCACAGCCCGGCGTAGACGAGGTAGCCCCACTTCTGGTCGAGCGCAGGCTTGAACTGGTTCTGATGGATCGTCCCCACGAGCCGCTCCAGCTCCTCGTGCGCGCACAGGACGATCGCGGCGGCCGGCACCTCGTAGATGTCGCGGACCTTCAACCCGACGATGCGGTCCTCGATGTGGTCGACGATCCCGACGCCGTGGCGGCAGCCGATCTCCGCCGCGCGCTCCAGCAGCTCCACCAGCCCCAGGCGCGAGCCGTTCAGCGCCACCGGCACGCCCGCCTCGAAGCCGACCATCACGACCTCGGCCTCGTCGGGCGCGTCCTCGGGCCGCGTCACGAGCTGGAAGACGTCGTCCTCGGGCGCGTGGCCGAGGTCCTCGATCCAGCGTCCCTCCGACGATCGGCCCCAGAGGTTGTCGTCGATCGAGTACGGCGCGACCTCGGTGCCGCCCTTGACGGGGATCCCGTGCTCGCGCGCGTAGGCGATCTCCTCCTCGCGGCCCATCTGCCACGAGCGCACCGGCGCGATCACCTTCAGCTCCGGCGCGAGCGTCGCGATCGTCGTCTCGATCCGCACCTGGTCGTTGCCCTTGCCGGTGCAGCCGTGGGCGATCGTGTCGCAGCCCGACCGCCGCGCGTACTCGACCGCGAGCTGCGCGATCAGCGGCCGGCCCAGGGCGGTGAACAGCGGGTAGCCGTTGCCGTAGATCGCGTTCGCCTTGATCGCGGGCGCGACGAACTCGTGCGCGAACTGCTCGCGCGCGTCGACGACGTGGCACGCGACGGCGCCGAGCCGCTTCGCCTTGCCCTCGATCACCTCGTAGTCCTCGCCCGGCTGGCCGAGGTTGACCGTGAGGCAGACGACCTCCGCGCCGTACTCGTCCTGGATCCACTTGAGCATCACGCTCGTGTCCAGCCCGCCCGAGTAGAGCAGCAGCACGCGGCGGACCTCGCCCGGGTCGGCCTCGTAGGAGGCCGTACGCGCGGGCGCGGCGGCGATGCGATGGACCTCGGTCTGGTGCGGGGCGTCGGCCATGGGCGGGCTGGGAAGCCTACGCGACGGGAGCCGCGGCCAGCACGCGGCCGACGCGCGCGAGCGCGTCGTCGATCTCGCCGGCGGCGACGATCAGCGGCGGCAGCAGGCGCACGGTCGTGGGGCCGGTCGCGTTGAGGATCAGGCGCTGCTCCAGGAGCGCGCGGCGCACGAGCCCGGGCGCGTCCTGCGCGACCTCGAACGCCACCATCAGCCCGCGGCCGCGCACGTCGCTCGTGCCGGGCAGCCCGCGCAGGCCCTCGCGCAGGCGCTCGCCCAGCTCGCGCACGGACGCCAGCAGCGCCGGGTCCTCCAGCACGTCGAACGCGGCGTTCGCGGCCGCCGCGACGAGCGGCCCGCCGGCGAACGTCGAGCCGTGGTCGCCGGGAGCGAAGACGTCCGCGAGCCGCTCGCCGGTCACCAGCGCGCCGATCGGCAGCCCGCCGCCGAGCGCCTTGGCGGTCGTCAGGGCGTCGGGCACGACGCCGACCTGCTCGTAGGCCCACAGCGTGCCGGTCCGCCCCATGCCGGTCTGGATCTCGTCGAACACGAGCGCGGCGCCGGCACGGTCGCAGGCGGCGCGGGCGGCGGCCAGCAGCTCGTCCGGCATGACGTGGACGCCCGTCTCCCCCTGGACGACCTCGACCAGCACCGCCGCCGTGTCCTCGCCCACCGCCGCCTCCAGCGCCGCCGGCTCGGGCGCGACGACCGTGAAGCCGGGCACGAGCGGCGCGAACGGCGCCTGCTTGGACTCCTGCGGCGTCGCGCTCAGCGCGCCGTACGTGCGGCCGTGGAACGCGCCGTGCACGACGACGATCCCGCCGCCGGGCTTCGCCTTGCGCACGAGCTTGATCGCCGCCTCGTTCGCCTCCGCACCGCTGTTGCAGAAGAACACCTTCCCGCCCAGCGACGACTCCGCCAGCCGCTTCGCGAGCCGCATCGCCGGCTCGGTGTAGAAGAGGTTCGTCGCGTGCGTGAGGCGCCCGGCCTGGTCGCGCACCGCCTCGACCACCCGCGGGTGGCAGTGGCCGACGTTGAGGACCGAGATGCCCGCCATGAAGTCGAGGTACTCGTTGCCGTCCGAGTCCCACACGCGCGTGCCGGCGCCGCGCACGAGCTCGACCGGCTGGCGCGCGTACGTCGGCAGGACGTGCGCCGCCTCGATCGCCTGCAGCCCCGCGAGGCTCACGTCGGCCGCACCTTCGTGCCGATGCCGGCGTCGGTGAACAGCTCCAGCAGCAGCGAGTGCGGCACGCGCCCGTCGACGATGTGCGCGTGGCTCACGCCGCCGTGGATCGCGTCGAGGCAGGAGGCGAGCTTCGGCCGCATGCCGCCGTCGGTCGAGCCGAGCGCCGCCTCGACCTCCGCCGCGGTCGCCTCCGAGATCTTGCTGTCGGGGTCCGAGGGGTCACGCAGCCAGCCGGCGACGTCCGTCAGGAACATCACCTTGTAGGCGCCGAGCGCGCGCGCGACCGCGCCGGCCGCCTCGTCGGCGTTGACGTTGTACGAGTGGCCCTCGCGGTCGGCCCCGACCGACGCGACGACCGGGATGTAGTCCTGCGCGACGTGGGTGAGGACGCCGGTGTGGACGTCGACGATCCGCCCGACGAACCCGATGTCCTCTCCCCCCGGCGCCGCCTGGCGCGCGACGCGGAACAGCAGCCCGTCGTCGCCGCACAGCCCGACGGCCGGCTGGCCGTGGCGGTTGATGCGCAGGACGATGTCCTTGTTGACCTTGCCGACGAGCACCATCTTGGCGACCTCGACCGTCTGCGGGTCGGACACGCGCAGGCCCGAGACGAACTCGACCGGCAGGTTCAGCCGCTCCATGTAGGCGGTGATGTCGGGCCCGCCGCCGTGCACAACGACCGGGTTGAGGCCCACGTACTTGAGCAGCACGACGTCGCGCGCGAACTCCTCGCGCAGTTCCGGGTCGGTCATCGCCGCGCCGCCGTACTTGATGACGACGGTCTTGCCGTGGAACTCGCGGATGTAGGGCAGCGCCTCGAGCAGGGTGGCGACGTCGCGCATCTCGGGTCCCCTCGTCAGGTCGTGTAGTCGGCGTTGATGGACACGTACTGGTGGGAGAGATCGGAGAAGAAGACCTCCGTCTCGGCGCCCTCGCCCGGCAGGCCGATCGCGTACTCGACCTCGTCGCGGGCGAACGCTTGCTCCAGCGCGTGCGCGTCGAACGCGAGCAGCGCGCCGCCGGCGCACACCTGCACGCCCTCGACCGCGATGTCGAGGTGCAGCGGCGCGTCGAGCAGCGCGCCGCCGACCGCCTGCGCGACGCGCCCCCAGTTCGGGTCGCCGCCGTGCAGCGCGGTCTTCACGAGCGGAGAGTTGGCGACCGCGCGCGCGGCGCGCTCGACCCGCTCGCCGTCCCCGCCGCGCACGACGACGCGCGCGATCCGCTTCGCCCCCTCGCCGTCGGCGACGATCAGCAGCGCGAGCTGGCGCAGCAGCGCGTCGAGCGCCTCGCCCAGCTGCAGCTCCTCCGGCGACTCCGGCTCGACACGCACGCCGCTGGCGCCGCTGCACATCAGCACGGCCATGTCGTTCGTCGAGAGCTGCCCGTCGACCGAGATGCGATCGAACGAGCGCTTCACCGTCACGCCGAGCAGCAGGTCGGCCGTCTCGGGGTCGAGCTGCGCGTCGGTCTGCACGAAGCACAGCATCGTGGCGAAGTTGGGCTGGATCATCCCCGCGCCCTTGCACTGGGCGCTCAGCCGCACCGTCCCCGACGGCAGCTGCACCTCCAGCGACGCGCGCTTGGGGAAGGCGTCGGTCGTGCGGATCGCGTCGGCGAAGTCGGCGTCGCCGTCGGGGCGCAGCTGCTCGTAGGCAGCCGCCATCCCGTCGAGCACGCGGTCGACGGGCAGCTGGACGCCGATCACGCCAGTCGAGCCGATCGCGATCCCGGCGGGGTCGGCGCCGGTGAGCCGCGAGGCGGCGATCTGCGTCGCGCCGGCCGCCTCCAGGCCCGGCACTCCCGTCGCTGCGTTCGCGTTGCCGGAGTTGGCGACGACCGCGCGCAGGTGCGCGAGGTCGCAGCGCTCGCGGCACAGCTCGACGGGCGCAGCGGCGACGCCGGAGCGCGTGAAGCGCGCCGCGCTCGTCGTCTGCGGCGCGTCGGAGACGAGCAGCCCGAGGTCGAGCGCGCCGTCCTGCTTCAGTCCGCACGCGACGCCCGCGGCGCGGAAGCCCTGCGGCAGGCCGCCCGGCAGCTCGGCGACGTGCGCGGGCCGCTGGACCCAGCGCGAGGAGAAGAAGCCGGAAGTCACAGCCCGATCCCCTCGTCCTCGGGGAAGCCGAACATCAGGTTGAGGTTCTGCACCGCCTGCGACGAGGTCCCCTTCCAGAGGTTGTCGATCGCGGCGAGCACGATCACGCGGCCGTCGTGGCGGTCGCCGTGGACGGAGATGCGGCACAGGTTCGTCGCGAACACGTCGCGCACGCCCGGCGGGCGCTCGGTCAGCTCGACGAACGGCTCGGCCGCGTAGGCGGACTCGAACAGGTTGCGCAGCTCGCTGCCGCCGATCTCCCGGCTCGGCTTGACGTAGGCGGTGATCAGCTCGCCCTGGTCGAGCGGGACGAGGTGCGGCAGAAACGTGACGGTCAGCGGCGCGCCGAGCGCGGCGAGCTCCTGGTCGATCTCGGGCGCGTGGCGATGCCCGGCCGTCTTGTAGGCGGCGACGTTCTCGTCGACGGAGACGAAGTGCGTCTCGTCGGTCGCCGCGCGGCCGGAGCCCGAGACGCCTGTCTTCGCGTCGATCACGACGTCGTCGAGCAGGCCGGCGCGCGCGAGCGGCGCGAGCGCCAGCAGCGCCGCGGTCGGGAAGCAGCCGGGGTTGGCGACGATGCCGGCGTCGCGGATCGCGTCGCGGTAGCCGAGCTCCGGCAGGCCGTAGACGGCCGAGCCGAACAGGCCCGGCGCCTCGTGGGCGCCGTACCAGCGCTCGTAGACGTCGCGGTCGCACAGGCGGAAGTCGGCCGAGAGGTCGATCACCCGCACGCCCTTGTCGCGCAGCGCGGCGACGGTCGGCGCGGCGGCGTGGTGCGGGTAGGCGACGATCGCGGCGTCGAGCGCGTCGCCGTGCTCGGGCCGCGCCGGGTCCCACTCGTCCATCGCCAGCGGCACGCGGTGGCGCGGATAGAGGTCGTCGAGCCGGCGGCCGGCGTCGGAGCGCGACGTGATCGCGGCCAGCTCGAAGCGCGGATGGCGGTGCAGCAGCGCGGCCGCGAGCGCGCCCGCGTAGCCGGACGCGCCGAGGACCGCGACCCGCGGCCGCTCGCCGCCGCGCCAGCCGGCGCCGCCCCGCACGGTCGCGGCGCCCGGCTCGCCGCCGGGACCGCCAGCGTCCGCCCGCTGCGCGGCCGCGTCGCGCGCCTCAGGCACGGATCCGCCCTCCCACCTTGTCGGCCAGCGCGGCCTCGATCATCGCGCGTCGCTCGGCGACCTCCTCGTCGGTCAGCGTGCGCTCGGGCGAGCGGAACGCGAGCCGCAGCGCGAGCGAGACGTTGCCCTCGCCGACCTGCTCGCCGGCGTAGACGTCGAACACGCCGGCCTGCGCGAGCAGCGGGCCGCCCGCCTCGCGCACGATCGCGACGACCTCGCCGGCCGGCACGCTCGCGGGCACGACGACCGCGAGGTCCTGGCGCACCTCGGGGAACGACGTGTAGTCCTCGTAGCGGACCGGGCCCGGCACGGCCGCGATCGCACGGTCGAGGTCGATTTCGAACGCCGCGACGCGGCCCAGCTCCCAGTCGTCCGCGACGGCCGGGTGCAGCTCGCCGAGCCAGCCGACCCGCTCGCCGCCGGCGAGCACCGCGGCCGCGCGGCCCGGGTGCAGGAACGGCTCGCTCGCCGGCTCCACCCTCCAGTCGACGCGCAGCATGTCGAGCAGCGCGGCGAGCACGCCCTTGGCGGCGAAGAAGTCTGCCTGCGGCGGCGCCGGCTCGCGCCAGCCGACGGGCCGCAGCGCGCCGGTCAGCAGCGCGGCCATGTGCTGTGGCTCGTCGGGCAGCGGGGAGCCCCCGCCAGCGCCAACGGCCGGGCTGCCGCTCGCGGCGCGACTGCCGTGCTCGCCGCCGCCCGGAGCGCCGGCCTGCGCGGCCGCCGCCCGGCCGCGCCGCCGGCTGCCCGTCGCCGGCAGGAACACCGCGCCGGCCTCGAAGATCGCCACGTCCGCCGTGCCGTGCGCGACGTTGCGCCGCGCGACGTCGAGCAGCGAGCCGAGCAGGGTCGTGCGCAGCAGCGCGTGCTCGGCCGACATCGGGTTCTCGACCGCGATCGCCGTGCGGCGCGGATCGCCGTCGGGCAGCCGCAGCCGGTCGACGAGTCTGGCGTCGCTCCAGCTCCAGCCGGCGACCTCGTGCAGGCCGGCGGCGGCGAGCGCGTCGCTCGCGCGCCGGCGCAGCCGCTGCGCGGGCGTGAGCCGCCCGATCGCCGCCTCGCGCGAGGGCAACGTCGCGGGCAGCTTGTCGACGCCGTCGATCCGCGCGACCTCCTCGATCAGGTCGGCCTCGCGCGTGACGTCGTTGCGGCGGAAGTGCGGGACGGTCACGTCGAGCCCGTCCGCCGCGTCCGCGACGCCGAAGCCGAGCGCGGTGAGGATCTCGGCGCTGCGCGCGCGCGGGATCTCGGTCCCCAGCAGGCCGGACACGCGCGCGTCGCGCAGCCGGATCGGCGGCGGCGCCGGCCGGCCGCCGGCGGCCGGACCGCGGTCGAGCGTGCCCGGGACGACCCGCGCGCCGCACAGCTCGACGAGCAGCCTGGTCGCGAGCGCGAGCGCCTCGGCCGCCAGCTCCGGCGAGAGGCCCTTCTCGTAGCGCCCGGACGCCTCGCTGCGCAGCCCGAGCCGCGTCGACGTGCGCTGGATGCTCGGCCCGTCCCAGGTGGCCGACTCAAGCAGCACGCGCGTCGTGCCGTCGTGCACCTCCGAGCGCGCGCCGCCCATCACACCGGCCAGCGACGTCGGGCCGTCCGTGTCGCAGATCACGACCATGTCCGGATCGAGCGTGCGCAGCTCGCCGTCGAGCGTCTCCAGCTCGTCGCCGTCGCGGCCGTCGCGGACGGTCAGGCGCCCGCCGGCGACGCGGTCGAGGTCGAACGCGTGCAGCGGCTGGCCGGCGAGCAGCATCACGTAGTTGGTGATGTCGACGACGTTGGAGATCGGCCGCTGCCCGGCCGCCATCAGCCGCCACTTCAGCCACGTCGGCGAGGGACCGATCTTGACGTCCTCGAACACACGCACGGCGAAGCGCGCGCAGCGCGCCGTCTCGACCGTCACGTCGACGCCGGGCGGCGCGCCATCCCACGAGCCAGGGTCATCCGCCCACGGCTCCGGCCCGAGCGGCGCGCCGGTCGCCGCGTGCACCTCGCGCGCGACGCCGTAGACGCCGAGGCAGTCCGGGCGGTTGGGCGTGATCTCGAGCTCCAGGACGTCCGTCTCGATCTCCATCGCCTCCGTGAGCGGCATGCCGGGCGTGAGGCCGTCCGCGTGCAGCACCATCGTCCCCCAGCGCTCGGCGCTGACGTGCAGCTCGGGCTCGCTCAGGATCATCCCGGCCGACTCGACGCCGCGCAGCTTCGCCTTGCGCAGCTTGGTGCCGTCCGGCATCACGGCGCCGGGCGTCGCGACCGCGACCGTCTGGCCGGCGGCGACGTTCGGCGCGCCGCAGACGATCTGCGCAGGCTCGGCGTCGCCGAGGTCCACGCGGCAGACGCGCAGCCGGTCGGCGTCGGGGTGCGGCTCGACCGCGACGACGTGACCGACGACGAAGCCCTCCGGCGAGGGGACGCCATGGTGCGTGACGCGCTCGACCTCGGTGCCGGTCAGCGCGAGCCGCTCGGCGAGCTCGGCCGCTGACAGCTTCGGCGCGCAATGCTCGTGCAGCCAGGAGATCGGGACCTTCACGACGACGCCGCCCCCGCGAACTGCGACAGGAAGCGCAGGTCGTTGTCGAAGAACAGCCGCAGGTCCGACACGCCGTGCTTGAGGAACGCGATCCGCTCGACGCCCATCCCGAACGCGAAGCCCTGGATCCGCTCGGGGTCGTAGCCGTGCTCCTCCACGTAGCCGAACACGTTCGGGTCGACCATCCCCGCGCCGAGGATCTCGATCCAACCGGTGCCCTTGCACAGCGGGCAGCGGGCGCCGCCGTCGGCGACGCCGTCGGCGCAGTTGAAGCAGGAGACGTCGACCTCGACGCTCGGCTCGGTGAACGGGAAGAAGTGCGGGCGCAGCCGCACGTCGCGCTCGTCGCCGAAGATCGCGCGCGCGAACGCGAGCAGCGTGCCCTTCAGGTCGGCGAGCGTGAGGCCCTCGTCGACCGCGAGGCCCTCGATCTGATGGAACTGCGGCGTGTGCGTCGCGTCGCTGTCGCGCCGGTAGACGCGGCCGGGGACGATCAGGTAGATCGGCGGCGGCTGGCGTTCCATCGCCCGCACCTGCATCGGCGAGGTGTGCGTGCGCAGCACGACGTCGTCGGCGACGTAGAAGGTGTCGCTGCGCAGCCGCGCCGGGTGCGCCGGGTCGTGGTTGAGCGCGTCGAAGTTGTAGTAGACGCGCTCGACCTCGGGCCCCTCGGCGACCGTGTAGCCGAGCCCGACGAACACGTCCTCGATCTCGCGCCGCGTCTGGGTGAGCAGGTGCAGCGTGCCTTGCGGCGGCGCGGGCGCGCCGGGCAGCGTGACGTCGATCCGGTCGGCGGCGAGCTGCGCGTCGAGCTCGGTCGCGGCGAGCGCGTCGGCGCGCCGCTCGATCAGCGCCTCGAGCGCGGCGCGCGCCTGGTTGGCGGCCTTGCCGACGGCGCCGCGCTGCTCGGGCGGCAGCTGCGCGACGCCGCGCAGCAGGTTCGGCAGCTCGGCCTTGCGCCCGAGGAAGCGCACGCGCGCCTGCTCGAGCGCGTCGCTCGTCGTCGCGGCGGCGATCGCCTGCTCGGCCTCGGCGCGCAGCTGCTCGATCCGCTCGGTCATGGCGTCGGCATCCTACGGTCCGCGCCGGGCGCGCCGGCGCCTTCGCGCGTCAGCTCGTAGAGCGCGACGGTCGCGGCCATCGCGGCGTTGAGCGAGTCGCCGCGGATGGGGATCCGCGCGACGCGGTCGGCGGCGGCGAGCAGCTCCGCCGGCAGCCCGGCCCGCTCGGCGCCGACGAGCACGGTGACGGGGCCGTCGAGCTGCGCGGCGACGGCAGCGAGCGGCTCGCCCCGGTGCGCGTCGAGCGCGACCGTCGTCCCCGGGAGCACAGCGAGCAGTGCCGCCGCTTCGCCGGCGGCTGAGCCCGTACCGTCGCCAGCCGGCACGCCGCCGCCCACGCCCGCGGCTTCGCTTCCGCCGGCCGACGCGCCTGCGGCGTCCGCGGGCCCGCCGCGCTCGCCGGCTGCGGCCGCTGCGGCCACCGGCTCGCCGCTCACCCGCGCCAGCGGCACGGCGAACAGCGCGCCCATGCTCGCGCGCACCGCCTTCGGCCCGTACGGGTCCGCGCAGTCCGGCCCGAGCGCGACCGAGGAGGCGCCGAACGCGAGCGCGCTGCGCAGCACGGCGCCGACGTTGCCCGGGTCGGCGATTCCGTGCAGGCAGACGCACAGCGGCCCGGCCGGCGCGTCCGCCCAGCGCTGCTCGTAGACCGCCAGCGCGCGCGTGCCCGACCCCAGCTGCGAGACCGCGGCCAGCGCCTCGGGCGAGACCTCGACGCCCGCCAGCCCGCTGCCCGCCGCGCAGTAGCGTTCGACGGCATCCCAGCCGGCCGCGTCGGCGGCGGCCAGCAGGTCCTCGCCCTCGGCGACGAAGCGCCCCGCGAGCTCTCGCGCCCGGCGCCGGGCGGCGAGCTTACGGATCTGCTTGAGATGGTCGTTGTGCGGTGAGGTGATGGTCATTTAACGAGGAAGGGCGCCGTCCTGTCGAAGGAGCGGCGCCCGGTCGGAGTGGTCGTCGGCGGTGTCGGCTAGGCAGCCGCTGCCAACGCCTCGCGGGCGCGCTCGGCGAATCGGCGGAACGCCTCGGCGTCGCGGACGGCGATGTCCGCGAGGATCTTACGATCGAGCTCGACGCCGGCCAGCGCGAGGCCGTGCATGAACTGCGAGTACGAGAGGTCGTGCTGGCGCGCCGCGGCGTTGATGCGCGTGATCCACAGCCGCCGGAAGTCGCGCTTGCGGTTGCGCCGGTCGCGGTAGCGGTACTGGTCGGCCTTGAGCAGGGCCTCCTTCGCGCGCCGGTAGGACGAGTTCGCCTCGCCGCGGAAGCCCTTCGTGAGCGACAGCACCTCGCGCCGCTTCTTGCGGGCGGCGACGCTGCGCTTGACGCGCGTCACTTGCCCACCCCCAGCAGCTTCTTGACCCGCTTCTCGTCCTGCGGCGCTATCACCGCGGGCATCGCCTGGCGCCGCTTGCGCTTGGGCGACTTCTTCTCGAGGATGTGGCTCGTGAACGCGCTGCGGCCGCGGACCTTGCCGGTCGCGGTCACCTTGAAGCGCTTCTTGGCGCCGGAGTGGGTCTTCATCTTCGGCATCGCGACGCAGAAGTAAAGCAGAGATCGGCTGCCGCGCGCCGCCGCAGCGAGCGTCAGCGAAGCCGGGCGCGCAGGGCGATGACGCGGTCAGCGCCGGCGGCGAGCGCGGCGCGCGACAGGCTCCCCGCCTGCACCGCGCGCGCGAGCGCGGCTCTGCCGCGGTCGGCGGCGGCCGCCGTCTGGGCGAACAGCAGCAGGTCGTCGCCCGCGCGCGCGGCCGCGAGCGCCTTGGCCTCCGGCGTCATGCGCGGAAGCGCGGGAACCTCGAGGTCGTCGGTGATCGCGACGCCGGCGAAGCCGACCTGGCCGCGCAGCTCGCCGGTCGCGATCGCGGGCGCGAACATGGCGGCGCCGGGCGCAAGCGCCGGGTAGACGCCGGTCGAGACCATCGTCATCGCGATCCCCGCGCGCGCGGTCGCGCGGAACGGCGCCTCGTCGACCGCGCGCAGCGCGCTCGCGGGCGCGGCGATCCGGTTCAGGACGTCGTCCTCGTTCGAGCCGCCGCGGCCGAGGCCGGGGAAGTGCTTCGCGCAGGCGAGCACGCCGCCGGCCTGCAGTCCGGCCGCGAACGCGCCGCCGAGCGCGCTGACGCGGCTCGCCGAGGCGCCGAACGAGCGCCCGAGTGCGCGCACGCTCGAGCCCGGCCGGCCGACGTCGAGCACCGGCGCGAGGTCGGCGTTCACTCCGACGCCGCGCAGGTTGCGCGCGGTCGCGAGCCCCTCGCTGCGCGCGAGCGCGGCGCTGCCGATCCGCCCCAACTGCGCGGGCGAGTGCCGCGGCGCGCCGGGCAGGCGCTTCACCAGCCCGCCCTCCTGGTCGAGCAGCACGAGCAGCGGCAGCTCGCGCAGCGCAGCCGGGCCGCCGCGGCGCGCCGCCTGCAGCGCACCCGTCAGGCGCCGCAGCTGGACGCGGGAGGCGATGTTGCGGCTGAACAGGATCACGCCCGCGACCTCGCCGCGCCGGATCTCGCGCGCGAGCGCTGCCGACACCGTCGTGCCGGGCAGCGACGCGACGATCCGCTGGCCGGCCGCCTGGTCGAGCGACAGGCTCGCGGCGGCGGGCACAGGCGCCGCTCCGCCGCCGAGCGCGAGCGCGGTCGCGGCGACCAGCGGGGCGAGCATCGCGCGCGGCGGCGCGCTACTTCGCGGCCGCGCGCTTGCGCGGCTTGGCCTTGGCCTCGGCGCCGTCAGCGGACGCGTCCGCTTCGCCGTCGGCGGCCGCAGGGGTCTCGGCTTCGGCAGGGCCCTCGGCTTCGGCAGGGGCCTCGGCTCCGGCAGCGGCCTCGGCTCCCGCAGGGGCCTCGGCTTCAGCAGCGGCCTCGGCTCCGGCAGCGGCCTCGGCTCCGGCAGCGGCCTCGGCTCCGGCAGCGGCCTCGGCTCCGGCCGGGGCCTCGGTTTCGGCGGGAGCGTCCGGCGCCTCGGGCGCGGGCTTGCCGAGCTCGTCCGCCAGCACGGCCTTCGACGGCCCCAGCATCATCGTCATGTTGCGCCCGTCCTGGATCGGGCGCTGCTCGACGACGGCCAGCTCGGCGAGCTCCTCCGCGAGTCTGTTCAGCAGCATCTCGCCGCGCTCCGGGTGCGTCACCTCGCGCCCGCGGAACATGATCGTGATCTTGACCTTGTCCTTGTGCTTGAGGAAGCGGGTGACGTGCCCCTTCTTCGTGTCGTAGTCGTTCTGCGCGATCTTCGGGCGGAACTTGATCTCGCGGATCGTGATCTGCTGCTGGTGCTTGCGCGCGGCCTTCTGCTTCTGGGCCTGCTCGTACTTGTACTTCGAGTAGTCGAGCACGCGGCAGACGGGCGGGCGCGCGTCCGCGGCGACCTCGACGAGGTCGAGATCGCGCTCCTGGGCGTACTTCAGCGCGTCGGGCGTCTTGAGGATCCCGACCTGCTGGCCGGCCTCGTCGATCAGCCGCACCTCGGGAACGCGGATGCGCTCGTTGATGCGTGTCGTGTCCCGCTCGGGCGGGCGCCGGTCGAATCGTCGCGGGACCGGCACTTAGCTGGCGTCGTCGGAACGCGTCAAGCTGAGCTGCGCGAGCTGGTGGGCGTACGTGGCGTCAACGTGCGGCGAGTATAGCGGCGCTTCGCGCCTCGCAACGGGCTTTCGGCGCAGGAGGGTCCCTCCTACCGCGCGCGCGTGACGACCTGCTCGCGGATCCGCGCAGCCAGCTCGGCGACCGGCAGCGCGATCGCGTCCTGCGCGCCGTGCTCGCGCAAGGACACCTCGCCGCCGTCGGCCTCGCGGTCGCCGACGACCGCCATGTGCGGGATCTTGCGCAGCTCGGCGTCGCGCACCTTGCGCGCGATCGACTCGCTTCGCTCGTCGAGCTCGACGCGCACGCCGGCCTCCCGCAGCGCGTCCGCGACGGTGCGCGCATACGCCGCGTGGCGGTCGGCGATCGGCAGCACGATCGCCTGCACCGGCGCGAGCCACACCGGCAGCCGGCCCGCGAGATGCTCGAGCAGGATCCCGATGAAGCGCTCGTAGGAGCCCATCAGCGCGCGGTGGATCATCACCGGGCGGTGCTCGGCGTCGTCGGCGCCGATGTAGGCGAGGCCGAAGCGCTCCGGCATCCCGTAGTCGAGCTGGACGGTGCCGAGCTGCCACGAGCGCCCGAGCGAGTCCGTCATGTGCAGGTCGATCTTCGGGCCGTAGAAGGCGCCGTCGCCCTCGTTGACGCTGAACTCCAGCCCGCGGCGCTCCAGCGCGGTCGACAGCGCCGCCTCGGCGCGGTCCCACAGCGCGTCGTCGCCGATCCGCTGCTCGGGCCGCGTGGACAGCTCGACGCGCACGTCGAAGCCGAACAGCGCGTAGGTGTCGAACGCGAAGTCCAGGCACGCGGCGACCTCGTCCTGCACCTGCTCCTCGGTGCAGAAGACGTGCGCGTCGTCCTGCGCGAAGTGCCGCACGCGCAGCAGCCCGTGCAGCGTGCCGGACGGCTCGTTGCGGTGCAGCAGCCCCGGCTCGCTGTAACGGATCGGCAGGTCGCGGTAGGAGTGGCGCTGCGACGCGAACAGGTGCGCGTGACCGGGGCAGTTCATCGGCTTGACCGCCAGCTCGCGCTCCTCCGAGACGGTCACGAACATGTGCTCGCGGTACTTGTCCCAGTGGCCGGACGTCTTCCACAGCTCGCTGTCGTAGATCAGCGGCGTCTTGACCTCCGTGTAGCCGCGCGTCTCCCCCATCTCGCGGCTGAGCGCGACGAGCGCGTTGTAGACGGTCGTGCCGGCCGGCAGCCAGAACGCGGCGCCCGGCGAGACGGGCGAGAAGCGGAACAGGCCCAGCTCCGTGCCCAGCTTGCGGTGGTCGCGCGCCTTCGCCTGCTCGAGGCGCTCGAGGTGCTCCTCCAGCTCCTCCTTGGAGCCGAACGCTGTGCCGTAGATGCGCGTGAGCATCTGGCGCTTCGCGTCGCCGCGCCAGTACGCGCCGGCGACCGACTGCAGCTTGAACGCCTTGATGCGCTTCGTGCCGGGGCCGTGCGGGCCGCGGCAGAGGTCGGTGAACGGGCCGTTGGTGTAGAGGGAGACGGTCTCGACGCCTTGGTCGCGGATCAGGTCCTCGATCAGCTCGACCTTGTACGGCTGGTCTTCGCGCACGAAGCGCTCGAGCGCCTCACCGACCGGCACGTCCTCGCGCTCGAAGGACTCGTCGGCCTTGACGTGCTCGCGCATCCTGGCCTCGATCGCCTCGAAGTCCGCCTCCGAGATCGAGACGCCGTCGGGGAAGTCGAAGTCGTAGTAGAAGCCCTGCTCGATCGCCGGCCCGATCGAGATCTTCACGCCCGGGTAGAGGTCGATCACAGCGGCCGCGAGGACGTGCGCGGCGTCGTGGCGGATCAGCCCCAGCGCGTCGGGGCTGCGGTCGGTGACGACCTCCAGCCGCGCGCCGTCGTGCAGCGGGCGGCTCAGGTCGCGCAGCTCGCCGTCGACCTTGACCGCGAGCGCCGCCCGCGCCAGCCCCGCGCCGATCGCGGCGGCGGCGGCGGCGCCGGTCGCCCCGTCGTCGAGCTGGAGCTTGGTGTCGTCGGGCAACAGGACCTCCATGGCGGCACGGATGCTATCCCCCGCTGGCGCCGCACCCGGCGGCGTGCCAATATGTCGGACGTCCAACGCACCTCGGTGGTCGCCCGATGTCGCGCTCACGTCTCTCGTCACTCGCAATCGCCGTCGTCGTGCTCGCGCTCACCGCGCCGGGCGCCGCCGCCGACCCGTTGCCGTTCGCCGCGGACGCGACGCTGATGGTCTCGGGCGCCGCGGACCTGCTGACGCCGCCGGTGCGTGGCGCCGCGGGCGATCTGTCAGTGAGCGCGGACGGGCGCTACGTCGCGTACAGCATCGAGAACGGCCCGGCGGGCGACTCGCTCGTGCGCCGCGACCTGCTGACCGGCGACGTCGTGCCGGTCGCGATCGGACCCGATCAGCTCCCGCTGCAGCTCGACATCGCCGCCCTCGTGGTGCTGTCGCCACGGATCAGCGGCGACGGGCAGAGCGTCGCGTTCGTCTACCGCAACCCGGCCGACGGATCCGAGCACGTCTACGTGCGCGACGTCCTGCACGGCGCGACGTTCGTCGCCGACCGGGAGGACGGCACGAACGGCGCGATCGGCCCCGGCGACGGGCGGCCGGGCGAGGTCTCGATCAGCGACGACGGCTCGCGCGTGGCGTTCGCGACGCTCGCGCCGCTGCTTCCGGGCGACGACCCGCCCGGCCCCACCACCACGGACGTCTACGTGCGCGACCTCGGCGGCCCGGACCACACCGGGGAGCAGCGCACGATCCTCGCCGACCGCGCGGGCGCGTCGGCCGATCCGAGCGTCGTCGCCCCCGGCGCCAGGTCGCCGCGCGGAGCGGACGCGCCGTCGATCAGCGGCGATGGCCACCGCGTGGCGTTCAGCACCGACTCGCCGCTGGTCGGCGTCGACCCCGACGACGGCTCGGAGGACGTCTACGTCCGCGACGTCGACCAGGGCACGACCACGCTCGCCAGCGCCGGCGCAGGCACGAAGGCGATGGGGAACTCGTTCCCCGCCCTGGGATCCGCGGTCAGCCGCGACGGCGAGCGCGTCCTGTTCACCTCCGACGCGACCAACGCGCCGTTCGACGCGAGCTTCGCCGGCTTCAAGCTCTACGTCAGCGACCTGCGCACGGGGAGCGTGATGCTCGCCGGGCTGCCCGACGCCTCCGTCGGCGGCCCGCCGGCGCTCGCTTCCGACGTCGACTTCTCCTCGCTCAGCGCCGACGGCGACCACGTCGCGTTCCAGGCCGCGCCGACCCGCAGCATCGCGCCCGGCGCGCCGGGCGACGGCGGGGCGCGCGTCTACGAGCACGACCTGCCCGACCCCGCGCACGGGGCGGCCGGCGGCGCGACGCGCCTCATCTCGCGCGCCGGCGGCCCGGACGGGGCGCCGTCCGCCCCCGGCGACACGGCTCCTCCGTATCAGGTCACGGCCGACGGGTCGTGCGTGACGTTCCTGTCCAGCGAGCAGCTGCTGGACCCGGCGGGCACGCTCCGCGAGCAGGCGTACATGCGGGTCGTGAACGCTGGTCGCTGCCCAGCTCCGCCTCCGCCGCCTCCGCCGCCGCCTCCCGGCCCGGGCCCAGGTCCCGGTCCCGGCAGCACCCCGCCGCCGGCGCCGCCGGTGCTCAGCGCGCTCGCGCTCAAGCCCGCGCGCTTCTCTGTCGGCGGCAAGCGCGGCGGCACGCGCCTCAGCTTCCGGCTCGACAAGCCGGCGACGGTCACGCTCGCGTTCGCGCGCTTGCTGCCGGGCCGGCTGAAGGGCAAGCGCTGCCTGACGACGCTGCGCAAGGGCCGGCGCTGCACTGTCGTACGCAGCGCCGGGAAGCTCACGGTGCGCGGCCGCGCCGGCTCTGACAGCGTGGCGTTCAGCGGCCGGATCGGGCGCCGCGCGCTCGCGCCCGGCAGCTACCGGCTGACCGTCGCGCCGGCGCACGGCCGGGCACACGCCGTGCGCTTCGTCGTCGTCCCACCGCCGAAGCCACGCCGCTGACGACGCTCGCGCGACGCGCAGAGACCGCGCCTCACGATCGCCGCAGCGCGCAAGCGCCGTCGATCGCCGCTCACGCCGCGAGCGCCGGCGCGCGCTCGGCCCGCTCCGCCCGCGCGCCGAAGTCGCGCACGAGCGGCAGGCCGTGCGGTGCGCCCGGGCGCACCGCGAGCGTCTGGAAGACGCCGATCTCGCCACGCGCGAACGCGAGCGCCGAGCCCGCCATGTACAGGCGCCAGACGCGCTCGCGCTCCTCGCCCGCGTGCGCGATCGCCTCGTCGCGGTGGCGTGCGAGGTTCCGGCTCCAGGCGCGCAGCGTCAACGGGTAGTGGTCGCGCAGCGCCTCGACGTCGCGCACCTCCAGCCCGGCGCGTTCCAGCGCCACGATCACGTCGCTCAGCGGGTGCAGCTCCCCGTCCGGGAAGACGTAGCGGGCGATGAACGAGCGGTCCGAGCGCGGCCTGGGCGCCAGCCGCACGATCCCGTGGTTGAGGATCCGCCCGCCGGGGCGCAGCAGGCGCGCGGCCTGGCGCGCATAGGTCCCCAGCAGCGACACGCCGACGTGCTCGACCATCCCGATGCTGGCGAGCTTGTCGTAGGGCCCGTCGGCCAGCTCGCGGTAGTCGGCGACGCGCACCTCGACGCGGTCGCCCAGCCCCGCCTCGGCGGCGCGCCGCCGCGCCTCGGCCGCCTGCGACGCTGACAGCGTGATCCCGACCGCGCGCACGCCGTAATGCGCGGCGGCGTGCAGCAGCAGCGCGCCCCAGCCGCAGCCGACGTCGAGCAGCCGCTCGCCCGGCTGGAGGTCGAGCTTGCGGCAGACGAGGTCGAGCTTGCGCGCCTGCGCCTGCTCGAGCGTCTCGTGCTCGTCCGCCCAGTAGGCGCACGAGTAGACGAACGACGGGCCGAGCACGAGCCGGTAGAAGCGGGTCGGGACGTCGTAGTGGTGGCGCACCGCGACGCGGTCGCGCCGCAGCGAGTGCCGGCGCCCGCGCAGGCGCGCCTCCACCGCGGGCGGCGGCGGCAGGCGCAGGTCGCGCGCGCGCAGTCCGAGCCGCCGCGCGAGCGCGAGCACCCGCACGCGGTCGGCGGCGCCGAGCCGCACGCCCTGGTAGCGCAGGCAGGACGCCAGCGTCGCTTCCGCGTCGCCGTCGAGGTCGAGGTCGCCGCGCACCCAGGCGCGCGCAAGGCCGAGCTCGTCGGGCCCGCGCAGCAGCTGCGCGAGCGCGCGCGGACGGCGCACGCGCAGGCGCGGCGGCGACCCGTTCGCGGACGCGCCGCACGGGGCGAACGAGGCACGCTGCCCCGCGGCGCCGCGCGCGCGCTCGGTCGCCGGCAGCTCGCTGCCGTCCCACAGCGCGAGCGCGAACGGGCGGCGCGCGAACGCCCCGCCGGCGATCTCGTCGAGCACCGGGGCGACGCGGGCGGCGAGCGGCTGCGGGTCGTGCATCTGGGGAAGCGACCTCCTCGCGCAAGTGCTTCCCGCGATCGGCGCGTCTCTACCGTCCTCCATCGGTTCGATGCGCTAGGTTCCGGCGCCGTGCGCAGAGCACTCGTCCCCCTCGCCGCCGCAGCGCTGCTCGCCGTCGCGGCCGCCCCGGCGCCGGCGCTGCCGACGCCGACCACCTTCGCGGGCGTCGGCGGGACGAACACCGCCGGCGGCGCGCTCAACGCGCGCAGCGCGTTCCTCGCCGCGATCGGCGGCGCCGACAACGGCAGCCGGATCGGCTCGGCGAGCGGCGGCGTGCGGACGGTCACCTGGGACGGCGTGCCCGACGCCGACGCCGCGCCCAACGCCTTCCCGGCCGCCTACTACGACGTCCTCGTGCCGCGCGGGCTGCTGCTGCACACGCCCGGCAACGGCTTCGAGGTCAGCTCGACCGCCGCCGGCCAAACGCTGTTCGCGAACATCAACCCGACGTACGCCGGCGACTTCGCCGCGTTCAGCCCGTCGCGCCTGCTGGCGCCGATCGGCAGCAACCTGACCGAGGTCCGCTTCCTCGAGCCGGGCTCGCCGGACTTCGCGCTGACGCGCGGGTTCGGGGCGATCTTCAGCAACGTGCGGACGCCGAACGCGACGAACGTCGAGCTGTTCAGCGCCGGCGGCACGAGCCTCGGCAAGTTCTTCGTCCCCACCAGCGCGAGCGCCGCGCAGCCGGAGTTCCTCGGGATCCTGTTCCCCTCGGCGATCGTCGCGCGCGCCGAGATCGTGACCGGGACCGCCGCGCTGTCGGCCGCGACGAACGACGGGCCGCCCGCCACGAACGTCGTTGCGCTGGACGACTTCGCCTACGCCGAGCCGCAGCCGCTGCTGAGCGTCGCCGCGCCGGCGTCCGGCGCAATCGTCTCCAGTGCGCAGCTGACGGTCAGCGGCAGCGTGCTGACGCTCGACGGGCTGCAGGCCGTCAGCGTCGACGGCGCGCCGGTGACGGTCGCCGGCGACGGGTCGTGGTCGAGCAGCGTGACGCTCCAGCCCGGCGTCAACGCGATCGAGGTGGAGGCGGCGCAGGTCGACGGGACCGTCAGCCGCGTCACGCGCTCGGTCACGTATGCGCCGCCGGCCCCGCCGGTCGTGAGCGTGCCGCCGGCGCCGGCGGTCACGAGCGCCCACGCGAAACCGCTGCTGAGCGGCGTGAAGGTCGCCGTCGGCCGCGGCGGGCGCTCGCTGACGATCCGCGCCACGCTCGCGTCCCGCGCGAGCCTCGTCGCCTCGCTGTCGAGCGGCGGCGGCCGCGCGTCGCACCGCGCGGCGAGCGGTCGCGTGACGCTGCACCTCGCGCTGTCGCGCACGCTCCTGAAGACGCTGCGCCAGCGCCACCACCTGTCGCTGCGGCTCACGCTCACCGCCACGCCGCCGCGGCCCGCGAAGCCGGCGAAGGTCACGCGAACCGTCCGGCTGCGCGGCTGAGCGCGGCGACGCTTCGAGCGCGTCAGCTTGCCCGCGGCGCGTAGCGGTGGTGGAGCAGCAGGTCGTTGCCGTCCGGGTCGGTGAAGAACGCCATGTGGCAGACGCCGGTGTCGAGCACCTCGCCCGTGAACTCGACGCCCTTGCGCTCCAGCTCGGCCCGCGCGGCCGCGACGTCGTCGACGTGCAGCGCCAGGTGGCCGTTCTTCTGCGGCGCGAATGGCATGCCGAACCGCTCCGGCTCCCAGATCCCGAGGCAGGTGTCGCCCGCCCAGAACTCGTACTGCGCGTGGTCGTCGGGCCGCAGCCCGAGCGTCTCGCCGTAGAAGGCGCGCGAGCGTTCCGCGTCCTGCGAGGGGACGGCGACGAAGTCCAGCTTGGCGATCAGGGACACGGGGCCTCCTCGGGCTCGGTCAGCGCGACTCGGGGTCGGCGGGTGGTCGATCCTCGCACCAGCGCGCCAGCGCACGCGGATGTCGCGATACGTCACGCCCGGCTCGACCTCGCCGGGCAGGTTCTCGCGCTGCGAGCCGGAGCGCGACTTGAAGCCGGGCTCGCCGTCGAACCACACCTTCGTCCGCGGGACCTTCCCGTAGCGCAGCTCCCGCGCCCGCACCGAGGCCGAGATCTCGACGTCGGCGGGCTCGTCGTCACGCAGCTCGCCGTCGTCGCCGCCGACGGGCCGGTCCGCGCTCACGTGCGCGCGCCCCTGAGGTCCTTGACCGTGATCACGCCGCCCGCGCCGCTGCCCTCAATCTCGCTCAGGTCGATCCCGGCTTCCTCGGCCCGCTTGAGCGCGGTGGGCGTCGCGTGGTGCTTCATCGCGCGACGCTGGCGCCGGCGCTCGCCGAGCTCGGCCGCCTTGTGGGTCGCGGCGGCGCCGAGCTCCTTCGCCTCGTCGCTCGCGGCGGCGCCCAGCTCCCTGACGACCAGCATCGCGGCTTCCCTGGCCAGCCTGCCGGGGGTGAGCGCGCCCGCGCCCTGGCTTCCGCCGCCGTTGCCGCCTGCGCCGCCGGATGCGCCTGCGCCGCTGCCGCGCAGACCGCCGAGCGCGCCGGCGCCCTGGCCGAGCCCGCCGACCGCCTGGCCCGCGCCCTGACCGACGCCCTGCACCGCGCCGCCGGCGCCCTTGCCGATGTCCTGGACGGCGCCGCCGGCGCCTTTGCCGACGTCCTGCACCGCACTCTCGGCGCCCTTGCCGACGTCCTGGACGGCGCCCTCGGCGCCCTCGCCCACGTCTTCGACCGCATGGCCGGCACCCTGCCCGATCTGACCGACGCCCTTGCCGGCGCCGGCGCCGACCTGCTCGAGCGAGCGCCCGAGGCTGTCGAGCAGCGAGGGGTTGCGATCGAGCGTCGTCAGCACGCGATCGATGATCGCGGTCACGTGGTCGAGCCGTGCGCGCACGAGCGCCTGAGCCTCGACCCCCTTGATGTCCAGCTCGACCTTCCCCAGCTCGGCGTGCACGCCGACGCTCAGCTTGACGAGATCGAGCACCTCGGCGTGGAGCGAGACGCGCGCCAGGAGGTTGTCCAGCTCGATGTGGATCTCGTCGACCTTGACGATCGGTATGTCGACGAGGACGTCGGGTTCGTCGGTGTCGCTGATCGATCCCGGATCGAGCAGCGTGTAGTCCTGGTACTCGCGCTCGGGGACCGTCGATTCGGACGTCTGGTTGCGCACCGGGCTGCGCTTGCCCGCGTCGCCGCCCGACCGCGAGCCCGACTTCGCCGGAGCGCGCCGGCGACTCTGCGAACGCCGCGACCCGGCGTCGCGCTCGCGCTTGGAAGGTGCTCGCCGTCTCGTCTGCTCTCGCGCCATGGGCTCTCTTCCCGATTGCCCGCTGTCCGGGGACCCAAACGACCGTCATACGAGTAAGCCCAGCCGATCGGTGGTACATGCACAGGAAAGCGACCCTTGAAAGGAGGGCACGCATGGCGGAATCGACGTCACGCTCCCGCGGGTCGGGCTCCCGGCGCTCTGGAGCAAGACGCGCCGCCTCGGCCCGATCCGGATCCGGGAGCAGATCAGCGTCCGGCAACGGCGCGCGCTCGGGCTCCGGCTCCTCGCGCAGCCGCAGCTCGGGCTCGGCGCGCAGCGGCGCCGACAGCAAAGGGCGCAGCTCTGGCGCGGCGCGCGGCTCGCGGCCCGCGGCGTCCGCCGCGACGGAGGCGAACGGCGCGCAGAAGGCCGTCGGCAACGCGGCCGGCGCGGTCGGCGGCGCCGCCTCGAAGGCGCGCGGGCCGCTGCTCGCGGCCGGCGGCGCGGCGGCCGGCGTGATCGGCGGCATCGTCCTCGGCGGCCGCGTGCTGCGACCGGGCACGAAGGTGCTCGGCGTGCGCGTCACGCGCCGCGGCGGCGCGGGCATGGTGGGGCCGATCGTCAAGGAGCTGAGCCGCGCGGGCTCGCAGATCGGCCACGCCGGCGCCCAGCTCGGCCGCGTCGCCGACGAGTTCGGCAAGGCGCGCGAGCAGGCGCAGAAGGTCGGCAAGGTCCTGACCTGATCCGATCGGACGCCGCGCGCGGGAGCGCGGCGCGATCGGGATCAGCCGGCGCTCGCGCGCCCGTCGCCGGTGATCGGGATGCGCGCGCCGAAGACCTTGCGCGCGCGCACCATGCTGTCCCAGGTGTCGAAGCCGGCGTGGTCGGTGAAGACGTCGCGCGCCGGGACCCCGGCGGCGAGCAGCGCGCGCTTCATCGTGTCCGGCTCGTCGTAGGCGGTCGTGCCGTGGTCACCGGAGACGAGCAGCTTGTCGACCTTCCCGGCGCGATAGAGGCGCAGCGCGGTCGTGATGCGGTCGGCGAGCATCTGGGAGGGCGTGCCGTCCGCGTTGACGAGCGCGCCGAGCACGAGCGCGACCTGCGCGTGCGGCGCGCGCTCGACGCTGTCGTCGCCCGAGCCGCCGATCAGGACGACGGCGTTCGCGACCGCAACGAGCAGGATCAGCGCGGCGGCTCCGGCCAGCAGCGCAACGACGAGGGGACGACCGCGCGGACGGAGGATGCGCACGCGGCGGATGCTGACGGCGCCTGGCGCATTCCCGATCGTGCGAGGCTGCCCTGCAGCGCGGCTTGCAGCGGCGGGCGCGGCGAGAGGCGACGACCGGAATCGAACCGGTGTGCACGGCTTTGCAGGCCGCTGCGTAGCCACTCCGCCACGTCGCCGGGAAGGACATAGCGTAGTTGACCACCGGCCCCGCCCGCGCCCCGTGACCGCCTCGCCGTGACCCGCCGGGCGTTGCTAGGCTTCGCTCTCCCAGGGCGATTAGCTCAGCTGGGAGAGCGCCGCCTCGACAAGGCGGAGGTCACTGGTTCGAGCCCAGTATCGCCCACTTCTCAAACCGCTCCCCCGTGGAGAGGGGGTTTCGGGGCAGCTTGGGGTACCGAGCGATCCCGATGGGGGTTTGCTCGGTGACCGGAAGCCAACGACGGTTACTGCGTCGTGGGTCGCTCTGCGAGGAGTTGCTCCACCCGCGAGACGCTGCGGATCCACGCTGAGGCAGCAGGGTCGATCAGACCGGCGAGGGTGAGCATCTCCTCGTAGTGGCTGAGGATCGCCCGGCGCATGATCGTCTCGTGATGTGCGAGGCGGTTGCGAAACGGGACGAGGCTCGACATCAACGCCGCGACCTCCGCTCGATCGCCCGTGCCGGCCGGGAACGCACGGTGCAAGTGTGAGACCCACAGTCGGCTGTTCTTCTTGTCGAACAGTGCCCGCCAGAACCCGAACGACAGGCCGGCTACGACGCGCCCGCGTGTTGGCGTCTTATGCTCTCGTGAGATCGGCCGATCGTTTCGCGCACGCGCTTGCGCGATGCCTCATTGAGGAGCGTCGGATCCTCAAGCCAGGTGTCGCGCGGCGCGGCCGCGGGATCGACCGGCGTGAACCGCGCGTCGACCGCGTTGCGCAGCAGCACCTCCGCATGGTGCAGTGTCTCGAAGACAGCCGCCAAGATCCGCGCGTTCCAGACGTAGAGGGCAACGGCGCCGTCATGATCGCCTCCGGCCTCGTCGAGGTACGGCGCGAAGCGGGCAGGCGTGACCCATGTGGCGACCTGAGACGAGTGCATGCGAAGGCTCGAAAGACGGGAGCGACGGCGCTAGACTAGCTAGCGTATGCCCCAGGGAAGGCTCTCCCGCTTCGGCGGTGATCCCCCTGGGGCTCCGTCTTTTCGGAGCCACACCGGCGCGCCGAACTCACGGCGCCATCAGTGCCGGCGCCGCCATCATCTGGTTTGCGCGACGCCAAGTTCTCTCCACTTCGCAAACGGCTCCCCTCGTAGAGAGGTCGTTTGGGCGGTCTTGCGGTACACGCCTCGCACGCCTTCGTCTGGCGCCTGATCCGTGCGCGAGCTGTTGCAATCGCGTCTAGCGCTGTAACCAGCTCGCGGTCAGAGTCCCGCGGATGCCGTCAGCTCCGCGCCGTGTCCGCTGGTCTGACCACGCGCTCGAGAAGGCCGCACTGCTCGCCATCGCCCGGACCGATGTGGAGCATGCCGTGATTGAGCAACATCATCGGCGCCGACGCAACGCGCGGTCTGCCGACTGGCTGCTCACCGCTGGCCGACTCGTGATTGCTTACGACCATCCCGACCACGCGGACGTGACGAGCGCTCGCGTCATCACGCTCTGGCGTCGGCGCTAGCCTTTAGCTCATGCACATCGACGGTCACTACGACCCCGACGCCGACATCGCCTGGCTGCGTTTCGAGGGCTACGACCCCCAAACCGTCATCGGCGAGCAGACCGACACCGGTCTGCGGGAGATCGATCCCTCCACGGGCCGCGTCGTCGGCCTGGAGTACTGGCATGCCAGCACGACCCTCCCGCGCGAGCTGCTGACGCTCCTGCCACCTCCGGGCGTCGCCGCGGCCGCCTGACGGGCCATCAGCGCAGACCGAGCGCACCGGCGGCAAGCGTCACGCGGTTTGCGCGACGCCAAGTTCTCCACTTCGCGACGCCTCCCCTACTACAGAAGGGTCGTTTGGGCGAGTCGGCGGTACAGGCGCTTTGCGGAGGTGTCGTCTGCCGGACGCAGGCTTCAGCGGATCTGGCGCAGTTCCAGCGGTAGGTCGAGCTTTGCCCATGCCGAGTCGGCCGCGAGCACGGGCGCGTCCAGCCGCCTCGCAAGGGCGAGGCATGCTCGATCGCCGAGCGAGAGTCCGAGGTCGCGGGTGAGCGGCCGCAGCCGTGCGACCTCGATCGCGTCGGCGGTTGTGAACGGCGCGACCGAGATCGCGCCGTCGAGCAGCCCGCGGTCGGTCATCTGTCGTGCAACTTGGGCGGGGTCGGCGTCGCGATCGGCGGCGCGGCTGAGAACCTCTCCGAGGTTCACGGTGGAGATCACGGCGCCGGTCGCGATCGCGTCCGCGACCACGTCAGCGCCTGGCTCATCGCGAAGGTACGCCAGCAGCGCTGACGCGTCGAGGATCGCCGAGGACACCTACTCGCGATCCTCGCGTGCGGCCTCGCGGCGCCGCTCCGCCAGCAGCTCGTCCACCATCGACTCGCCTGCAGGCGCCAGTCCCGCAAGCATGCCGCGCCCCTTGTCGGCTACCGAGCGATACGGGCGCAGCCGCAGCGATCCGTCCTTCTCGGTGCTCAGGAGCATGCGGCTCCCCGGCTTGAGCCCGAGCGCCGAGCGAACTTCCGATGGCAGGACGACCCGGCCACGATCTCCAACGACTACTTGACGCGCTGCGTGGGCCATAGGCCAAGCGTACCACAACTGCACGCAGTCCCACACATCCCGGCAGCGCTTTTCTTCAACGACGCAGGCAAGGCCTCGACGTTGCGCGAAGTCGAGGATCGGATGTTCGACCAGTGGCCGGTCGAGTCGCCCGACGAGACAGGACAGCTCTCGCGTCTCCTCCCGCATGGCCTCGCGCTCGCGGGGATCGTCCCGCTCGCGCTCCGAACCAGTCAGCGGCGGATCGACTCGGCGCCACGCTCTCAGGCCCCCGCTCCACCGACTGACGCTCAGATCCGCGCGGAGCGCGACGGCATGCGCGACCCGCTCGATCGTCCTGCGTGCGCCATCGATGCCCGATCTCGTCGGTGCGTAGACGTACAGCACGTCGTCACGGCGCGAGAGCACCGTGCCCGAAGGCAGCAGCGCTCCGACCTCGTTGCCGAGCACCTGCTCGTGACCGCGCAGTCGCTCGAAGACGTCCTTCGTTCGCGTCGTCGAATGTCGCCTGCAGACGCCAGTCCTGACCGAGGTCCGGCGAACCCTTGATTCCCCACCCCGGAAGGAAGAACCACCACAACCGCCGCACCGCCGCGCGCCTCTGCGGAAGGTACTCGGCGCCCGAGAGCACCCACTCCAATCCGCGGCACCAAGTTTCTCGCCTCGGTGTCGAGGACCCGATCGCTGCCGTCGCCGACCGCTACGAGCTCGACCGTGGCGCGCTCGAAGCCGCAGCTCGCTCCGCGCTCGCGGTACCCGATCGCGTCGTCGGGCTCGACGTGCTCGCGCCGGCCGCCTGACGCTGCAAATCCCCCTCGACCCTGGCAACCGGAGCGGACGCCGCCGTCGCGCGCAGAGGCCGTCATCAAGCCGTTGGGGGTCGGCGAAAAGCGCTTGATCGCTCGCGTCTCAAGCGCGCCGGGCCCGAAGGTGATCTACGCCACCGCCCGCGCCCACGAAATCCCGCTCGGGGACGCCATGGTGCCGATCGCGCATCGCGACGACCTGTTGAAGATGAAGCGTGCCTCGGCAGGGCTGCAGGACCTCGCAGACCTACAGCTGCTCGAGTCTTGGAGCCTCGGCGATGAGCCGTGACGCGCGACCCTCCGGGCGCCTTCGCCGCCCTACGCCTCCGCGTGCTCGAAGTCGTCGGTCAGGCTCGTGAGCGCGAGCAGGCGCCGCACGGGGCCGTCGCCTTCGATGATCGCGAACGCGAAGCCGTCCGAGCGCGCCTGCGCGTCGAGGCGCAGAAGCAGGTTCAGCCCGCTGGAGTCGATGAACGTCAGCGGGCGCAGGTCGAGCACGATCGAGCGCCAGCCGCTCGCGCGCAGCTCCTGGACCTCGCGGTCGACGGCGGGCACGGTGCCGAGGTCGAGCTCGCCGTGCGCCTCGAGCACGACCCGGTCGGTTTCCCGACGCGTCGTCAGCCGGAACGGCTGGAAGTCGATCGTGTCCTCCATTCGCTGGCCCCTCGTGCCGATCGTAGCGTCGGGACCTCCCGATCGCCAGTAGGCTGAAGCATCGTCCGCCGGGGACAGGCGGTCACATGGCAGCCTCGTTCGACTCGACCTTCCAGTTCCAGCGTCATCTCGCCGCGATCGTCGAGACCGCCCACGACGCGATCTACAGCTACGACGCCGACGGCCGCGTCACGACCTGGAACCCGGCCGCCGAGCGGATCTTCGGCTATCGCGCCGACGACGTGCTCGGCCGCCCCGGCACGTTCATGCTGCCGCCCGACCGCGTCGACGAGGAGCGCGAGCTGATCGCGCGCGCGACGGCGGAGGAGCGGCTGCAGGGCGTCGAGACGCAGCGCATCCGCGCCGACGGCGCGGTGATCGACGTCGCGCTGACGGTCTCCTCGCTCGGCGAACGCGAAACGGACGGCGGCGGGGTATCGCTGATCGCGCGCGACGTCACGTCGCGCAAGCGCGCCGCCGACGCGCAGGCGTTCCTCGCGCAGGCCAGCGCGGCGCTCGAGACGTCGCTCGACCCGGCGCGCACGTTGCACACGATCGCCGAGCTGGCGGTGCCGCTGCTCGGCGAGCTGTGCATCCTCGACCTGCCGCGCCCTGACGGACGCCTCGGCGACTCGGTCGCCGCGTCGGTGCATCCCGGCGTCGCGGAACGGCTGTGCGAGATCCGCCGCCGCTGGCCGCTGGAGCCCGACGGCACGCATCCCGTCTCGCAGGTGCTGCGCTCCGGCCGCGCGCTGGTCGTGCCCGACCTCGACCGGACGGGCGCGCTGGACCCGGTCGCGCAGAGCGACGAGCACCGCACGTTCATGCTCGACGCCGGCTACCGCTGCGCCGTCGTGCTGCCGCTCGTCGCGCGGCGGCGCACGCTCGGGATCATGTCGCTGCTGCACGTGCGCGCCGACCGGCGCTACGACGCCGCCGACGTCGAGCTGCTGGAGGACCTCGCGTCGCGCGCCGCGCAGGCCTACGACAACGCGCGCCTGTACGCCGAGCGCTCGCAGCTCGCGCGCACGCTGCAGCGCAGCCTGCTGCCGACGGAGCTGCCGGCGCCGCCCGGGCTCGAGCTGGCCGCGCGGTACCACGCGGCGACGACCGACGTCGAGGTCGGCGGCGACTTCTACGACGTCTTCGAGACCGACGACGGCTGGATGGCGATCCTTGGCGACGTCTGCGGCAAGGGCCCGCAGGCAGCCGCGCTGACGGCGCTGACGCGCTACACGACGCGCGCGGCGGCGCTGCACGACAGCGACCCGCGCCGGATCCTCGAGCAGCTCAACGCGGCGATGCTGCGCGGCAACGACGAGCTGCGCTTCGCGACCGCGTTCGTCGTCGCGCTCGACGCGGCCGCCCCCGACGGCGCCCTGCGCTGCGCGATCGCCGGGCATCCGGCGGCGCTGCTGCTGCGCGCGGACGGCACGGTCGAGACCGTCGGCGGCCCCGGCCACCCGCTCGGGATCCGGCCCGCGCCGCGCTTCCACGAGGCGCGGGCGCAGCTGCGCGCCGGCGACACGCTGCTGCTCTACAGCGACGGCCTGATCGACGTCGGGGCGCCCGAGCACACGCTCGAGACCGACCGGCTCGCCGCACTGCTCGCCCGCTGCGCCGGCCTCGCGCCCGACCCGCTGCTCGACGAGCTCGAGCGGCTCGCGTCCGAGCATCGCGCCGACGGCCGCCAGCGCGACGACGTCGCGCTGCTCGCGCTGCGGCGCAGCTGACCGCCCGGCGCAGAAGCCGCTTCGGGCGCCGCGGACCGGGTAGGTGCGCGGCCACAACGAGGATCGAGCCGCGCGTCGACACCGGCGGAGAGCTTGACGAGGTCGAGGATCTCCAGCCGTAGCGCGACGCGTGCCCGCAGCTCGTCGAGCTGGAGGTGGATCGAATCGACCTCGACGACGTGGACGTCGAGCAGGACATCCGGATCGCCGCCGCGCACTACGAACGCTCGTGCCGCAGCACGCGGTAGGTGAGCACTGCGGCCGCGGTGCCGACGACCGCCGCGGCGCCGGCCGCGCGCGGGCCCGCGACGCGCTTGCCGCGCGCCCGGTCGAACGCGACTCGCTTGACGAAGCTGTTCATGGGAATCGCTCCCCCCTCCGCCGCTCAGCGCGAGCCGCGCCGGCGGTTCGAGCCCGAGCTGGAGCGGGAGCCCGAGCGGGAGCCGGAGCCCGAGCGGGAGCCGGAGCCCGAGCGGGAGCCGGAGCCCGACCGCGAGCCGCCACCGCGGCGCGGACGCGACGCGGCGCCCGCGCCCGCCGACCCGTCGGAGCGCTGCTTGACGAGCTCGCCGTCGCGGATCGTGCCGCGCCAGGCGCCCGTCTCCTGCTCCTCCATCTCGATGAACGCCTTGAAGCGCGCCAGGTCCGCGCGCACCGCGCGCTTGACGTGGCGCATCCCGCGCGCCGCCTTCTCGAGCAGCGAGCCGGGCTCGACGTCGAGCGACACTTGGACGCGCGTCAGCCGCGGCGCAAGCTCGTGGAAGGTGACGACGCCGGAGTGCATGACGCCTTCGTCGACGTGCCACTTGATGCGCTCGTCCGGCCGCTGCTCGTCGATCTGGGCGGTGAAGTCTCTGGAGAACCCCCACACCTTCACCTTGAACGAGACGCTGCAGTCGTCGTCCTGGGTGGCGTTCAGGAGCCGGTGCATGAACTGCGGCCACTCCTCGAACTGGGTCCACTGGTTGTAGGCGGTCGCGAGCGGGACCGCGACGTCGACCGCCTGCTGGACCGGCATCCGCCGGCCCTTGCCGACGCCGGCCGGCCCCTCCTGCCCCCCGCCCTTCGACTGCTTGTCCCCGCCGGCGCCCGGGATCGCCTGCTTGGCCGCCTGCTTGACGGCGCCGGGCGCGCCGCCGACCTGGTCGAGCTTCTCGTTCACCGCGCCGCCGGCGCTGCTCTTGAGCGCCCGCTCGGCGCCCTGGACCACGCGCCCGGCACGCTTGGCGGCGAACGGCGCCGCCGCGGCCGCGAGCGCGGCGCCGGCGACGACGCCCTTGCCCTTCATCCCGGACAGCGCGCCGTCACCGCGGCTGTTGCCCAGCAGGCCCCGGTGCCCGTTGCTGGAGACGCCCTGCGTCGCCTCGCGCGCGATCCGGCCCAGAGCCGAGCCGATCGCGTCGCCAACATCTCGTACGTCTGCGGCCATCGGTGTCCCCTCCTCGGGAGGCGTATGCGTCCTCTCGTGTTCGGCTACCCCTCGTCGCGCGGGCCAATCGCGGCCTACGCGCCAGGTGCGGCGGTCATCCCACTGACCGCCTCCCGCAACGCCCGGACCGCGACGGCGCGCACGCGGGTAGCTCGACGCCCATGACACCAACGGTCGGAGGTCACCTGCTGGAGCGCCTCGCGAGCGCGTGGGGCGTCGAGCGCGTCTACGGCTATCCCGGCGACGGCATCAACGGGATCGTCGGCGCGTTCGGGCACGACGGGCGGGCGGGATCCCGCCCCCGCTTCATCCAGGTCCGCCACGAGGAGATGGCGGCCTTCATGGCGTGCGCGCACGCGAAGTTCACAGGCCGGCCGGGCGTCTGCCTCGCGACCTCAGGGCCGGGCGCGATCCACCTGCTCAACGGCCTCTACGACGCCAAGCTCGACCACCAGCCGGTCGTCGCGATCGTCGGCCAGCAGGCGCGCGCGGGGCTCGGCGGCAACTACCAGCAAGAGGTCGACCTGCAGACGCTCTTCAAGGACGTCGCGCACGAGTTCGTCGAGACGGCGATGACGGCCGCGCAGATCCGCCACCTCGTCGACCGCGCGATGCGGATCGCGCTCGCCGAGCGCACCGTCACCTGCGTGATCGTCCCGAACGACCTGCAGGAGGAGGATGCGGTCGAGACGCCGCCGCACGCGCACGGGACCGTCCACTCCAGCGCCGGCTGGACGCCGCCGCGCGTCGTGCCGCCCGACGACGAGCTGCGCCGCGCCGCCGAGGTGCTCAACGCCGGCGAGCGCGTCGCGATGCTCGTCGGCGCCGGCGCGCTGCACGCCACGCAGGAGACGATCGCGGTCGCCGACGCGCTCGGCGCCGGCGTCGCGAAGGCGCTGCTCGGCAAGGCCGCGCTGCCGGACGACCTGCCGTTCGTGACCGGCTCGATCGGCCTGCTCGGCACGAAACCCAGCTGGGACCTGATGCAGGACTGCGACACGCTGCTGATGGTCGGCTCGTCCTTCCCCTACTCCGAGTTCCTGCCCGAGGAGGGCCAGGCGCGCGGGGTGCAGATCGACCTCGACGGGCGCATGCTCGGGATCCGCTACCCGATGGAGGTCCAGCTCGTCGGCGACAGCGCGCAGACGCTGCGCGCGCTGCTGCCCCACCTCGAGCGCAAGGCCGACCGCTCGTGGCGCGAGCGGATCGAGGCGCAGGTGCGCGACTGGTGGGAGGTCGTCGAGGCGCGCGCCGGCCAGCCGGCCGATCCGGTCAACCCGCAGCGGGTCTTCTGGGAGCTGTCGAGACGGCTGCCGGACGGCGCGATCCTCACCTCCGACTCCGGCTCGGTCGCGAACTGGTTCGCGCGCGACGTCAAGCTGCGCGCCGGCATGATGGCGTCGCTGTCGGGGACGCTGGCGACGATGGGTCCGGGCGTCCCCTACGCGATCGCCGCGAAGTTCGCGTACTCGGCGCGGCCCGTGATCGCGCTCGTCGGCGACGGCGCGATGCAGATGAACGGGATGGCGGAGCTGATCACGATCGCCAAGTACCACCGCGAGTGGCCCGATCAACGCCTGATCGTGCTCGTGCTCAACAACCACGACCTCAACCAGGTCACGTGGGAGCAGCGCGCGATGTCGGGCGACCCGAAGCTCGTCGCCTCCCAGGAGCTGCCCGACGTCCCCTACGCGCGCTTCGCCGAGCTGATCGGCCTGACGGGGATCCGCGTCGACGACCCCGAGCAGGTCGGCGCCGGCTGGGAGCGGGCGCTCGCGGCCGACCGCCCGGTCGTCTACGAGGTCGTGACCGACCCGGAGGTGCCGCCGCTGCCGCCGCACATCACGCTGCAGCAGGCGCACGCGTTCGCGTCCGCGGTGCTGCACGGCGACGTCGGCCGGCGCGGGATGGTCGGCCAGTCGCTGCGCCAGAAGCTCGCGGAGATCCTGCCGGGCAGATGACGGTCGCGACCCACCCGCTGCGGGGAGCGGAGGTCGCCGTCGAGCGGCTCGACGTCCGCGCCTACACGATCCCGACCGACGCGCCGGAGGCCGACGGCACGCTGTCGTGGGACGCGACGACGATCGTCGTCGTGCGCGCGTACGCGGGCGACGCGCAGGGCCTCGGCTACACGTACGCGAGCAGCGCCGCCGCGACGCTGATCTGCGACGCGCTCCTGGACGTCGTCGGCGGCGCCGACGCGCTCGCGCCCGCGGCGGCGTGGGAGCGGATGCGCCGCGCGACGCGCAACCTCGGACGGCAGGGGCTCGCCTCGACGGCGGTCTCGGCCGTCGACACGGCGCTGTGGGACCTGCGCGCACGCCTGCTCGAGCTGCCGCTGTGCGACGCGATCGGCACCGTGCGCGACGACGTGCCGCTCTACGGCAGCGGCGGCTTCACCAGCTACACGGCCGACCACCTGCGCGCGCAGCTGTGCGGCTGGGTCGAGCAGGGGATCGGCCGCGTGAAGATGAAGGTCGGCTCCGAGCCGGAGCTCGACCCGGCGCGCGTGCGCACGGCGCGCAGCGCGATCGGGCCGCATCCCGAGCTGATGGTCGACGCGAACGGCGCCTACGCGCGCAAGCAGGCGCTCGCGCTCGCCGACCGCTTCCATGGCGAGGCCGGCGTCTGCTGGTTCGAGGAGCCGGTCGGCTCCGACGACCTCGACGGGCTGCGGCTCGTGCGCGACCGCGCCCCGGCCGGGATGGAGGTCGCCGCCGGCGAGTACGGCTGGACGCTCGCCGACTTCCGCGCGCTGCTCGACGCGCAGGCGGTCGACGTGCTGCAGGCCGACGTCACGCGCTGCGGCGGGATCACCGAGCTGCTGCGCGTCGACGCGCTGTGCCGGGCGGCGCGCGTGCCGCTGTCGTTGCACTGCGCGCCCGCGCTGCACGCGCACCCGGCGCTCGCGCTCTCGCAGCTGCGCCACCTCGAGTGGTTCCACGACCACGTCCGGATCGAGTCGCTGCTGTTCGACGGCGTCGACGAGCCGCGCTGCGGCGCGCTGCACCCCGACCGCTTGCGGCCGGGCAACGGCCTGGCGCTCAAGGAGGCCGACGCGGAGCGGTGGGCGGCATGAGGCGCGCGCTCGCGAACCTGCGCGCCGGCCGCGTCCAGCGCGCGCTGTCGGCCGCGACCGCGCTCAGCGCACTGCCGCTCGGCGTCGAGATCTGGCTGGAGCACTTCCGCGGCTCGTTCGGCGACACCTGGATGTGGACGCCGGTCGCGCTCTCCCCCCTGCTGACCGCGGCCGGCGTCGCGGGGATCCGCTCCGAGCGCGCGGCGCGCACGCTGCTGCCGGCCGTCTCGGCGCTGTACGCGCTCGACGGCGCGATCGGCGTCTGGACGCACGTGCAGGGGATCCGCAAGCGGCCGGGCGGCTTTCGCGAGCCGCTCTACAACATCGTGATGGGGCCACCGCTGCTGGCGCCCGGCTCACTCGCGCTCGTCGGCGCGATGGGGGTCGCGGCCGGGCTCGCGCGCCGGGAGGGCTGATGGGCGGCGTCACGCCGCAGGGTCGCGGGCGCTATCCCGGACACGACGTGCTCGCCCAGGCCGCTCACTGGGACGCCGCGACGCGGCGCGTCGTGCTCGCGCGCGTCGAGCGGGTCCCTCCGGTCCGCTTCTTCGCGCCCGCCGAGGAGCGCGCGCTGCGCGCGTTCTGCGATGTCGTGATGGCGCAGGACCGCGAGCCGCGCGTGCCCGTGCTGGAGCTGGTCGACGCCAAGCTGCAGGCCGGCAAGCTCGACGGGTTCCGCTACGCCGACATGCCGGAGGACCCGGAGACGTGGCGGCGCGTCGCGCGCAACCTGGACGCGAGCGCGCGCGAGCGCGGCGCCGAGGACCTCGCGGCGCTCGACGCCGACGCCCGGCACGCACTCGTGAAGGACTTCGCGGACGGCGAGCTGGCGTGGGACGACCTGCCCGTGCGGCGCGCGTGGGAGGTCGTCACGCGCATCGTCGTCTCGGAGTTCTACTCGCACCCGTGGGCATGGAACGAGATCGGCTTCGGCGGCCCCGCCTACCCGCGCGGCTACGTGCGCCTCGGCGCCGGCCAGCGCGAGCCGTGGGAGGCGCCGCCCGCATGAGGCGCCCGCCGCCCGGCAACGACTCCGCGTTCCTGCTGCATCCCCACCGGCGCGATGTGCCCGGCCGCGCGCGGATGGCACGCCACCCGTGCAGCGCGCCCGTCGACCTGCTGATCGTCGGCTGCGGCGCCGGCGGCGCGACACTCGCGCAGCGGCTCGCGCGCCGCGGCTGGCGGATCGTCGTGCTGGAGGCCGGCCCGTTCTGGGACCCGGACGAGGACTGGGTCTCCGACGAGGCCGGCTCGCACCCGCTCTACTGGACCGAGCCGCGCGTGATCGGCGGCGAGGACCCGGTCGAGCTCGGCAAGAACAACTCCGGGCGCGGCGTCGGCGGCTCGATGGTCCACTACGCCGGCTACGCGCCGCGCTTCCACCCGTCCGACTTCGAGACGTTCACGCGCGACGGCATCGGCGCCGACTGGCCGATCGCCTACGAGGACCTCAAGCCGCACTACGAGCGGCTCGAGCACGAGCTGCCCGTCGCCGGCGAGTCGTGGCCGTGGGGCGACCCGCACGGCTACCCGCACGCACCCCACCCCGTCACCGGCGGCGCGCTGCGCGCGTGGGAGGGCGCGCGGCGGCTGGGGATCGAGCTGCGCGTCGGGCCGGTCGCGATCGCGAACGGCGCGTTCGGGAACCGCCCGCACTGCATCTACCGCGGCTTCTGCCTGCAGGGCTGCAAGGTCGGCGCGAAGGCGTCGCCGCTGGTGACGCATGTGCCCGACGCGCTCGAGCACGGCGTCGAGATCCGCTCGCAGGCGATGGCGGTGCGGGTCGAGGTCGACGAGGCCGGCTGCTGCACCGGCGTCGCCTTCGTGCAGGACGGCCGCGAGCGCTTCCAGCCGGCCGACGCGGTCGCGGTCGCCGGCTACTCGATCGAGACGCCGCGGCTGCTGCTGCACTCAACCAGCGCCCACTTCCCGCACGGCCTCGCGAACGACGAGGACCTCGTCGGCCGCGGGATCATGGTGCAGGGTGCGCCGCAGGTCGCCGGGCGCTTCGACGACGAGCTGCGCATGTACAAGGCGCCGCCGCCGGAGATCTGCTCCGAGCAGTTCTACGAGACCGACCTGGCGCGCGGCTTCGCGCGCGGCTTCTCGATCCAGACGGTCGGCCCGCTGCCGATCGGCTGGGCCGAGCACGTGCTTGCGCACGGCTACTGGGGCGCGCAGCTGCGCGAGTACATGCGCGACTACAACCACTGGTATGCGCTCGGCGCGCTGTGCGAGCTGCTGCCGCGCGCGTGCAACCGCGTGACGCTCGCCGGCGAGCGCGACCGCAACGGGATGCCGGTCGCGCGCCTGGACTACACGCAGTGCGACAACGACCGCGCGAACGTCGCGCACGCGAAGCGGCTGCTGCACGAGATCCTCGAAGCGGCCGGCGCGCAGGACACGCTGACGATCGACCGCTACGCGCACCTCGTCGGCGGCTGCCCGATGGGCGCGTCGCGCGAGTCGAGCGTCGTCGACGCCGACCAGCGCGCGTGGTCGGTGCCGAACCTGTTCGTCGCCGACGGCTCGGTGATGCCGACGCAGGGCTCCGCGAACCCGGCGCTGACGATCATGGCGCTGGCCTCGCGGCTCGCCGAGCGGCTCGACGCGAAGCGCGTGCGCGGCCGCATCCGCCGCGCGCCGGCACGGGAGCGGACGCCCGCGTGAGCCGCGTCGTCGTCATCACCGGCGCGTCGGCCGGCGTCGGGCGCGCGACGGCCCGCGCGTTCGCGGCGCGCGGGGACCGCGTCGCGCTGATCGCCCGCGGCCGTGCGGGGCTCGCCGCGACCGCGCGCGAGGTCGCCGACGTCGGCGGCACGCCGCTGCAGCTGGCGCTCGACGTCGCCGACGCCGAGGCCGTCGAGGCGGCGGCCGAGCGCGCCGAGTCCGAGCTGGGCCCGATCGACGTGTGGGTCAACAACGCGATGACGGCCGTGCTCGCCGAGGTCGTCGACACGACGCCGGAGGAGCTCCGCCGCGTGACCGAGGTCACCTACCTCGGCTCGGTGCACGGCGCGCAGGCGGCGCTGCGGCGGATGCTGCCGCGCGACCGCGGCAGCATCGTCCAGGTCGGCTCGGCGCTCGCGCGGCGCGGGATCCCGCTGCAGGCGAGCTACTGCGCCGCCAAGCACGCGCTCGACGGCTTCGTCGACTCGCTGCGCACCGAGCTCGAGCACCGCGGCTCGAACGTGCGCTTGACGCTCGTGCAGCTGCCCGGCCTGAACACGACCCAGTTCGGCTGGGTGCGCGCCCGCACCCGCGGGGAGCCGATGCCCGTCCCGCCGATCTTCGCGCCCGAGCTCGCGGCCGAGGCGATCGTGTGGGCCTCCGAGCACCGCCGCCGCGAGCTGTGGGTCGGCCTGCCGACCGCGCTGACGATCCTCGGCCAGCGGCTCGCCCCGTGGGCGCTCGACCGCTGGCTCGCGCGCACCGGCTACGACAGCCAGCAGACCGACCGGCCGCTCGCGCCCGGTCGGCCCGACTACCTCTTCGCCCCGCTCGACGACGAGCGCGACCACGGCTTCCAAGGCCCGTTCGGCGACCAGGCCCACCGCCGCGACGTGCAGCTGTGGCTCGGCACGCACCGCGCGCCGGCGCTCGCGCTCGCGGCGGCCGCCGCCGGGCTCGCCGGCGCGAGGATCGCGCGGGGCCGCCGCGGCTGAGCGGCGCCGGCTACTGGTTGGCGGGCGCGCCGCTGATGTCGGCCAGTGCGGAGCGTTCGTCGCGCGCGAGCGCGAGGTCGCCGATCGAGACGATCCCGACCGGGTGGTCACCCTCGACGATCGGGATGCGCCGCACGTGCCGTTCGCGCATCAGCGTCACCGCGCGGTCGACGTCGTCGTCCGGCGAGAGCGCCTCCAGGTCCGCGCTGCAGATCTCGCGCACCGGCACGCTCGCCGGGTCGCGCCCGTCGGCGACGGCGCGCACCACGATGTCGCGGTCCGTCACGAGCCCGCGCAGATGACCGTCCTCGGTGACGAGGATCGCCCCGCTGTCGCATTCGCGCATCTTGCGCGCCGCCTCGGCGGCGCTGTCGCCCGGCTCCATGCAGACCGGGTCGCCCGTCATCACGTCACGGATCGCCTGTGCCATCACACCCACCTTTCCGTCGGGATCTCGCCTCGCCCGCCCCGCTACCCGGCCTCCCGGCCCGCGAACCGGCAACAGACGGGCGCGGTCAGCGCGCGTGCCGGGCGCGCCGAGCGGGTAGCGAGGCGGCCATGGGCGTCGCCAGCTCGACGGGAGGACGCGAGCAGGGCGCGCGCCGCCCGCAGCGGATCGACGGCTTCGCGCCGATCGCCGACTACGCCGCGATCGGGGACATGCGCACGGTCGCGCTCGTCGCACTCGACGGCTCGATCGACTGGCTGTGCCTGCCCGAGCTCGACTCGCCGAGCACGTTCGCGGCGCTGCTCGATCCGGAGCGCGGCGGGCGCTTCGCGCTCGCGCCGGCCGCCCGTTACGCCGCCGAACGCGCGTACGTGCCCGACACGAACGTGCTCGCGACCACGTTCTCCACCGGCGAGGGCACCGTGCGCGTGCTCGACGCGCTCGCGCTGCCGGGGATGGGCGAGCCGGGCACGACGCAGCTCGTGCGGCGCGTCGAGTGCACGGCCGGCCGGGTCCCGCTGCGCTGGCGCGTGCAGCCGCGCTTCGGCTGCGGGACGCGCGGCCCGGCGCGCGTCGAACGCGCCGAACGCGGCCTCGTGCTGCACGACGAAGCGCTGCTGTTGACGCTGCAGGCGTGGGACCTCGGCGAGCCGCAGGCGTGCGCCGACGGCGTCGCCGGCGAAGCGGAGCTGAAGCAGGGCGACTGCGGGCTGCTGGCGCTCGGCGCGTTCGCGCAGGAGCCGCTGCTGCTGACGGCGCGCGAACGCGTCCAGCGCGGGCTCGAGCTGACCTGCCGGCGCTGGCGCGAGATCGCGGCGCGCTGCACCTACGAAGGGCCGTGGCGCGAGGAGGTGCTGCGCAGCGTGCTCGCGCTCGAGCTGCTGCTCAACCGCTCGAGCGGCGCGATGGCGGCGGCCGCGACGACCTCGCTGCCCGAGCGCATCGGCGGCGACCGCAACTACGACTACCGCTTCGCCTGGCTGCGCGACATGGACTTCGCGCTCGACACGCTGCTGGCGGCCGGCTACGACGGCGAGGTGCACGCCTCGCTGCGCTGGGGCCTCGCCGCCGCCGCGCGCACGCACCCGCGCCTGCTGCCGCTGCACCGCCTCGACGGCGGACCGTTGCGCGACGTGCACCCGCTCCCGCTCGCCGGCTACCGCGGCTCGCGCCCGGTCGTCGCCGGCAACGACGCGCGCGAGCAGCTGCAGCTCGGGGCGTACGGCACGGTGCTCAACACGGCATGGCGCTACGTGGAGGCGGGCAACGCGCTCGACCCCTCCAGCGCCACGCAGCTCGCGGAGCTGGCCGACTTCGTCTGCGACGCCTGGCGCACGCCGGACTCCGGCATCTGGGAGCTGCCGGAGCGCCGCCGCTACGTCCACAGCAGGATCGGCTGCTGGCAGGCGCTCGAGCGCGCGCTGAGACTCGCCGAGGCCGGCGCGATCCCGGCGCGCGGCCGCGAGCGCTGGCGCGTGCAGGCGCACGAGATCCGCCGCTTCGTCGAGCGGCACGGATGGTCGGCGCGCCGCGGCGCGTTCGTCCAGGTCGCCGACGGCGACGAGCTCGACGCCGCGCTGCTGCTCACGTCGAAGCTCGGCTTCCTGGAGCAGGGCGACCCGCGCATCGGCGCGACGATCGCGGCGCTGCGCGACGAGCTGGGCGCCGGCGGTTCGCTGCTGCACCGCACGAGCGGGCTGCGCGAGCGGGAGGGCGCGTTCATCGCCTGCTCGTTCTGGCTCGTCGAGGCGCTCGCCGACGCGGGCGAGCAGGAGCAGGCGGCCGCGACGATGGAGGCGACGGTGGCGCTGTGCAACGACGTCGGCCTGCTGGCCGAGCAGGTCGACCCGGGCGACGGCAGCTTCCTCGGCAACCTCCCGCAGGCGCTCTCCCATCTGGCGCTGATCGGCGCGGCGCAGCGGCTGGCACAGCCGCCCGCCTGCGGGAACGCCTGACGACGAGCGGCGGTTCTCCCTCGACCGAGTGTGCGGTCCACTACGGGCGGGTCCGGCCGCCGCCGCACCGAAGAAATGAGTGGCGCCGCCGATCGCGGCGGCGGGCGAGGCAGACGGCCTCGCCGATCCCGACAACGGCACCCCCATCGCGAGGTGGGTCCGCAAAGCCAGGGGTCTCTCGGAGACAGCCCAGCTGCCGAAGGAGGAATCCGCATGTTCGCTGCACGCGCATTCGGCGCTGCACGCCTGTCCGCGAGCATCGTCCGCTCGCTCGTCGTCGTCTCGCTGCTGGCGCTCGCGTGCGCCTGCTTCGCGAGCGACGCGTCCGCACATCGACACGCGCACGCCCACCACCGGACTCACCACCACCACGTCAAGGCCGTGAGCGCGCGGCATCGCAAGCGCAGCACGACGACCACCACGACCGCTCCGGCGCCGACGACCACGACGACCACGGCCCCCGCGCCGGCTCCCACGACCACCACGACGACCACGGCCCCCGCGCCGGCTCCCGCGACCACCACGCCCGCGCCCACGACGCTGGGCGGCTGGGATGGCTTCGGCGTCGGCAACTGGCCGACCGCGAGCTGGCGTCCCTACGCCGACAGCTCGCCGTTCAACCAGTCCGCGCTCGGCGCGCAGGTCGTGCCGAGCTCCGCCGGGATCGTCTCCTCGGTCCTGCAGTGGGGGAACCCGGGCAACCTCGTCGACGCCGCCGGCGCGACGAACGACTGGGCGCACCCGACCTACTACGCCCAGCCGACCGATCCGATCTTCACGCTCAAGCCGCTCAAGGGCAGCATGGTGCTCAACGGGCTGCAGATCCGCATCCCGAACGACGCCAAGCCGGCGGCCGGCGGCGACGGGCACATGACCGTCGTCGAGCCCGACGGCTGGGAGTACGACTTCTGGCAGGTCCAGAGCAAGCCGCTCGGCGGCGGCACGCTGACGTTCAACGGCGGCGGGCGCACCCGCATCGACGGCGACGGCCGCGGCAGCTTCGGCACCGCCGCCGGCTTCGGCAACCTCGCCGGCATGATCCGCGCGCAGGAGCTCGCCGCGGGTCACATCGACCACGCGCTGTTCATCGTCGTCAAGTGCGCCGGCAAGGCCACCAACTACGGCTATGGCGTCACGCAGAGCTCCAACACGAGCGACAGCGCCTACGTCTACCCCGCCACCCACGGCGCGAGCACGTGCGGCTCGACCGACCCGAACCTGCCGCCCGCCGGCGCGCGCTTCCGCCTCGCGATGAGCGATGCGCAGATCGCCGCGCTGCCCGGTCCCCAATGGCAGAAGACGATCCTGACCGCGCTCGCGCACTACGGCGGCTACGTCGGCGACACCGGCGGCTCGGGCTTCAACTTCATGTTCGAGGACAGCACGATGTACACCTCGTTCGGCCAGCCCGACCCGCTCGCCGCCTTCGCGAAGGCCAACAACGTCCCGACCTGGAACGGCCAGTACGTCTTCCACGTCGCCGACAACGTCAACTGGGCCCAGTACCTGCAGGTCATCGCACCGCCTCCGACGGCGTAGCGCGACATCCGCTCAACCACGACCCGAGGGCGGCGGGCGCGAGACGCGCCCGCCGCCCTCAGATCGTCACCGCGCTTGAGTCGGGCCTGGTCGCGGATCCGTCTCGACTCAGTCTCGACTCAGGCAGACGGTGGGCACCGTGAGAACCGCCGGTCGCCAACTCGCGCATGGCCGACAGCACGTCGCGCCAGACGGTCCGATCGACTGCGATCTGGCGTAGCCCCCCGAGCTCCGGTCGACGGCCGCTATCCCCTCAGGGCCGTGCGCGTCGACGGTCAGCTCACGACGAACGGGCCAGCACCACGCGCCGGCGCCGCGCTCAACCGCTGCGAGCAGCAGCTCACGCGCTTTCGCGACCCGCGCGAGGATCCACGCGCAGGCCGCGCTCGGCGACCGCCAAAGCAGCCGAAAGGCCCGCCGGAGCGGGCCTTTCGTCAGGAGCGGATGATGGGACTCGAACCCACGACCTTCTGCATGGCAATTAAAATCGGGACAAGATTGTAGCCCTTTTTCCCTGCTATACCGAGAGCTATGCTCAGGTTGCCTCAAGTTGCGTCAGGCCAGTCGGGGACAAAGTTCGGGACACATCTTGTCTGATTCACGGCTGCCTATGTCAGAACGTCGATCCCGCGCTTGACCTTTCTTTCGGACGGCTCGAAGGTGGTGCAGAAGGTTTGCCTTTCTCCCCCACCCCTCGGCCTAAAGGACGCCAATGCCTTCGTACGACCCCACCGCCGCAGTCTCAGGTCACGTCTTTCTCAGGCGCGGAAAGCGTCGTGATGTCTGGTACGCCAAGTGGCGTGATGCAGTGGGCCAGCACCAGAAGCGACTCGGCCCCGACTGGACCGGGCGCGGTGTTCCACCGCCGCGCCACTTTCGCGAGCGCGAGGCGCGCGAGGCGCTCGCGGAAATCCTCGTCGAGGCTCGACGCGGCAACGTCGTCCAACACCGCACCGGCTTCACCTTCCGCGATGCGGCCGAGCAGTGGTTCACGCGCGGCAAGGTGGAGCGCGACTGGTCTCCGAACACACGGGCCACCTACCGCTCTGTGCTCGACAAGCACCTTCTGCCCGAGTTCGGCGACCTCCGTCTCGAGTCCGTCACGACTCAGAAGATCGAGACTTGGCGCAACCGCAAAGTCGAGTCCGGCGAGTTCTCACGCCGGAACGCGAATCTCAACCTCGCCGTCCTCTACGGAATCTTCAAACGCGCCATCAAGCACCACAATCTGCGCACGAACCCCGCGGAGGACGTCCCCAAGCTCCGCGAGTCCTACGACGCCAACCGCTTCGACTTCTACTCCCCGGCCGAGGTGAACCAGCTAGTCGCTGCCGCGGCGTCGACACGAGACGGCGTCATCTTCCTCGTCGCAGCGTTCACGGGCTTGCGTCGCGGCGAGCTGGTCGCCCTGCGTTGGGAAGACGTCGACTTCAAGAATCAGTCGATCCGCGTCTTCGAGGGCTACACACGCAAGACGCTCAAAAGCCCGAAGTCGCGCAAGTCGCGGACCGTGCCCATGTCGGAGCAGGTCGCCCACGCGCTCACTGGGCTGCGCACGAACGCGGACCACCAGGCAGACGCCAGGGCGCTTGTGTTTCCGGGCGAGCTTGGTGACCACCTCGACGCCTCCGCCCTTCGCCGGCGGTTTCTGCAAGCTGTCCACGACGCCGGCCTGCGTCGCCTTCGCCTCCACGATCTCCGCCACACCTTCGGTTCCCTCTCGATCAACACCGCGTCCATCGCGCAGGTACAGGCGTGGATGGGTCACGCAGACGTCAAAACGACCATGCGCTACCTTCATCACAAGAGCCGCGCGAGCGACGCCGACCTCCTTTCCGCGGCCTTCCAGGCTACCGGCGAGTCATAAGCTGTGACCGCCTGACACACACCATCGCGGAGGATCAACGACTCAACGCGATGATCCAGGCGGCTGATCGCCGCTCCGAAGTGCTGGATGCGCTCGTCCGGCCGTGTCGCATCGCCCCTTAAGTTGGTAGGTCCCACACTATTCCTGGCTCGGGGCTCGCCACGGCAGCCATGATCGCTCAGAGTCGCCCCGGATCGCGAAGCCACCTGGCTTTCAGATCTTCATGTACGCGGTCCCTACACGGCGAGGCGCAACCTCTTGCCGCCATTTCCAGCGATATCCACAAGCCTGCGCAAAGAGCCGCGCGGCGGCCCGCGGTGACCCAACTACAGCGTCCGCCTCGTTCATCATCAGCCGAATTTCAGAGCACTCACACAACCGCGCGTAGCCCACCGCAAAATCGTTCAGCAGGCGCCCAACGCCCATTCCACGGAACGTCGGCCACACAAACAACTCGGGAACCTCAATCACATCCATCGATTCTGTCCGTAGGAGCCGAAAGAAGGCCCACCCCATCTTCAGGCCGAAGCCGTTGGTGATCTCGACACACGTTACCGGTTCGTCTGTACTCGGCGAGAGCGTTTCGTACACATCGGTCTGCCAGTTCTCGTCGCGACCAATCCGGAGCCTGCCGCGGACACGTGGATTCTCGACGAGCAGGCGCCGGCGAAGCTCTCGTGGAGAGCGGTCCTCAGCTCTTCTAAGCTTCCAGCTCGACGGCCCCCATCGGGCACGGCGCACCACGAGAGCGTCGAAGAAGTGGCGCTCAAGATACTCGAACGGCATCGTGCCGTAACCGCGGTCACCCCATCTAGGCCCCCACGAATTTACGAAGCCCAGCGTTCCACCCGACTGCGCATAGTGCGTCAACAACACAGTATGAAGCCCAATCGACCGATCGCCCGGTGCGGGAAGTTGGATCGCCCCATTGCGGGCCGTGCGCCAGGACTCGAAAGCCTCGACAACAACTATCACGCGATCGATGTGTGCCCGAGGGATGACAAGCGTCTCAGCCCAGAAGGCCGACTCGAGCAGCAGGCGTTGGGCGTGGTGGGCATCAGGCAGCATCTCGTAGTACACCTGCCTGTGAACGGACCTCAATAGGAAGCAGGCGGTTCTCTGACCCATGATGAGATGGCCGCCGTTGACGCGTGGAAGGCCATCGATCGCCTTGCCAACGAAGAACATATCGGCACGGTTACCGAGCAGAGACATCTGCGCGGCCAGCTGCGCCCACCGACCACCGTTTTGGGCCAGGCATGATCGGTCGCACACGTCAGTCGGTCCGTGCGTGTGCACATCAAAGCCCATCCTGGCTCTCCACATCAGCCATTGAGACCAACACTTGGCGCACAGAGCGACGCACCGTGCAGGATCAAACGCGGTGTCGCGCGGCCGGATGAGGAAAAAGCGGCCGCGCCTAGCTTCGGATGACGCTACGTGCGTCACCGGAACGGCGCCACAGACGATGCACGCCTCAACCTTCGCGAACTGACCTGGCTTAAGGTTGTACGTGCGCCGGTCGATCTCGGCCTGGTTCATCACGAACGACACGCGTCTGGCCTTCTGCCCTGGACCATCCCGGACCATGATCGCCTAACTTTCGGACAGGCGGCGCCGCGACAGGTGTGGCGCGCTGAAGCACGAATGCCGAGCAGAGAGTGGGCGTGTCCCTCTGCATGCCGGACTGGGAGTGCCCGCATTCCTCCGTCTGCCTGTGTCGATCTCCTTTACGCAACCTTTCAGCGTGCCGGCCCGTCAGGAGCGGACGCCGCCTGACCCACACGACCGTCGAGCGTCAACGTGTCAGCTTGCGCCTTGCCGGGTACATTTGCTCAGCGGGGGTCTACGCAATCCCGAGGAGGAAGGAGCATGGCGTCGGGGCCGGGCGAACGGACTTCGCCACCGCCCACGGGGACCTCTCCGGAAGAACGTGCCGGTGCTCGCGCTCACCGTGCGTCGGTCCGGCTGCCGTCCCCCGTTCCCGAGATGCTGCGCGACGCTTTGATCGCGCGTTTGCGGGCACTCGGGAACCAGACCCGCTTTCGGGTGTGGGACGAGTTGCGTCAGGGCCAGGCAACGGTGAGCGAGCTCACCGAACGGGTGCCGTTCAGCCAGCAGTCCGTCTCGTCGGCGCTGCTAGAGCTGCACGACGTCGGCTTGGTCGAGCGCGAGCATGTCGGCAATCGCGTCTGCTACCGCCTGAGCGACCGCACGATGGAGCACGCGCTCGCGGTGCAGGAGTTGAGCATCCATCGTCGTGCGGCGCGTTTCGCGCGTGAGCTGCAGGACGCGCACAGACACTCGCTTCACGGCTGACGTGCGTCCGCTCAGAGGACTGGTCGTGCTCCAGCGTGGACGTGCGTGTAGTGGTTGCCGCCTTCGTAGGTCTTCCAGATGCACTGGATCCGAAGTCTATCGTGGACGAGCGTGTAGAGCCCGCCGCGTGAGGCGTCGGCCTGTGCGCGGGCGGGCGTCTCTCCCCCGGCGATGAGGCAGGCGGCCATGATGCGGTCGCCGACAGGGCTGCCCTCGCTGCCGCCGTTGGCGGCCATGCCGATGTCGGTGGCATGCCCGTCCCAATGGTCGGAGACGAGTCCGTCGACCGTGTACTGCGAGTGGTTCGTCCCCGTCGTGATGACGAGCGTGCGGCCGGTGATCCCGGCCATGCGCGCGACGAACGCGAGCGTCACGGGCGCGATCGGAACGCCGGGCCGGTCCGCGCCGGGAGCGATGCGGACCTTGCCGGGCACACCCGTGTCGACGAGGCTGCGATCGGTGCAGCCGCCGGCGCTGCTCGGGACGACGCCGGCGGGTGCCGTCGCGCCCGTGACCGCGCCTGGTGCGTGCGCCCAGCGGGGGTCCTTGCCGAGGTAGCGCGCGGTGATCTGTGCGTCGGTGGAGAAGCTCTGCTCCGTGTAGCCGATCGCGGGCAGCGCGGAGTAGAGGACGTCGAGCACGCGGCCGGTCCACGGTGCCGGGCCGAAGTCGGTCTGCTGGAGGATCGCGGTGCGTCCGTTGGGGAAGCGCACCCACCACCAGCCGCCCTCCGTCGCGCCGTTGTAGACGGCGATGCCGGGGTGGGTGACGCTGATCCCGGTCGCGGTCGTCGGCCCCGCTTTCGAGTCGTGCGGTCCGCCGAACCACGACACCTTGCCGTTCAGTGCGCTGCCCGCGGTGCCGGGAGCGGGCAGCGCCGCGACCGCGCTCGTGCTCGGCGTCGCGCAGCCGCTCGGGTTCGAGCCCAAGATGCTCGCGAGCACCGCGACGAGCAGGATGCTGCCGACCACCAGCACCATGCCGGCGCCGACGACCAGCTTCAGCGGCCCTCCCGGCGATCGGCCAGCCGGGATCGCTGGTTGCGGCGTGCTCGCGGGCGGCGCGGTCTGCGGCGGCGCGATCGTCGCCATCGCCCACCCCGCGGCTAGTCGCTCGCGAGGTCGCTGACGACCCAGCGCCCGCCCTGCTGCTCGACAGTGAAGACGACGGCGAACGGTGCTGCCACGCCATCGTCGACGCTGGCCGTCGCGAGCACGCTGCGGTTGCTCTGCGCCGTCAGCTCCAGTCCTCGCAGCCGGGGGTGTCGCGTGCGGACCGTGCGCGGCGGCCGCGGCGCGCTGCGCAGGCTGCGACGCAGATGAGCGCTCGCGTCAACGATCCGCCCGACGGGCGCCTGGCCGTAGAGCACCGGCAGGTAGGAGCGCACGAACGCGAGCGCCGTCGCGCGCGCCGTCGCGAGCTCGACTGCGCTCAGCGTCGCCGCGGATGCGGGTGGCGTGCCCGCGTGGCCGATGACAACCGGCGGCGCAGGCACGGTCGCCGCGCTCTGGTGCCGCGTGGTCCCGGTGTTGAGCGCGACGACGAGCAGCACGATCGACACGAGCACACCCGCGAGGAGGATTCCTGCATCCCTACCGCTCGGTCGCCTCATCGTTGGCTCCCGTTCTCGGCACTGGCGAGTCGGCGCAGCTCGCGGTCGTTGAACCACGGGCGCAGCTGCAGGTGCGCGGGTGGGAGGTGGCCGTAGATCAGGACCCCGGTGCCGGGAGCTCCTTGGCGCAGGACGTGCGCGGGCGCGATCGGCCGGTAGACGGTCGACTGCGTTGTCGAGCCGTGCCCCTCCTGCCCGGCGGTCGAGGAGACTTGGTGGACCTGCTCGTCGCCGAGGATGCGCGCTGCGTAGTCGAGCGTGTCGGGGTCGGAGATGCCAGCGCCGAGGATCTTCGCGCGGTGGTTGTTGACGATCGTGTTCGCCCTGGCGCCCCAGTGCTCGCGGACCTGCGCGAGGTCTTGAAAGACCGTGAGCAGCTGCACGCCTTGGCCCGCGCCGGTCGAGGCGAGCGCGTCGAGGTCGGGCAGCGGCGCGATGTTCGCCGCCTCGTCCATGACGATGAGCAAGGGCGGGTCGATCGGCTGTCCTGTCACGCTCGCGCGCTCGTAGACGCTGGCGAGCGTCTGCTCGAGCAGCGTGACGAACAGCGGTCGAAGGCGGCGCTGCTCGTGCAGCGGCGCGCACAGGAACGCGGTGTTAGAGCCGCCGTTGAGCAGCCGGTCGGGCTCCAGCTCGCTGAGCAGCGCCGAGTCGAGGACGCCGGGGTCGGCGTAGGCGGCGAGGATCGTCTCGGCAGTCGTGTAGATCGAGGAGCGTTGGCGCTCCTCGCGCGCGAAGCTCGCAGCGGCGGCCGTCATCGCTGCTTCGTTGCCCGTCTCCTGCAGCGCCGCGCGTACCTCGCTCTCCTGCTGGGTGTCGACCCAGCGCACGACGTCGGCCATCGTGCGGTCGGAAGTCGCGGCGGCGAACAGCAGTGGCGCGAGCAGCTTGGCCGCGGCTGAGTACCAGAAGTCCGCGTCGGCGAGGCTGGACCCGCGTCGCGGCGCGGCGGAGCTCGTCAGCCAGCTCGCGGTGCGCTGCGCGCCGCGCCAATCGTGACACGCGCTCAGCGGCGTCCAGCCACAGCACGGGAGGGTCATAGACCCACGTCTCGCCGAGCTGCTGGCGGCGCGCGAGCGTGTCGCCGAGCAAGTCGGACTTGAGCGACAGCGCGATCGCCGGCCCCTGCCACTCCAACAGCGCCGGGATCGCCAAGCCGACGGTCTTGAGCGTCTGCGTCGGGGCGATCACGATGACCGACTGGCGCTCCTCAGCTACGAGCAGCGCGCCGCGGCTGTGTCCCAAGACCAGCCGGCCCGCCTGCCCGCCGGGGTTGTTCGTGTGCAGTGCGCGCAGCTCGCGTCCGCGTGCCCATCGCGCAGCGCTGCCGCGGCCGCCCTCGCGCGCGCGAGGAGCGTGCTCACGACGTCGACTACGTGCAAGGACGATGATCGCGCTCACCGCCGCTGTCTCGAGCGCGAACGCTGCGATGAATCCTGGGAGGCCAGGCAGATCGTGGCGTGCCGTGCGCGGCCATGCGGCGCGCGGGTCGCCTGTGTGCGCCGGCAGACGTGCGAGCGTGTCGCCGAGCTGCGCAGCGGAGACGTGCGGCCAGCCGCCGCCGAACAGCAGGCCGGCGAGCTCGCCGGCCAGCCACACCAGCGCGCCCGCGAGGATGACTGTGAGGATCGCGCCGAGCGCGATCCACTCGCCGAGCCCCATCGTCGTCTCAGCGCCCGTCGGCCATGCCGGCGGACTCGTGCGTCCGCTGCGCGCGCTCATGCCGCGAGCAGGCCGGTGCCGGTCGACGGTCCTCGCGCGCGACCGCGTCCGGCCGTCATCCGCGCGTCGGTGTAGACGATCTTCGCCTCCACTCGTGAGAGCCGATGCTGTACGAGGAACGAGCGGTTGCCGACCTTCCACAGCGCCTCGCCGCGGCGCAGGTAGGGCAGCAGCTCGGCCTCGGTCTTGGTCAGTCCGATCATCTCGCGCGTGAACGGGACTTGGTCGGCTGACTGCGCGTAGATGATGCGGGTCTGTGTCTCGGCGAGCAGGCCCTCGGCGAGCCGTACGAGCCGCGAGCCCTCATCGCCGGCGGCCAGCAGGTCGGACAGCCGGTGCATGACGGAGATGTGCTGACCGACGTCGCGCGAGAGCTTGCTCGACTCCTGGAGTTGCTCGGCGGTGTCGAGCACGCGGTAGACGCGCCATGCCTCCTCGATGACGAGGATCAACTTCTCTTCGTCGTCGAGCTCGGGCACCATCGCGCGCAGCCAGGCGGTCGCGCAGGTCATCAGGATGCCGAGCGCCGCCGACCCGTAGACGCTGCGCAGGTCGATCACGACGAGTCGTCCGTCAAGGTCGAGTCCTGCTGTTGTCGGTCCGTCGAACATGCCGGCAAGGTCGCCCTCGCACAGCCGTTGCAGGCCGAGCGCGGCGCGGCGCGCCGCGCGCGCCAGCTCGGGCACGCTGGTTGCCAGCGGCGCGGCCATCTCCTCGCTCGGTCGCAGCAGGCGCTCGACGATGCCGGGCAGCGTCGGCTCGTCGTCGCGGCGGCGCAGTGCCTTGAGCGCCTCGCGAAGTGCGGCGTCCTCCTCGGGCGTGAGCGGACTCTCGAGGACTCCGGCGGTGATGGCGCGCAGCACGGAGAGCTGTCCCTCCCAGCCGCCGCGTGCGGTGAGCGGGTTCAGCCGAACGCTGCCGCCGGGCCGCAGCCGGATCGGCTGGACGCCCAGCGCGGCTGCGAGGCCGCCGTACTCGCCCTTGGGGTCGATCACCCAGGCGCGGCGGCCGAAGACCGCTTGGCGCCAGAGATAGGTCTTCACGAGCGCTGACTTCGCGGTGCCGATGCGGCCGATCACGACCCAGTTCGGGTCCGTGATCGCGTGCGGGTAGAGCTCCCACGGGTCGTACGTGAACGAGGCGCCGAGCGCGTCGCGGCCGATGTAGACGCCGCGGGCGCCAAGGCCGCCGTCGGCCATGAACGGGTAGGCGGCGCGCAGGTGCGCGGTCGTGGCCGAGTGCCCCGGCCGCTCTCCTGGCAGGCTTCGCCGCAGCCGCCGCCTATGCGCGCGCCGCGGCGTCGTCGGCGCGCTGCTCACAGCAGCCCCCGTCCGAGCGGCAGGCCGAACGTGAACGCGCTCGCCTGCTCGCCGTAGAGCCGCTCAAGCTCCAGGCGGGCTTGGTGGGCGGCGTGCTCGACCTGCGCGCAGTCGCGCTCGAGACTCTCGACGTCGGCCGCCGAGATGGTCAGGAAGCCGGCGTGGCGGAACTCGGCGTATCCGTCGGCGAGCTCCTGCTCGCGCCGGGCGGTCGCGTCTTGTTGCGAGCGCCGCCGCGCGGTGGTCAGGAACCCGTGTCGGGCACGGGTCTGCTCGTCGGCGATGTCGCTGGTGCGGGCCGCCTCGGCCTTGCGAATCGCCTTGGACGGCGCGATCGGCTCCATGACGACGGAGACGGTCCGCACGACGCCGCTGGTCTGCATAAGCAGCGGTGCCAGGAAGCTCGCGCCGACGTCCAGTCGCGGCCACTCGCTGATCCAGTAGGTCGCATGGACCGCGGAGTCGGTGCGGTAGCTCGCCCAGGATGCCTCGGCGGCGATCGGCCAGGCGCGAGCCGGGTCGATCCCTGGCTCGCCGCTCACCGCGGCGGAGCGGTTGCGCGTCGAGCGGCCATAGGGGTCGAATGCGTCGCGCAGCGCGCGCGCGTACATGCGCGGGCGAAGAACGCCCTGCACCTCGATCGAAGCGTTCCCGAGCCGCCCGGCGAACGTCTCAAGCTCGCGCAACAGCAACGTGCAGGCGCCGTCGTCGCCGCCGCCGAGCTTCTTGATCTGCTTCCAGCCCCGACGCGCGTCGAGTTGGATCGCCAAGAACAGCTCGTGATCCTGCGCCGCGCTGCCGCCGGATTCGATCAGCTCGATGTAGCTCACGACCGGCCCGGAGCTCAGGGGGATCGTCGTGTCGCGCTCCTCTTGCAGATAGCGCGCGATCTCGTCGCCGTCGGCCGGAACGGTGCGCTCGACCCATTGCAGGCGCCGGATCGGATTGTTCTCGCGTGAGATGCTCGCGAGCACCTCACCCCACGCCTCCAGGCGCTGCTCTTGGTCCTCGCGTGAGAGCAGCCCGAACGCCGCGACGCGCACCGCGAGGACGGCGGTATACGTGTTCGCGCGGCGGTCCTTGAGCACGCCGACGTCCTCGCCGTGGAGCCGAGCGGCGAGCAGCTCAACGTCGCCGATCTCGGCCGGCGGATCGAAGACGGCGCTCGGCGACTCGTCGCGCTCGAGCGCGTCGGCCACACCCGCCATCGGTGCCGTGCTCCGATGCGCGCTGCGCCCGCGCGCGCGTGCGAGCGCGGCGCGCTTGAGCACCGGCACCCATTGCTCCGGCGTCCGGCCGGCGACCGGCCAGAACGCGCCCCCGAGCACGATCGTGCCCAGCACCAGGACGACTGGAATCACGATCGGACTGTTGATCTGCAGAAGGAGAATCACCGCCAGAAGCCCAACGCCGAGCACGATCACCTGGCCGGTCCGCAGGGATCCGAAGACCCCGCGGATCTCGCGCGGTCCGAAGCGGTAGCGCTGTGCCTCATCGGCCATGCCCATCGCCTCCCTTGCCGCGATAGCGGTCCCGCGCCGGGTCCTGCCCGGCCGGCTCGCGCGGCGTCGGCCCGCTCGTAGGCCGCGGCGGATCGCTCACCCCGCCCGCCGGCTCCGGTCGCCCTCCACCGCTCGCCTGCGAGGAGCCTCCCGGCCGATCCCCGGCGGTCCGCCTCTCGCCGCCGGCGCTCTCGCCACTCGGGCGCGGCACCGACGCCGCGCCACCGCCACCGCCACGCTTGCCGTGATCGCCTGCGCTGGCGTGGCCTCCGGCTGCTCCGTCCTCCGTGCCGCGTCCCCCGCCTGATGCGCGTCCTGCGGCGACAACGCCCGCGCCGGCACCACCGCCGGCCGCGCCGGCCGTCGCGGTGGCGATCCGTCCCGCGCTCCAGTTCGTCGTGAGGACCTGCGCCATCATCATGCTCGGGCTCATCGGCATGACCGCGGTGCCGGCCGCACGGCGTGCGCCGTAGCGGTCGACGGCACCCTCAACGAACGGCACGAGCTTGAGCAGCGCGAAGGGGCTCGTCGCTGCGAGAATCAGCAGCGCGCCGCCGGCGAGCACGCCCTGGAAGGACTCGCGACTTCCGCTATGTGAGAGGCCCGCGCTCGCCAGCGCGAGGATCGCGACGATCACAAACTTCGCGAAGATGATCGCGAACAGCAGCCATGCGAGTACGCGTGTCCAGCGTGCCGTGCTCGGCCAGATCATCCCCACGAATCCGAGCGGCAGGAACAGGACCGTGACGTAGATCGCCGCCGAGCGCAGCAGCAGCTCGAGCCACACGAGGAACGCGCCGATCGCGGCAACCAACGCTCCGAGGAAGGTTGCGAACAGCGGCACGAGAACGGCGCCCTGCGGTCCGCCGGTCGCGCCGCCGACGCTCGCGAGCGCCTTCGTTGTGTCGGCGAAGAACGCTCGTGCGTCGCTGCCGACCGACTGCGCGACTTGTGCGGACATCCAGTCCGTAAGCGACAGGCACAGCGCCACGACGACCACGGCCATCGCGCTGAAGATGAACGCGAGTGGCAAGTTGAACGCTGCTGCGCGCACGATCGTGCCGGCGTCGCGCTGGAGGACGCCTTGGATGACGGCCAGCAGCAGCAGCGGAAGTGCGAACAGCGTTGCGATCGCGCTCATCACCCCGTACTGGCGAAGAAACCACGGACTCTCGATGCGCGTCGTCGTCGTCGCGTCGATCAGCTTGCCGCCTTGCTCCACGAGCCAGCCGGCGCCATTCGCGACCCAGGTCGTGATGCCCTGCATGACCTCATCGCCAGCCGCCTTGAACGGCGCGGTGACGATGTTCTTCGCCGTGTCCGCTGGGTGGGTCACCGCGTTGGCGATGCCCTTCGCGGACTTCAGCGGGTGCTCGACTACCTTGCACGGCGTCGTGGTGCTCAGCGGCCCGACCCCGATGGACGGGACGTGATCGCACACGTCAGCGCGTGCGACGACGGCCTGCATACCGAGGATCGCGAACGCGGCGCAGATGACCAGCAGCGCTCTACGGCTCATAGCGCGAACTCTGCATCCCGTTCAGCGCGTTCACGAACGTTCCAGCCGAGGTCGGCTGCGTATCGATCGCCGGCGCCGGCGTCGGCCCAGGGTCGATCCGGCCGTCGTCGAGCTTCCAGTCACCATTGCGCCACACGAGCGTGCTCGTCGTCGTCTGGAAGTCGACCTGGGGCTTGAGCCCGACCGTGTTTGCAGAGACGGCCGCTCCCCATCCAGCGATCACCGCTCGTTGGGACGAGTAGCTCACGACGCGGTAGGCCAAGGGCGCCGACAGCAGGATCGTAGGAGCGCCCACGCGCAAACCCCTACCCAGCGGGCCTCTGAGCGCCTCGGCGAGTGCCGGCGTCGCCCGCTGCTCGTAGCGCCGTGCGAAGGCCGGGGTCGCGATGATGTCAAGCACGATCCGCCGTCGCTCAGGGTTCAGGAAGTCCTCGCCCGCGCTGGTGGCGCCGTAGCCGAACGCGGCCGCGACGGCGCCCGCCCGGCTGTGCGCGTAGCCCACTGGGACACCGAACTCGGTGCGCGTCGGCCCGCTGCCGGCAACGTGCGACGTGCTGCCGCCGCTGTCGCCGGTGGCGCGTCCGATCAGGAACGCTGCGGCGATCGCGACGATCGCGATCGCCCAGGGAAGTGCTCGGCGCGAGGAGGGTGCTGGGCCGGCGCCGTGACCGACGATCCGTACGCGATCGCTCATCGCTTACTTCACCTGCTGCCCGAGTTGCTGGGCGAAGTTGATGAGCGCTGGTCCTGCACCCGCGATCAGCGCGCCGAACGTCGCGAGCAGCGTTCCGGTGCGTCCGACCGCGGCGTGATGGTAGTTCTGCGCGCGACTGGAGAACACCCACACGACGATCGAGATGAGCAGGCCGGCGAGGCACAGGATCAGCACGTAGAAGAACAAGCCGTTGACGAGCCGCTCGGCGACCGAGCTGCCCGGCAGACCATGCGGGTCGGGCGTCGCGCTGATCTTCGCGAACACCATCGTCACCATCGGGGACTCCTCTCTGGGTTCTCGAAGCCATCCGCGACTGCGGCAGCCAGTTCGAGATAGGCGTTGCGGGCGTCTGGACGCAGCTGCTCCAGGGAGCTCTCTGCACCGGCCTCCAGATGCGCGTCCACGGGACGCGCACGACGGCGCGGCATCGCGCCTCGAAGTGGGCTTGTACGCGATCCAGCTCAATTGTCGTGCGGGGGCGCACGGCGTTGAGCACCGCCACGGCGTTCGCGACGAGATCCTCGTGCCCATGGGCAGCGAGCCAGTCGAGCGTCGAGGCGGCGGTGCGTGCGCTGTCAAGTGAGGCGCCCGCGACGACGACGATCTGATCGGCGACGCGCAGGATGCCGCGCGCGGCGGACTCCAACACCCCGGTGCCGGTGTCGAGGCAGACGAGGTTGTAGTGGACCTCAAGCAGCTCGACGGCGCTGCGGTAGTCGCGCTCAACGAGCGCGTCGGCGATGCGCGGGTCGTCGTCGGCAGCGACGACCTCGAGCCGCGTCGGCGCTTGGCTTGTGAACGCGCGGATGTCGCCGTAGCGCACGATCCGCTCGCGCTGCGCCAGGAGGCTCGTGATCGTGTTCGTCGTCTCCCGACGCACACGGTAGCCAAGCGACCCGGCATCCGGGTTGCCGTCGAGGGCGATCACCCGATCGCCGCGAAGTGCCGCGAAGGTGTGGCCCAGCATGAGCGTCGTAGTCGTCTTTCCGACCCCGCCTTTACGGGAGAGGACCGCGACGCGGCGACAACCATCGATGGGCGTCTTCACGCGCGCGACGAGCTCGCGCTCACGGCGCTCGGCGGCGCTCGGTCCGAGGTTGATCCAGCCGTTTGTGGCGCGGTAGAGCAGGCGCCGCAGGCCCTTGCGCGGGGGTTCGCTCTCGCCGCGCAGCATCCGCTCCGATGAGAACTCCGCGGCGCTCAGCCGTCCGCGCGCCATGCGAGGCGCAGCGTCGTCGACAACGCGCTCATCGCCGACGCTCAATGGAACGGGCAGCTCGTCCATAGCGCCTATGTGCCCGTTTTGTGCCTGTGTATCCACAGCCGACGTCTCCCTTCAGCTCGTTATGCCGCTCGCCCGCGGTTGTCCGTGTTCGGCGACGTACGCGGCGAGCGCCTCGCGCGTGTACCGAACGTGCTTGCCGAACCGCACGCACGGCAGCCGCTTTGATCGTGTCGCCTCCCGCACCCACGACGGCTTGACGTTCAGGAGCGCGGCTGCCTGCTCCGCGTCAAGAAGTGGCTCCTCCAGCGATACCAGCACTTGCTCGGTGCTGCTCATCGCCTGCCTCGCCCGCTCGTTTCGTCGACCATCGCATCCTCCGAGCGAATTACCCAACCTAACGCAGCGTTCTCGACTCTTGCGTCAGTCACGCTTGCGATAACTGACGGTGTACCACGCCAAGTACGAACTAGCTACGTTTCACCGGTTAACCCGCTAGGTCGGGGTTCTGGCGTACAACGGTTCCGTTGTCCGTCGGCACGCGGGGGGCGGCCTCGGGAATTGTCGCACGCTTCGCGTGCGTTGCCTTCGGGCCAGCCGCCCGCCGCGGCGCAACGCCAACGTTGCCCATGTTCGACTTCGGTCCTCCACGTCGCTGTCCCTCTGCGCAGGCGCGCGCGTGCATCGCCTTCCTGCAGTTGGTGTTCGCCTCCGCCAGCCGTCGCGAGCTCATCGAGTTGCGCATCGCTCGCGACGGTGGCGGAATGGCGCAACGGTTCGTCGTGGCTGACCGGCCGCTCGATGCCGCCCACCTCATCCGTGAGTCCGCGCACGGTGCCGACGTCTTCGTAGGCGTGCTGCCGCGGGTCCGGCGTGGCGGGTCGCGCGACGATCTCGTAGCGACACATCGAGTCCTGTGGGTCGACTGCGACCGCTCCGATGCGGGCACGGCGATTGCGAGCTTTCCCATCGCGCCGGCGGTCGTCATCCGGTCGGGAACGCCCGGCTACCTTCATGCCTATTGGTTGCTGCGCGACGCGGTGCCGATCGTGGAGATCGAGCACTTGAATCGACGGCTCGCACTCGCCCTCGGGGGGGATCTGCACACGACCGACGCTCCCCGCGTGATGCGCCCGCCCGGAGCGTGGAACCACAAGGCGCCGACAGCGCGCCCGACGGCGCTCGCGGCCTTTCGACCAGATCGGATCTGGTCGCATGCCGCGCTGCTCGACGCGCTGCCCCCCGACCCGCCGCCGGAGTCATTCGGCAGAGCACCACGCACTCCTCGTGCAGACTCGGGCGCTCGAGATCGAAACGGTGATCCACTGCTGGCACTGGACCCGGCCTACTACGTCGAACAGCTGACAGACCGTGTGGTACCCCGCAGCCGGAAGGTTCTGTGCCCGTTGCATGTCGAGACGTCACCGAGCCTCCACGTCTACCCGGGTCCCGAACGCGGCTGGTTCTGCTTCGGCTGTCGCCGCGGCGGGAGCGTGTACGACCTCGCGGCGGTGCTGTGGCACCGGCCCACCCACGGTCCCGCGTTCCTGACCCTGCGCGCTGAGCTCAGGCGCCTGCTGCTCTGACCAAGTCGGCTCCTAATCGTTGCACCGGGCAAGACCATGCACGTTGATATGACGCATCGTGTCCTCATTCGGTGGAGTGCGAGATTGCCTCACCCCGGAGTTTCGCACCGCCCGCTCTTAATTGTGCGGCGAGCCAGAGCAAAGCGTGGGGGCGTCCCATATCGGCGTGGTAATTCAAACGGTGGGCGGTGCAGTTCGGGCCTCGTCAATCGCACTCCACCTCACAAGGAGGCCCACCATGATCCGCACCATCATCGAGCTCGGTCGTCTCACCCACGACCCGCAGATGAAGAAGAAGGGCGAGTTGGACATCTGCGAGATGCGCGTGGCCGAGCAGCGGCCCAAGGGGCCGAACGGCGAGGACAAGGGCGCGGTGTTCGTGACGGTCACGACCTTCGGCCGACAGGCCCTCGCCTGCGGGAAGTACCTGCGCCGCGCCAGCCGGATCTCCGTCCCCGACGCCCGGCTCGAGCAGGGCGAGTGGACCGACGAAAACGAGCAGCGCCACGAGCGCCACACGATCGTCGCGCGGCGAGTCCTGTTCCTCGACCCGCCGCCCACGCGCGACCAGGCCGAGCCGGCCGCCGCGGACGCCGCCACCGAGCCGGATCCGGTGCCGGTCGACGCCGAGGCGGTCCCGGTCGCCGCATAGGTCAAGCCCGACGGCGGGGCGGTCGCCCAGCGGCCGCCCCGCCTCTGATCTCTAGGGAGGCTTCGATGGCAACGAACCGCGCGGCGGCCCCGGCCGTCGCTCCAACACAGCACAGGCCCCACGAGCAGTTCGCGAGCGCCGAGCTCGCAGAGGCTCGACGCCAGCTGCGCGAGTTGCGCCGTGCGATGACGCGCAACGGCGTAGATCCCGAGTGGCGGGAGATCGCGAACGATGTGGCCGAGGCCCTGCGCCCCTACACGATGTTCCGCGAGCAGGTCGTCCGCGACGGCCGCATCGTCGTCATCACGCACGTTCCGGGCCGCACGCTGACGAAGGCCAACGATGCGCTGGACCGGCTCGGTCATCAGGTGAGGATCGAGTCCTATCGCGAGGCGGGGATGATCCCGCGCGAGGACGTCGCGGCGGGCATCTCGTCACCGCCTGAGTAGCTCGCCGCCCCGTGCGGGACTGGTGCCGGCCGCCCATGATCGCACGCCTGCGGCGTGCGGCGGCCCAGGCAACGGTCCCGCACGGGGCGGGGCCAGGACCACAGGAGGTTGGTCTAGATGACCACCACCAAGAACGGCAAGTGTTCCGTTGCCGGCGCGCAGTTCCGCGTGGTCGCGCTGTCGCGCATTCGCGTGCGCGAGGGCTTCAACCCGCGCGGTGAGCGCGATCCCGAGCGCGTCGCGCAGATGAACGCCTCGGTCGGCCAGGAGGGCATCCTCGAGCCGATCATCGTGGCGCCCGACGGCGAGGACTACGTGCTCGTCGCCGGGGAGGGCCGCTACAACGCCGCCGTCGAGGCCAGCCAGGTCGAGGTGCCGGTGATCGTACGCGAGGTCGACGGGCGCACCGGCGGCCTGGAGATCGCGATGGCGGAGAACCTCGCGCGCGAACAGCTGAACCCGGTCGCGGAGGCCCGCGGTTTCGGCGGCCTGTGCAAGGCCGGCTGGAGCGTCAAGCAGATCGCGGACTACTTCAAGCCGATGAAACAGAAGCACGTCAAGGGCCGCTTGGAGATCCTCGAGCTCGACGAGCAGCTGCACCCGCAGATCGCCGACGGCTCGATCCCGCTCGGTGCGGTCCCTGCGCTCGCGAAGCTCGTGCGGATCCACCGCGAGCTGCCCGTCGCGCTCGCCGGCCGCGTCGGCGTCGCGAAGCGCTCCTGGGGCGGCGAGCCGCTCTCGTGGGCGGACGTGACGAGAGATCCGATCGGCTCCGTGATCTTCGCCTTCGGCGACGACCAGGACGAGCTCCCCTCCGACGTCTACCTCGTCGGCGAGAGCTACGCCATCAGCCGCTTTACGCTGACCGAGAAGGCGCAGAAGGACCTCAAGGCGTACGCCAAGCTGCTCGGCATCGACGACCCGAAGGCCGAGCGCGTCTACTTCCGCACGTCCGACGTCGAGCAGGCCAAGGCGCTCGGGGCCGTGTTCGCGAACGAGTACGACTCGGCGCACATCGTCGTCGGCCAGGACGTCGCCGACCAGATCGTCTGCGACCGGATCGCCGAGACTCTCAAGGCGACGCGGCAGGCGATCCGCACGCGCCGACAGATGGAGAAGGCCGCCGCCGAGGCGGCCGCCGCCGCGGAGATCCCGACCGCGCCCGAGGCGGGGTCGTCGCCCGAGGACGCCGATAAGGCCGCGGAGGCGCGCCGGCTCGCCGAGGAGCAGGAGCGCCAGGAGCGCGAGCGCGGGCGGATCGAGCGCGAGCGCCGACGCGTGGAGGCCGAGGGCTTCAACGTCCAGCTCGGCCACGCGGTCTTCAAGCACCTCGCGCGTCTGAGAGTCGACGCGGACGTGCTGAAGCTGCTCGCGTCGGTCGAGTTCTCGCAGGTGCTGCCCGAGCTCGCCGCGCGCGGGATGCGCTACGGCTACCCCGGCTGGCCGATCGAGCCCGAGAAGGACTCGAAGGACGGCAAGCGCACGTACCTCTCGGTCGAGGACGCGGGCAAGCGCGCGAGCGAGTGGCTGGCGCAGGCGAACTCGGCCCCGGAGGTTGCCGGCCGCCTCGTCTCCCTGCTCGCGATGGCGCGCTACGCGCAGGAGCAGCCCTTGGGCGCCACGCCGTCGTACTACCGGATCGACGACGATGAGCTGCTGCCGTGGGGCGGCGAGCTGCTCGACATGATCGACCGGCTCTGCAAGGACCGCCTGCCGGCGAACCTCACGAAGCCCGCGCGGCGCGAGCTCGCCGAGCGCCGCGCGCAGGCGCGTCGCGAGGAGCGCGAGCGCGCCCAGGCGACGAAGCGGCTGGATGGCTTCGAGGACCGCATCGCGCAGATGAGCGCCGATGACCGCAAGCAGGCGATCGAAGACGCCCGCCTGATCTACGGGTACGGCGGCCGGCGCTTCCGCATCGAGGCCCTCGTCCGGGACACCCCCCTGCCGCACGTGGAGCCGGACCTCGACCAGCCGGAGGCCGCCGACAGGTCACCGAAGACGTCCGAGGACCTCGACCGCGTGGCGCCGACCGAGCCGGGCAACGCCGGCGCGGACCTGCCCCCCGACTCGCAAGCGACCTACGACGAGCTCGACGCCGACACCGTTGACCCCGAGCCCGTGGACGAGGGGGAGCCCGTCGCCAAGGCCGCCTAGCTCGCGCTCGTGCTGTGGGGGCGCCACGCCCCCACAGCACGAGCCGGTCTAGTTGTCCTAAGACGCATCAGCTCTTGGGACCAGACCCCACTCCTACGACAGGATGTATCCCGAAAGAAGCTGAACTTCAAACAGCGAGCGCGCATAGAATTCTATGCATTCGCCGTAGAAGAACGCGCCATTGACGTTATGATAATTTTGGTCATGTGCGGGAATCGTTATTGGTTCATTGTTGTGGTAGTCCCCCCCGCATCTTATGACACGGATATTGACAGAGTGTGCGTTATCTACGTTGAAGCGAATGCGCGGTATCGCCGACTGATTGACGTAGGTAAGGGACGTATTGGCAATGTGGGTGTACACACCGTCTTCGATGAAGAGTAGTCCCCAAGACCATGTTGCGGCACTCGCACCGCCGCTGGCGATCATCAAAGCCGCCAGTGTTGGAAGGATGATACTCAGTATGCGTCTCATCGCCTCTCCTTCCCAGCAGACGGGGTTAACGATCAGCAGCGCTGATTCTTACCGCCTACCGGTGATGCTGTTGTCGGCAGAAAGCGGCCACGCTGGCCTACCCGCTCCCAGCAGCAGTCCCCCCTGCCCCATGTTTTCTTTCTACCGCTTTTTCGTCTGTCGGTCAAGTCCACAGTTCCAGGGTCGCGATAGCGGCGCCGCGCCGCAGCCCGGGCTGATCGGCGGTGGCGGGTCGGTCAAGAGCTGGCATCGGGTCGTGGCTGCGTACGCCCCGCATGATCGGCCGGGCCGCGCGTGCCGGCACGAGCGCAGTGGGTCGCATTCGGGGTTCGTGCGATTCGAGGGCCGGCCGAGGCGAGGGGCGTACGCAGCCACGACCCGAAAGGAGCCCGCGATGGCTTCCACCGGCACCGCGCCGGCGCCGACCCCACGGCAGCTCGCGTTCATGCGATGCCTCGCCGACCGGACGGGGACGACTTTCTCGCCGCCGAAGACGCGGCACGAGGCGAGTCGTCAGATCGACGCGCTCAAGCGCCGACCGATCTCGGACCCCGCCGACGTCGCGTTCGACCTCGCCGCCGTGCGTGGCGGCACGCCGGAGGTGATCTAGATGAGCCGCGAGACGATGGGGTGGCTCAACGCGAACACGCTCGTCGGCGTCACGACTGAGCGCGGCACGGCCTGGCACTACCGCGCCGAGTACCAGGGAACGGAGTCCAACCACTACCCCCGCGCGGTCCCGATCGAGGACGTGCGCCGGCGCCTGTTCCACTGGCAGGCGATCGAGGGCGACGTCATGTCGAGCGTGATGCTGCCCGACGGCCTGGGCGTCATCACTGACCCGATGCGCAAAGCCGTCGTCCGACCGGACACGGGCACGATCCTCGGCGTGTTCCGCAAGCGCTACGTGATCCACCAGTACGACAAGTGGCTGCTCGAGACGGTCGCCGAGTTGCTCGACGATGACCTGTCGATCGGCTCCGCCGGCCTGCTGCGCGGCGGCGCCGTCGCGTGGGTCAGCGTCGAGGTCCCCGAGACGATCACCACGCCAGAGGGCGTCGCCTACCGGCCGCACCTGCTCGCCGCCGCCAGCCACGACGGCTCGACCGCGACCAGCTACCACCGCTGCATCCAGCTCGTCGTGTGCGACAACACGATGAGCGCGGCCCTGCGCGAGTCCGAGGGCCACGGGCAGAACGTGCGCGTGCGTCACTCCAGCAGGTCGCTGGAGCGGCTGATCGAGGCGCGCGAGGCGCTCGGCATCGTCCACACGATCGCCGACGAGTTCGCCGCCGAGGTCGCCGAGCTCACGTCGGTGAACGTGAGCGAGGGCGACTGGGCGCGCTTCCTCGACTCGCTCGTTCCGCTGCCCGCCGAGCGCGGCCGCGCGCGCCACAACGCCGAAGCGAAGCGCGAGACGTTGCAGCGCATCTACCGCGACGACGACCGCGCCGCTCCCTGGCAGGGCACCGCGTTCGGGGTCCTGCAGACCGTGAACACGATGGTCCATCACGAGACGACGGTGCGCGGCGCGACCCGCGCGCAGCGCAACATGGAGCGCGCCGTCAGCGGCGAGATCGACAGGCTCGATCGCGACACCCTCGACCGGCTCAACGCCGTCCTGGTGTAGACGATGTCCGCGTCGAACACCGTCCCCAGCATCACGACAGGTCGGGGCGACGTCGCCCTGCTGCGCGCGCAGCGCGACTGGCTGCTGGCGACCTATCCGGCGGACGATGCGCCAGAGCAGGTCGACGGCCTCGTGAACCTCCTCGACCACCTGCTCGACGCGGCCGAGGGGTTCGACTGGCCCCGGCAGGACAGCGCGTCCGCGCAGTCGGTACCGATGGACTTCCACCGGCACCCGATCATTAAGCCCGGAATCGCCGCGACGCGCTTCTATGTCGTCGTCGCTGAGTCGGACGGCGACGTCGCCGCGTACGAGATCGCGCCGACGCGCGTCGAGCGCATAGGCGCGATCGCCGTCGAGAACCAGGGCGAGGGCGCAGAGCGCATCTGGCACGCAGCGGCCGACGCGCTCGCAGCGGTCATGCCCGAGGACAAGCAGTGGGCCGCGCTGGGCAGCGCCGAGTCGAGCCGGCGACAGACGCCACCTGTCACCTGACAGCGATGGCGGGACGCCCGTTGGCGGGCCGATCCCCCGCACCTGATGGTCGCACGCTGCGCGTGCGGTGCGGGCAGCGATCGGCCCGCCAACGGGGCGGGCTGCCGATGGAAGGAGCCCGCATGTCCATCTTCACCGTGGGCGAGCTCGCCCATGCGATCGACGAGCACGGCGGCGATGACGAGCCTGTCCGCTGGTCTGACGACCCGCAGGGTGGACCCGCCGCCGCGCGGCACCTCAGCGTCGAGCTCTGCACCTTGAACGGCGAGCTGACGGTGCTCATCTGCCCCAGCCCGAGCACCACGATCGAGACCGTCGGGGACTTTGCGCGCGAGCTGGACGAGCACGGCGACAACCTCCCAGTCCGCTGGTCCGACACGCCCGACTGCGCGGCCGCCGTCGTCGAGGATCTCACGGTCGAGCTCGAGACGTTCGACGGGCAGCCGACGGTCGTGATCTTCCCGGCGTAGCTCTCCGGTGCTGGTGGCGGACAGGGCTCGCATGGTGGCGGACGGCATCCACGGCCCTTCAAGCCCCGCCCTTCGGGTCGCCTTCGGCGATCGCTGACGCGACGGGGCTCGCTTCGCGCCCTTCGGGTTCCGGGCCGCCGCCGCCCGCCCCTGCGCGGCCATGTCCGCCACCCACAGCACCAGGAGGCCCGCCATGACCGCCACCGCCGTCCAGAAGCCTGCCGTCAGCGTCCCGGTCTTCCTTCGCGAGTACACGACTGCCGACCTGGGGCCGCGCTGGCTCATGGGCCAGCGGGTCGATGGGATCGCGCAGCTCATCGACGTCCCGGCTCCCGGCAAGGACGGGCCGCGCTACGTCGTCGAGCCCGAGATCAGCGACAGCCGCGCCGAGCTCGACGCGCTCCTCGATGACTACCTCGCGAAGGCCCAGCGGCTCGGCTACCCCCCGATGCACGGCTGGTTCTAACCGCCGCTCCACCGCGATCGCGGAGCGCGCCATGAACGTCGTGTTCATCACCCACGGCGGCTTCCAGCTCGTCATGCCCGGCATCGTCGCCAGCGGTGCCGGGCGCCCACCACGCGGCTGCTTCGTCACACCGGCGATCGTGCTCGACCTTCGCTCCCTCGCGCCGCGCCGCGCCGAGCGCGTCGCGATGCTGCTGCCCGTCGCCGACCCCGGCCTCCCCGCCGGACACGCATGGTCGCCACGGCGCGGCGAGATGCGTTGGACAGACGATCGTGACGATCCGCCGCTGATCGCCGCGCCCGACGTGCTCGCGACCCTGGCGCGGCGCCTTGGTGTGCGCGTCTTGCACGCCCTCTAGGGCCGCGGGTCGCCTGCACCCTCCTGGCGGCGAGACGAAGCGGGCCGCCCTCCTGATGGGGGCGGCCCGCGTGAAGACTCAGGCTGAGAGCGTCAGGCTCGACGAAGTTCCGCCGACGCGCTCTCGGCGCAGTTCATGGCTTGTGCGGCGAGCCAGCAGCGCGGCGCTCGTCTGAGAGAACCGTCAGCCTGGGCGGTGAGCCCGGCGACTGGTTCTCGAGGAGCTCGCGATCCGGAGTCACGGCGCCACGCGCCGCACTCGGAGGCTGGAATCGCACCCGCACGTCCAACCGGAGCCGCCCTTTGTCCCGGCATCGGAACTCGGCGATCGGCTGACGTGCTGTCGCACACACCACGGCCGTGCAGAACACAGGCCGCAGGCAATACAGAGCGGTCGCTCCAGTTCCGATAGCCGAAGCTGTAGCGATGTCCATACCGCGTCCTTTCCTCAAGGGATCGGGGTGGTGCCGTCGGCACGTAGTCCTTTGCGTGTCGGTCAAGCGCTGATTGCCGTTTGCTCCTCTCATTGTCATTAGGGGGTCGAGTAGTGTGGCGCACGCCTCGGACGGAACGCCGGGTGCCCGAGCGCGCGCAGCTCGTCGCTCGCCTCCGCTCGCGCTCGACGCAGGCACCCCGAGCCTCCCGCGACACGAGCGCCATCGCTTGCTGACGAGCGCGCAGCCGCGCGCTCGTCCCCCTCCGCAGCGCGAACGAGCGTTCGCGCTGCTCCGCTGCGCCGGAACGGCCTCACACACTTGCACCAGGGTGCGGCCTACAACGGTACGGGCGTGCCGTTGTGGACACGACAGCCCTGCGGTGCAAGCCTCGACGCGCTCCTTCGGAGGCGTCGATGCTGACGATCGGAAAGCTCGGACACGACCAGGCGGACTACTACCTGCAGGCGGTCGCGCAGGGGATCGAGGACTACTACAGCGGCGCCGGCGAGGCGCCCGGCCGCTGGACCGGCGCGGCCTCCAGCGAGCTGGGCGCCGGCGACGAGGTCGAGCACGACGAGCTCTATCGCGCGCTCGGCGGACGCAGCCCCGTCACGGGCGCGCAGCTGCGCGGCGGTGAGGTCAAGGTCCCCGGTTGGGATCTGACCTGGAGTGCGCCGAAGACGGTGAGCGTCCTGTTCGGGCTCGGCGATCCCGACGTCGCGCGCGAGGTCCGCGACGCGCACGAGGCGGCTGTTGACGCCGCTCTCGGCTACATGGAGCGCCACGCCGCCGTCGCCCGTCGCGGCCACGGCGGGGTCCAACTCGTTCCGGGCAACGGGTTCGTCGGAGCAGCCTTCCGCCATCGCAGCAGCCGCGCCGGCGACCCCCAGCTGCACACTCATGTGCTCGTCGCGAACATGACGCGCGGCCCGGACGGGCGCTGGACCGCGCTCGACGGCCGCCGCCTCTACGCCCACGCAAAGACCGGCGGCTATCTCTACCAAGCGAAACTGCGCGACGAGCTCACCCGCCGACTCGGGGTCGAGTGGACGCCGGTGCGACGCTGCCAGGCGGAGATCGTCGGCATCCCTGCAGCAGTCGCGCGCGCGTTCAGCCGCCGGCGCGCAGAGGTCGAGCAGGAAATGGCACGGCGCGGCGAGCAGTCGCCGCGCGCGGCTCAGGTCGCAGCGCTCAACAGCCGTCGCGCGAAGGAGTACGGGGTCGCGCCCGAGACGATGCGCCAGGAATGGTGGGAGCGTGCCGAGCGGCTCGGACTCGATCGCGCGACGCTCGCCGAGGTGCGCGACCAGGCTTCGCCGCAGCTCGTCGACGACGCCTTGGTAGATCGCGTCGTCGAGGATCTCGCTGGGCCGCAGGGGCTCACGCAGCAGCGCTCGAGCTTCCTGCGCCGCGACGTCGTCCAGGCGTGGTGCGAGCAGCTCGCGCGCGGCGGCGAGGTCGAGCTGATCGAGGATCTCGCCGACGACTTCATTGCGAGCGAGCACGCCATTCCGCTTGCTGCCGATGTCGCTGCGCTCTCCCGCGCCGATGTGATCCGACGTGCTGACGGCCAGCTGGTGCCGAGCGTGAAGGAGGAGCGCCCGCACTCGACACCCGAGCTGCTCGCGATTGAGCGCGACCTGATTCAGCACGTCCTCGCCACCCATGACGCTGGCCGCGGCGTGGTCGACGAGCAGCACCTCGCGGCGGCGCTCGCGCGGCGCCCGACGCTCACCGACGAGCAGACCGTGATGGTGCGCCGCCTCGTACTCGACGGCGCCGCCGTGCAGGTCGTCGTCGGCCCGGCCGGCACCGGCAAGACGTTCGCGATGGACGCCGCGCGGGATGCCTGGCAGGCCCAGGGCTACGGCGTCACCGGCGCCGCGCTCGCGCGGCGAGCCGCGCACGAGCTGCAAGATGGCGCCGGCATCGAGTCCACGAGCGTCCACGCGCTGCTGATGGACCTGCGCGAGTTCGGCCCCCGCGAGCTGTTCGGCGACACCCGGACGGTCCTCGTGATCGACGAGGCCGGGATGGTCGGCACCCGTCAGCTCGCCGAGCTGCTCGACCACGCCGAGCACGCCCACATGAAGGTCGTGCTGCTCGGCGATCCGGCCCAGCTGCCCGAGATCGACGCCGGCGGCGCCCTGCGCGGGCTCATCGCTCGCGGCGATCCGATCTACCTCCACGAGAACCGCCGCCAGCAAGAGCAGTGGGAGCGCGACGCACTCGCGCTTCTGCGCGCCGGGGACGTCTCCGACGCGCTCGCGCGCTACGGCGAGCACGGCCGGATCGTCGTGCAGGACACCGCCGCCGACGTTCGCGAACACATGGTCGGCGACTGGTGGCGCGCACGCGAGGCGGGCGAGGAAGCGGTAATGATCGCCATGCGCCGCAGCGACGTCGCCGACCTCAACGGGCGAGCCCGCGCGCTCATGCACGCCGCCGGCCGCCTCGGCGACACGACGATCATCGTCGGCGACCGGGAGATTGCCGTCGGCGATCACATCGTCACCCTCCGCAACGCGCCCCACATCCGGATCCTTAACGGCACCCGCGGCGTCGTCACCGCGATCGACACCGACCGCCGCGAAATCGAGCTGCAGACCACGACAGGCGTCACGGTGCGGCTTCACAGCCGTTACCTCGACGCCAGCGACGAGCGCGGCCGCGCGCTCGTCGACCACGCCTACGCGATCACCGGCCACAAGTCCCAAGGCATGACCGCCGACCGCACCCACGTCCTCGGCACCGACGAGCTCTACCGCGAGTGGGGGTACGTCGCCCTCTCACGCGGCCGCATCGGAAACCACCTCTACCTCGTCGCGCCGGCGTCGCGCGAACGCGACGAGATCGCCCCGAACCATGAGCCTCCGCGTGACCCTTACGAGGAGGCCGCGCGCAACCTGCTCGGATCGCGCGCTCAGCGCATGGCGCTCGACCAAGCCGCCGACACGGAGCTGCTCGCCCGTCCGACCGCGGCGCTCGAAGACGAGCGCGACGGGCTCGTCGACCGGCTCGACGCACTGACCCGACGCGGACAGATCGAGCGCGAGCTCTCACGGGTCGCCGAGCAGAAGGGGACGATGAGCGCCGCCGTTCAGCCTGGCGACGACGCCGATCCACGCAGCCGTGCCGTCGCCGTCCAGGCCGCGCGACGCCTCAAAGCACTTACAGCACGCGAGGATCAGCTGAGCGAGCAGCTGCGCTCGTTGCCCGCCGCCGAGCGTCCCGACCAGCTCGCCGGTCGCTATCTCGCGGTACGCGGCGAGCTCGCACGCCGAGAGCACCGCCAGGCCGTTCGTCGCCAGATCGAGCCACCTTCCTACCTCGTGCAGGCGCTCGGCGCGCGCCCTGACTCGATCGCCCATCGCCGCGGATGGGACCGCGCCGCAGCTCGTATCGAGCACCACCGGCGAGACTTCGGTGTGACCGATCAGACGGACGCGCTCGGACCACGGCCGGACGATCTGCGCGAGCGCGCAGCGTGGCAGCAGCTCGACGCGATGATCCAGCGACGCGCGCGAGAGGCCCAGCGCAACCGTCAGGAGCCGCCGCGCGGCATCGAGCGCTGAGCCCGCGACAGCCGGCCAGCGCCGCTGACATCCGCCCGCGGCGCCGCTACGCTCCCAGACATGACTGTCAAGGAGCGCCTGCACCAGATCGTTGACGAAATGAGCGACACGGAGGCCGCGACGACGTTGGAGCGTCTCGCCGCCCGCCGCGCCGATCCGCTCGCGCGGCTGCTTGACACGGCCCCCGAGGACGACGAGCCACTGACCGACGAGGAGGCCATGGCGATCCGGCAGGGCTACGATGAGCTCGACGCAGGCAAGGGAGTCTCCCTCGACGAGCTGCAGCGTCGACTCGGGTGAATCAGCCCGAGCGCCGCATCACGTTCGCGCCGCGCGCCGAGCGTGACCTGCGCCGTCTCGATCCTCCAGTCCGACGCCGCGTCCTCGAAGCGATCGCACGGCTCGGCAACGCCGAGCCGACGCTCAGTATCCGCCGTCTCACCGGCCGCGACGACTGGCGCCTCCGAGTTGGCGACTGGCGCGTCATCTTCCGCTTCGTAGAGGATCGACACGTCGAGATCGCCCGCGTCCTGCCACGCGGACGCGCCTATGATCGCTGACTCAGCCCGAGCACAGATTCACTCCGGTCGCGAATCGCGAGGCACTGTAGAAGCGGCGAGGCGGTCCAGCAACCCGCGATTCTCGTCGATGATGCGATGCAGGCGCGTCTGAAACTCCGAGTCGGCGCGCCGAGCCGCGATCCGGGCTTCGAGATCGCGGCGCTCCCCGCACACTTCGCAGAAGATCATCACCAGCGCGACTGCGTTCAGATCGCCGCCCGATTCTTCGTCGAGTTGCGTCCGAGCGGCGACCTCGGCGTCGATCTCTAGTACTCGGCGTGTCAACTTTCGGGTGGCCTCGGAGAGTTGCCCGCATCCCGCTGGGTCCAACTCGATCGTGCGCCCCGCGAGCAGCGACTCCGGGAAATCGAAACGGGTGGCGCCATCGATTCCCCCGACTTCATTCCAAACGCTCGCAAGCTCGTCATGCCCTTCCGGCGTCTCGCCAAGGTCGAAGTCTTCGGGTCGCTGCCAGAGGCGGTAGTAAGCCCTGGAGCGGGCGGGCCGCCCTTCGGTGCCGACTCTCGCCACCGTGAGCACACCGGCGTCGCGAAGCCGGCGTACATGGTGGGTGATCCGGTTCAGCGGGAGCGATAGGGCGTCCGCGATCTGCGAGGAGCTGGCGGTGTCGCTCTCCGCGACGATCGCGAGGATCCGGCGGCGGAGCGGGTGATTGAGGAGCTTGTAAACCTCGGTGTCCGAGACGAATTGGCGCGGCATCGTGCCTTGCGTGCGTCCCGGTCGCATCACGCCGGCCGCGCGGAGGTCCGGGTCGCCTGTCGTTTGGTGTTGGGGGAAGCGACCGGGTCACCGATCGCCGTCGCCAGCAGCTCGCCGGCCATCTCGGCGGGCCAGTCGAGCGCCAGAACGATTCGGGTCATCGAGAGGATGCGCGGCTCCTTGATGCCGCGCTCGATCTCACCCCAGTGGTTTACGCTCATGCCGGCGAGCGTCGCCGCTTCGCATTGGCTGAGATTGAGCGTGCGGCGCCGCGTGCGGACGGCTTCGCCTAGCTCACCAAGCACGGACGCGCGATCGATCACGATGACGCGAGAGCGCAGCCTTCGACGCGTTCTCATTTGTCCGGATGCTCGGTTGCGTATCTCGCGAGCGCTTCGGCTAGGCGCGCGGTCTCCTCAGTCGTCGCCTCCGCGAAGGCTCGGTCCGGCGGAATATCGGCCTCCGCTGCGAGCTCATGGGCGGTCGCGAAGTCGGATCCCGCGAAGCGAGCCAGCATGACTTCGACGGTGACCTCGCCCCACAGCTTGTGCGTGTCGGTCGTGACGAGCGCCTGGCTCAGTGCGGTGCGGCCGCGCGCGAAGTCGAGCACCCGTGCGGCCAGAAGCGCGCGGTCGGGATCGACGATCCCGTTCGCCAAGTCATCGGCCGCGGTGACTTGCACGTCTTCCACCGTGAACCGGATCCCCTCGAGCGGGAAGCGGCCGGCGGCGTCTGTGGTCAGCTCGCCGAGCTCGGCCAGCTCGCCAGCGAGGTCCGCGATCCGTGCGACGTCGTGGGCGCTCAGCGCGATCTCGTCGCCATCCAGCAGGCGCTCGACGAGATCGGCACCTATTACGTCGAGCGCCTGGGCCGAATGGGCGTTGGTGCGAGTGAGTCGGTCGGCCAGCTCGACGCAGGTCCAGCCGGCGCCTACCGGCATGTGCAGCGAACCTCATGCCCTGTGACGAGGGGGAACCCCGGCGACCGGGGGGAAGCGGCCGCCGGGGTCTGCTCTCCTCCACGCCCCGCCCTGATCGGGATGGGAAGGCCCAGGGCGCCACCAGGAGGTGCGAGCCTCGGCTGGCGGTTGCGGAGAAGCCTCGTCACGACCGCCATGCTCAGGGACGGGGATGGGCATCGTCTAGCAACCGGTTGAGGGTTCAACCGGTTGAATACTCCGTACCAATGGCTATAGGCTCCGGAAAACGCTAGCGTTCTCGGGACGCTGGTCCGGGCGAATAACGGGATCGTCTGGAGGGGTGGAGGAGCACGGAGCCGTGGCAAGCTCGAAGCTGGATGCGAACGCGGGGACCGCGCTGCTGGGGCTCATTCTTGAGCGCCATACAAGCTACGGCTGGGAGCTTGTCAACCGCTTCGAGCGCGTGTTCGGCACCGAACCGCTTGGCTGGAGCGTCTCGTCGCAGGCGATCTACCGGGCGCTCGCACGGCTGGAGGATCACGGGCTGATCGAACAGCTCGGCCCCGAGCCAGCCCGCCGAGGGCAGGAAGCGTCGCGACGCAACTATCGCGGCACGCCGGTCGGAGCGCGGGCGATGCGAACGTTCCTGTCGGCGGCGATGCCGAGCGTTCCTTCGCGCCAGGAGTTGCTGATCCGGCTGTACTTCAGCGAGTCGCGTGACGATGCGTTGCGCGACCAGCTGCGCCTGCACGCCGAGGAGTGCCTGGAGGAGTTGGAGCGCATCGCCCGGCTGCCGGCGCGCACGCGCCTGGAGCGGATCGTCAAGGAGGACAGGCGGCTCGCCGTGCAAGCGCGCTTGTCATGGATCGACTTCGTCCGCGCGGAGATGCGCGAGCCCGGCGAGGGTCCGATCCGCGAGCTGGAGTAGCCGTGGCCCTGCTGGAGCTCGAACACGTCAACAAGCGCTACCGGCGGGGCAACCGGGAGCTGGTGGCACTGCGCGGCGTGTCGCTGGAGATCGACAACGGCGAGGTCGTCTGCGTCTCAGGCGCACGCGGCTCGGGCCGGACGACGCTGCTGCGCGTGGCCGCCGGCATCGAGGCGCCCGACGAGGGGCGCGTGCGCTTCGCGGGCTGCGACCTGCGCACCATCGACCACTCGGTCAGGCGCCAGCTCGTCATGTGCAACACGCGGTTTCTCCGTGCGCACGGCGCAGACGTCACGTCGCATGTGATGTTCCCGTTGATGGCCGTGCGGGTGCCGAGCGACGACGCCGGGCTGCGCGCGCACCGTGCGCTCGAGCGGGTCGGCGCCGATCATCTCGCGTTCGAGTCGCCGGAGTCGCTTGTTCCGGCCGAGCAGATTCGAGTCGCGCTGGCGCGCGCGATTGTGCGCGAGCCGCGCATGATGATCGTCGACGAGCCGACGAGCGGCGTCGACGTGCTGGAGCGCGATCCGCTCTTGTCGCTGATTCAGTCGCTCGCCCACGAACGCGGCATGGCCGTGCTGCTGAGCGCGAGCGAGACCGGCTCGGTCACGGGCGCCGATCGCCTGCTGCGCCTCAGCGAGGGCGAACTGCTCGGCCGCACGACCGCGGCCGAGCCGGCGGACGTCATCGAGCTGCGGAGGCGCTCTGCCTCCTCGGAGTCGTCGTGAACGATGGCAGCCTGGTCCTGCACGATGTCGTCAAGCACTACGTCAGCAAGGACAACAAGGTGGTCGTGCCCGCGGTCGACGGTGTCTCGCTGCGCGTCGAGCCCGGCCAGCTCGTCGCGCTCTACGGCCCGAGCGGCTCGGGCAAGTCGACGCTGCTGCTGATCGCCGGCGGCTATGTCGCGCCGGACGCCGGCGAGGTGTCGTTCGATCGCCGCGACCTCGTCGGCCTGTCAAACCGGAAGCGCGCGCTGTTCCAGCGCCGGGATGTCGGTTTCGTACAGCAGCGGTTCCATCTTTCGGCTGGGGCGACGGCGATCGACAACGCGGCGGTGAAGCTGCTGGCCGACCGGGTCGCGCTGACCGATGCGCGGCGACGGGCGATCCCGTGGCTGGAGCGCGTCGGACTCGGGGAGCGGCTCAAGCAGCCGGCCGAGCGGCTGTCGGGCGGCGAGGCGCAGCGCGTCGCGCTGGCGCGCGCTCTCGTCAACGAGCCACGGCTGATCCTCGCCGACGAGCCGACCGCGTACCTCGACCGCCGTCGCGGCGCGGAGATCCTCGCGCTGCTGTCCCGCCTCGCGCACGAACATGCGGTAGCGGTGCTGCTCGTCACGCACGACCCCGAGGCTGCGGCCTTCGCGGACCAGATCCACGTGCTCAGCGACGGCAAGCTCGGGGAGGCCGACGAGACATTCGTCGGCGTGTCGACGCCGGTGGCCTCGCCGGGGGTCGCGCCGTGAGGCTCGGCGCGCTCCTGGGCCTGTACTGGCAGCGGGTGCGCACGCATCCGATCCAGGAGCTGCTCGCCGGGGTGGGAATCGCGATCGGGGTCGCGCTCGTCTTCGCCGTGGTCGTGGCGAACACGAGCATCAGCACCTCAGCCAGCGAGATCGTGCACGGGATCGCCGGGAACGCGACGCTGCAGATGAACGCGCGCGACGAGCAAGGCTTCGACGCGCGGCTGCTGGCGGTCGTCCGGTCGCTGCCCGCCGTCGAGCATGCGACCGGCGTGCTCGAACAGCGCGTGATGCTGACCGGGCCGCGCGGGCGGGCGAGCGTCGTGCTCGTCGGTGCCGACGCGTCGCTCGCGCAGCTGAACGGCCCGGTCACGCGCGACTTCATCTCGGGCCGCGGCCTCACGCTCGGTAACGCGCTGCTTGTGCCGCGTGGCACGGCGAGCAGCATCGGGATCGCGTCGCCGGCCGTCGCCTCGCGCCAGCCGACAGTCGTCGTTCAGCTGCGAGGCCGTGCGCAGCGCGTGCCGGTCTCCGCGGTGCTGGGAAGCGACGTGATCGGGCCGCTGGCGAACGCGATGGTCGTCGTCGGACCGCTCTCCTACGTCCAGCGCCTCGCAGCGCTCCCAGGCCGCGTGACGCGGGTGCTGGTCGAGCCGCGACCTGGACAGAGTGCCGCAGCGCGACGCGAGCTCGACGCCGTCGCCGCCGGCCGGATCACGGTCGCGCCGGTCGACAGCGAGAGCCGGATCCTCGCCCAGGCATCGGCGCCCAACGACCAGTCGACGGAGCTGTTTGCGGCGATCAGCGTGATCGTCGGGTTCCTGCTCGCCTTCAACGCGATGCTCTTGACCGTTCCCGAGCGGAGGCGAGCGATCGCCGAGCTGCGCACCCACGGTTATACCCCGAGACAGATCGTCCAGATGGCCGCGTTCGACGCGCTGCTGCTCGGCACCATCGCGGCCGCAGGCGGCGTCTTGGCCGGGGTCATCCTGACGCGCACGGTCTTCGGCGGCATCCCGACCTACCTGTCATTCGCATTCCCGCTGGGCGCATCGCACACGGTGAGCCCAGCAGCGGTCGCGCTGGCGTTCGTCGGCGGCATCGCTGCGACGTTCATCGCCGCGGGCCAGCCGCTGCTCGACCTGTGGTCCAAACGGCCACCGGACGCCGTGTACTCGGAGAAGGACACGGAGGGTGAGCCGGGGCAGGCGCTGAGCACGCGCGCCCAGTGGAGGCTCGCGGCTACGTCGGCGATCTTGATGACCAGCGCGACCGTGCTGGTTGCGGCAGTCCCGTCGACCACGGTCCTCGGGATCGCGATGCTGGCGCTCGCGACGCCGATGGCCTTGCCGGGGCTGCTCGCGCTCGTCGTCGCCGGGTTGGAGCGGGTTTCGCGCCGCCGACCACGGCTGAACATGGTCGTAGTCGCCGCGATGGCGCTGCGCGCGACGCGCCTGCGGGCGATCATCCTCGCTGGCACCGGAGCTGTCGCCGTCTTCGGCAGCGTCGCGATCGAGGGCGCGCACCGCGACCTCGTGCGCGGCCTGCGCCAGAACTTCGGCGAGTACCTGCACACGGCCGATCTTTGGGTCACGACCGGCGGCAACGACCTGACGACGGAGAACTTCCGGCCCGACGGCGTCATCGCGCGCCTCCGCAAGGTGCCTGGCGTCCGAGATGTGCGCCCGTACTACGGAGGCCTGCTCGACGTCGGATCGCGGCGGGCGTGGATCATCGGGCGCTCCAGCACCGACCCCGCGATCCTTCCGACCGGGCAGATCAAGAGTGGCGACCCCGTGCGCGCGGCCACCCTCGTGCGACGTGGCGGCGCAGTCGCGGTCTCCGAACAGCTCGCACAGAGCGAGCACGCGCACCTCGGCGGAATCATCAAGCTCCCCACGCCGACCGGCGTCCGTCCCTTCCGCGTGGCCGCGCTGCTGACAAATCTTGGCTGGGGGCCGGGCGCGGTGATCCTCAACTCAGCCGACTACCGGCGCGACTGGGCCACCTCGGACCCAACCGCGCTCGAGGTCGACCTGAAACCCGGCGTGGCTCCGGCAGCCGGCAAGCGCGGGGTCGAGCAGGCGATCGGTCCGAGCCTGGCACTCAAGGTCCAGACGGCCGGGGAGCGCGCGATCCAGTATGACGGGCTCGCACGTGAGGGCCTGCAACGCCTGACCGACATCTCTTGGCTGCTCCTGATCGCTGCAGCGGCGGCACTGGCCGCGGCGACCGGCGCCGCGCTGTGGCAGCGACGAAGCTCACTCGCCGACTACCGACTGCAAGGATTCGAGCCCCGACAGCTCTGGTCGGCCGTCGTCATCGAGAGCGGCGTCGTGCTCGTCACCGGATGCGGCACGGGAGCATTCGTCGGGCTCTACGGGCACTTCCTGCTTGGACGATGGCTGCAGCTGACCACCGGCTTCCCGGCACCGTTCTCGCCGGCCTTCCTTGCCGCCTTCACGACGTTCGGACTCGTCGCCGCCACCGCGCTCATCGCGGTCGCCACGCCCGGGTATCGCGCGGTACGCGTGGTGCCCGCCGGCGAGCTGCGCTGAACGAGCCGGTCGCCGTGCCGTGCCGCCCGCACGGCGGCGCAGATCGTCCATGAGCCCACGGGCGTGCCTGCGCCTGGTGACGCTCGTGGCCGTCCTCGTGCGCTACTGGCTGTTCGTCTTCCCCATCGCCTGTCGAGCACTGGCCCGCTGGCAGCACCTCGCTGATGCGATCCCCGACCCGATCCTGCGGCGCCAGGCGCGCGCCGCGCTGCGCAACGAGCGTCTCAACTCCGAGGGTGCTGCTTTGTTCGCGGTCATCGCTCCTTGGAGACGGACGGCCACGGTGGCGCGACTGCTCGTCGCCTTCCAGGTCATGTACGACTACCTCGACACGCTCACCGAGCAGCCCTCGCTCACGCCGCTCGCCAACGCCCGGCAACTGCACCGCGCGCTGCACACGACCGTCGGCGCACCACCGCCCCACGACGGCTACTACGCGCTGCACACGCGCGCCGACGACGGCGGCTACCTGCAAGCCCTGATCGATGACTGCCGATCCACGTTCGAGTCGCTGCCCGCCGCCGACACCGTCCGGTCCGCAGTCGCACACGCGATCGAAGTCTCAGCCGAGGGCCAAAGCCAGAACCACGCTGGGATATTCCAAGGTCACCGGCGTTTGATCGAATGGGCGCACGCGATCACGCCTCCCGACAGCGACCTTAGATGGTGGGAGACGGCCGCCGGCGCTGGCTCATCGCTCGCGACCCACGCAATGCTGGCCGCCGCCGCCAATTCCCGGCTGACGCCCGCGGCCGTCACCGGAATCGCCAACGCGTACTGGCCCTGGATCAACAGCCTCAACACGCTGCTCGAGAGCCTCATAGACAAGGCCGACGACGAGAAGACCGGCAATCACAGCTACATCAGCCACTATGCCTCGGCCGAAGACGCCGCCGAACGACTCGGCACGATCGCCGCGCAGGCCGCATCCGCGGCACGCAGCCTCCCGCGCTCCCGACGGCACGAGGTCATCCTCGCGGCGATGGTGTCGTTCTACCTCGCCGCGCCCGGCGCCCAGACTTCGGAAGCCCGACTGCCAGCGGTCCGCGTAGGCCAGCAGCTCGACTGCGGCGTCGGCATCCTGCTGACTATGCTTGCCTTGCGCCGCCGAATGGCTCGTTGACACAGCCGACCGATCAGTCCCGCCCGCCGGCCGTCGGTGAGACGTGCGTGGGCCGCGCGTCGCGAGCGTGGCGCTGTCCTGGAAGGCGCCGTACAGCGACGTGGTGTCGGGCGCCCAGGCGCGAGCATCTGGCGCGAGCCCAACTCGCCCACGAGCAGCGTTCGGACGGAGCATGCGGCGCGCTCATATCCCGCCGGCTTTCGCTGAGCCCTTCCTGGCAACGCCCGCGCGCTTGCCAGCAAATTCCCCGTTGTCAGCCGCGAAGGCGCTTAGAACGGCCCTGCAGAGCCGCTGCAGCGACCTTCCGGGGCTTGCCCAGGCACCTTTGCTGTCAACATGCAGCCCCTTTCGGGACAAAGTTCCGGGACAAACTTCGGATCCACACAGGGCGCGATCTCCTCCGAGCAGCCGAAAGGCCCGCCGGAGCGGGCCTTTCGTCAGGAGCGGATGATGGGACTCGAACCCACGACCTTCTGCATGGCAAGCAGACGCTCTAGCCAACTGAGCTACATCCGCAGCGGGGCGCGAGTATAGCTCGTGGCCGGCGGTCGGAACGCTCAGACGGCGTCGACCGCGTGCAGCGGACGCGGGCGACGGCTCGAGCGGCGGCCAAGGTGGCGGCCCGACGCCTCGGCGTCGTGGCCGGCCTCGTCGGTCGGGACGCCCTCCGCCTCGAACGCCATCAGCACGATGCCGGTGGCCTTCTCGTCCGCGTCCGCGCCGGCGGCTTCGATGCGCTCCGCGCTCTCGGCCTCGATCTCGTCGATCGTCGCCAGCCACCCGGTCATCATCTTCGCCAGCTCCGACCTGCCCTGCTCGTCGAGCTTGATGACGTTTCGAGTCAGGTGCGCGTCGGGACGGTCGAACCCGCCCTGGCCCGCGGCCGCGTTGACGTAGCTGGAGATCTGCTGCAACGACGCGCCGACCATCGCGCGCTTGACGATCGACGGCGTCTCGGCCCAGCCCTCGTCGGTGACTTGCGGCCGCGCCTTCGCGCGGTAGTGGTGCTCTATCGCGCCGCGGCGCGGGGTGCGCTTGACGAGCTCGAGGAAGCCGAGCGCGTGCAGGCGCCGGACGTGGTAGCTCATCACGCCGAGCGAGACGCCGAGCTCGTCGGCCATCTCGTTCGGGCTGGCCATCTCGCGCGTCTCGAGGATCGAGAGGATGCGAACGCGCAACGGGTGCGCGAGGGCCTTGATCAACCGGGGGTCGTTGATGTCGCTGTAAGGCTTCATGAAGTGGCGTCCAATGCCTTTCGCAAACGCCCGCGGAGGCGATGGAGCCGGATCTTCACGGTCCCTTCCGGGATTCCGAGCATCCGAGCGACCTCGGGCTGGCTCAAATCTCGCTCATAGCGTAGTGCAAGAAGCTGACGATCGGCAACGCTCAGTCGCCGCATCGCCTGCTGGACCTGCATCCGCAGCAGCAGGCCGTCGTGCGCGTGGGCGCCCGCGTCGTCGGACAGGCCGGACAGCAGCGTTGCGTCGTCGAGCAGCTCGTGCTCGTCGCGGCGGCGCCGGCGGTCCAGCAAACGGAGCGCCTCGTTGCGGGCAATTTGGCGCATCCACGGCATCTGGTCCGCCCCACGGCACGACGAGCGTCTGCGCCACGCGCGCACGAGCGCCTCCTGCACCGCTTCGTCGACGTCATGGGTCGCGAGCAGGAAACGCCGTGCCTCTCGGCGGGCTGTCGCCCGCATGAGGTCCCAGTTCCACTCTCCTCCGCCCGTTTGAGGCGGGCGGCCCCCGTTGGCGGCACGGACCACAAGCGCAGCATTGCTCAGGTTGCGTAGAAGTTCACCAAGTATGTGAAACGATCATGAGCGTTCGGCGGGTCTTGGTGGTCATGACGACCATGACCGCGACGCCGGCGCTGGACGCCTACGAGCGCCTCGCCCCCGTCTACGACCACTTCACCGCCGGCTACGACCACGACGCCTGGATCGAACGGCTCGAGCGCATCGCCTGCCGCCACGGTTTGCGGGGGCGCCGCGCGCTCGACGTCGCCTGCGGCACCGGCAAGAGCTTCGAGCCGCTGCTGCGCCGCGGCTACGACGTGACCGCGTGCGACCTGTCGCCGGCGATGGTCGCCCAAGCCCGCGCGCGCGACGGCGTCGATCCGGCGCGCGTCGTCGTCGCCGACATGCGCGACCTGCCGCTGCTGGGCCGCTTCGACCTCGTCACCTGCCTCGACGACGCGGTCAACTACCTGCTCAGCGACGAGGACCTGGAGGCCGCCTTCCGCAGCGTCGCGCGGCTGCTCGCGCCCGGCGGCGTCTACGTGTTCGACGCCAACAGCATCGCGACGTACCGCGCCGGCTTCTCGGAGCGCGCGACGTTCGAGCAGCCGCTGGCGGCCGCGATCTGGCGCGGCGAGACGACCGCCCCGATCGGACCGGGTGCCGTGTGCGCCGCGTCGATCGAGATCGCGGGCGCGCCGGCGCCCAGCCGCCACGTCCAGCGCCACCACCCCGAGCCGGCGATCCGCCGCGCGCTGGCGACCGCGGGGCTCGCCTGCCGCGCCGTGCTGGGCCAGTCGACCGGTGCCGTCCTGCACGCCGTCGCCGACGAGGACGCGCACACGAAGCTCGTCTACGTCGCCGGACGAGCGGACCAGAGCCTGCCGTCGAACGTCTCGCGAGAGGAGGTGAAGCGCACATGGACATCATCCGTCCGATCATCCGACCCATCATCCGTCCGTAGCGACGCGTGAGCCGGCCACGGGCGTCGCCGGCCTACCGCAGCGCCGGCGACGCCCGTAGGTTCGGAAATCTGGCGCATAGAAGTTATCTCGTACTCGACGCACGCAACTCGACGGGAATGGGTACCCGACACCCAGACGATGTCGCTCCGGGCCCCCATCCGCACCGTCGACCACCGTTTCGTGCACCTGCTCGACCACGACGCCGGCCTGCGCCGCGCGCTGCCCGAGCCCGAGCGGATGCGCGCACGGCAGCATGCTGTCGCGGCGGTCGCCGACCTGCCGCCAGGGCCGTGGGAGGCGCACGCCTCGCCGCTCGCGCGGGCCGAGCTGGGGCTGCTCGTGCTCGACGGCCTGGCGATCCGTGACGTGACGGTCTCGGGCGCGACCTGCGGCGAGCTGATCGGCCCGTGCACGCTGCTGCGCCCGGGCGACGACAGGGGCGCCGACGCCCCGATGCGCCACGACGTCAACTGGCAGATCCTCACGCCGGCGCGGGTCGCGGTGCTCGACGCGCACTTCCTGCAGGTTGCGGCGCACTGGCCGCCGCTGATGACCGCACTGCTGTCGCGCGCGGTCGAACGGGTCCACGACCTCGCGGTGCTCGTCTCGATCCACAACCTCAAGCGCGTGGACGAGCGCCTGCTCGCGTACTTCTGGCAGCTCGCCGACCGCTACGGCCGCGTGACGTCCGACGGCGTGATCGTGCCGCTGCCGCTCACCCATCGCCAGCTGGCGCTGCTCGTCGGCGCGCAGCGCCCGTCGGTCACCTCGGCGCTCGGAGTGCTCGCAGAACGCGGCGAGCTGCGCCGCGACGAGCACGGCCAATGGCTGCTCGCAGGCGAGCAGCCAGGCACGACGCTCGACGACGACCGCGCGGTCGCTACGCGCCCGTGACGGACGCCTCGGCGTCCGGCACGCGCGCAGGCAGCGCGACCTCGGCGGCGGCCGCGACCCGCGGCACGCTGCGGCGGCCCATCGCGATCAGCTCGTCGACGAGCGCAAGGGCGGCGAGGTGGGTGCGCTCGTTGTGGCGCCGGATCGAGCGCGCCGCGTAGGTGCCGGCGGCGTCGAGGCCGAGCCGGCGGTCGACCGACGCGGGCGTGCCGCGCCCGACCCACCGCAACGGCCGCGGGCGCTGGCGGCGCATCTCCTCCGACCACGCGAGGCAGCGGCGCTCGCGCTCGCGCTCGACGTCCGGGGTCGTGCGCGAGCCGACGACCTCGGAGGCGTAGCGGTAGAGGTCCTGGCGCCGCTCGTCGTCGATGCGGTCGTTGTAGGCCCGCAGGAAGCCTCCGATCACGGGGCAGACGGCAGCCGGACGGTCGCTGAACGGCTCTCCGGCGAGCATCGACGCGAGCTCCATCACGCACGCGCCCTCGGTCGGCGTGGCGTGCTTGCCCTTGCTGAGGCGGATCGTCTGGTGGCCAACCGGGGCCACCGCGCGCTGGTCAGTCATGGACGTCCCCTTTCTCGAGCGCGTACCGTGGATACCCGCCTCGCCGCGTCGCCGGAACCCCCGTTGCGAGACGGGGCAGCCTGGCGTCATCGCGCGAACCGGCGCGACACGGCGCCGGTATCCCCACAGACGAGCTTACGGGGCCGCGTCAAGCGCGGCGTTGACCAGCGCGTCGGCGGCCGCGTTCTGCGCGCGCGGAACCGTGCGCACGCGCCAGCTCGCGAACGCGCCCAGCGCAGCGAGCGCCTGTGCGTGCAGCGGCCGCAGGCCCGCGTGCTTGACCTTGTACTGGCCGTTGACCTGCTTGGCGATCAGCTCGGAGTCGCCGACGAGCTCGACCTCGGTCGCGCCCAGCGCGCGGGCGCGCTCGAGCCCGCGCAGCAGCGCGCGATACTCGGCCACGTTGTTGGTCGCCTCGCCGATCCGCTCGCCGCGCTGCTCGATCGGCGTGCCGTCGGCGCCCGCGACGACGACGCCGATCGCGGCGGGCCCGGGGTTCCCGCGCGCCCCGCCGTCGACATGGACGACGAGCTTCACCGGCGTGCCGCGCTCACGCGCCGTCGTGGGGTACGCGGTCGGCCGGCGGGCGCTGGCGGCGGTCGCGCACCTGGCGCTGTTCGGCTTCGGGCGGCGGCTCCACGCCGCGCGCCCGCCGCTCCCCCTTGCGGCGGTCGACGATCACGGTCACGTTCGGATCGTCGGCGTAGTAGGCGGTCAGCTTGTCGTAGAGCTCGACGGCGAGCGCCTCGGGGACGACGCAGTAGATCAAGCTCGCTCCGTCTCGACGGCGGCCGTCATCGCGGCGGATCGTAGTGGATCGGGTGGCGGCGCGACTCAGGCCGGCTGGAGCGCGCCGTACTCGTCGGCGACCGCGTTGACGGCGGTCCGATCGGCTTGGTCGAGCTCCGACAGCTCGTAGCCCTGCCCCGCGGCGCGGACCGCCGCGCCCTCGCCCGACAGGTCGACCTCGTAGCGGTACCAGCACAGCTCCCACGAGACGACGATCGTGACGAGCCCGCCGTCCTCGGCCAGCGGGCGCGCGACGACCGCCGGCACGCCGAGCGAGCGCGCGACGCCCGCGATCGTGCGCGGGTGCTCGCTCGCGTTGAAGCGCTCCAGCGCAGCGGCCGTCCGCCCCTCGACGCTCGACGGGACCGCGCGAACGTGATGCTCCTCGCGCGGCGGCTCGGGCGACGCCTCCGGCGCCTGGCGCGCACGCTCGGCGGCTGCGCGCTCGTGCCGGCCGTGGCCGTTCGACGCCGGGCGCGGCGCCGGCTCGGCGCGCTCGACGGCGCGGCGCCGCAGGCGCCCCAGCAGCGGCCGGCGGCGGTCGCCGCGCGCCCCGCGCTCGCCGCGTTCGAGCGCGACGCCCTCGCGCACCCAGCCCTCGTGCGCGGCGCGCACCGCGCACAGCTCGCAGACCGAGCGCCGGTGCCCGCCGGCGAGGTAGGTCTGCGCGTGCTCGCCGCGCAGCAGCGTGCGCCCGCAGACGTCGCAGACGACGTGCACGTGCGACGTGCGGATGTCCCTCGTCGGCATCATGCGGCCGCCGAGAGTACCAACCCCGCTGCCGCGGGACCGTCACCCTCGGCAGCTCTCATCCTGCGCTAAGCCGGCGCTAACCCCCGACCGCCTCGGCGTCGCCGCGCGCGCGCTCGACGACCTTGCCGGCCAGGTGGCCGGGAACCTCCTCGTAGCGCAGCAGCTCCATCGAGAACTCGCCCTGGCCGCCGGTGATCGAGCGCAGGTCGGGCGCATAGGAGAGCATCTCGGCCATCGGCACCTCGGCGCGGACCTCGGTCCCGCCGCCGCCCGGCTCCATCCCCAGCGGCCTCCCGCGGCGGCTGTTGAGGTCGCCGATCACGTCCCCGACCGACTCCTCGGGGACCGTGACGCCGACGAGCATGATCGGCTCCAGCAGCACCGGGCTGGCCGCCTCGAGCGCCTGGCGCATCGCGAGCGAGCCCGCGAGCTTGAAGGCCATCTCGGAGGAGTCGACCGAGTGGTAGGTGCCGTCGAACAGCCGCACGCGCACGTCCTTGACCGGGTAGCCGGCGACCGGCCCGTGCTCCATCGCCTCGCGCACGCCCTTCTCGACCGCGGGAATGAAGCCGCTCGGGATCACGCCGCCCTTGATCGCGTCGATGAACTCGAACCCCTCCCCGGGCGCCAGCGGCTCGATCTCGATGTGGCAGTCGCCGAACTGGCCGCGCCCGCCGGACTGCTTCTTGTGGCGCCCGTGCGCCCTGGCCGCGGCGCGGATCGTCTCCTGGTAGGGCACGCGCGGCGGCTTGAGCGTCACCTCGGCCCCGAAGCGCTCGCGCAGGCGCGCTATCACGACCTCGACGTGGACCTGCGAGAGGCCGGCGACGATCTGCTCGCCGGTCTGCTCGTCGCGGTGCAGGTCGATCGTCGGGTCCTCCTCCTGCAGGCGCCGCAGGGCGCTGAAGACCTTGTCCTCGTCGCCCTTCGTCCTCGGCTCGATCGCGAACGCCATCACCGGCGCGGGCAGCTCGATCGACGGCATCTCGATCGGCTCGTCGCGCGCGGCGAGCCAGTCGCCGGCTCTCGTCTCCTTGAGCTTGGCGACGGCGCCGATGTCGCCGGGGCCGAACTCGTCGACGTGGCGCGTCTCGCGGCCCTCGAACGCGAGCAGCTGGCCGATCCGCTCCTTCGCATGGGCGCGCGTGTTGAGCAGCTGGCTGTCGTGCTTGACGACGCCCTGGTAGACGCGGAAGAGGTTGATGCGCCCGGCGAACGGGTCGGCGCGCGTCTTGAAGACGTAGGCGTAGACGTCGCGCTCCTCGGATGGCTCGAGCGTCATGCCGGCGACCTCCAGGCCGCCGTGCTTGACCGGCGAGGGCAGGTCCTCGACGATCGCGTCGAGCAGCCGGTTGGTCGCCAGGTTGCGCGTCGCGACGCCGCACGTGACGGGGAACATCGCGCCGTGGTTCGTGCCCTCCTTGAGCGCGTCGACGATCTCCTGGTGGGAGATCTCCTCGCCCTCCAGGTAGCGCTCCATCAGCGCGTCGGAGTTCTCGGCGACCTCGTCCATCAGCTTCTCGCGGTACTCCTGCGCCTGCTCGGCGAGCGCGTCCGGGATCGGGATCTCCTTGCAGTTCTCGCGCCCGTCCCCGTCGTACTCGTAAGCCTTCATGTCGACGAGGTCGATCACGCCGGAGACCTCGTGCTCGGAGCCGATCGGGATCTCGGTCGCGACGACGTGCGGCCCGAACGCGGCCTTCAGCGCGTCGAGTGTGCGGAAGAAGTCGGCCCGCTCGCGGTCGAGCATGTTCACGAAGACCAGCCGCGCGAGATCGAGCTCCGCCGCGCGCTCCCACAGGCGCGTGGTGGAGATCTCGACGCCCATCACCGCGTTGACGACGAACACGGCCGACTCGCACACGCGCAGCGCCCCCAGCGCATCGGCGACGAAGCTCGGCTCGCCCGGCGTGTCGAGCAGGTTGACCTTGCGCTCGGACCACTCGAACGAGGTGAGCGCGGTCGCGATCGACATCTGGCGCGCCTTCTCGTCCGGGTCGGCGTCGGAGGTCGTCGTCCCGTCGGCCACGCGTCCGAGCCGGCTGACCGCTCCCGCCGTGAACAGCAGCGCCTCGTGCAGCGACGTCTTGCCGCTTCCGCGGTGTCCGACGATGGCCACGTTGCGGATCCTGTCGGCCGACTTGTGCATGCCCGGGCTCCTTTGCTCGCGTGTCGACCGACCTTACCGGCCGCCCGGGAGCCGCGGGAGGGCTTGCGTCAGGGTGCGTCGCCGTTCTCGTCCTCGCCCTGCAGGCGGGAGCGCAGGCGCAGCACAGCCTTCGTGTGCAGCTGCGAGATGCGCGACTCGGTCACGCCGAGCACCTCTCCGATCTCGCGCAGCGTCAGGTTCTCGTAGTAGTAGAGCGCGATCACGAGCTTCTCGCGCTCAGGCAGGCGCGCGATCGCGTCCGCGACGCGATCCTTCAGCTCGCTCTGGTCGACGATCTTCTCGGGATCGGGCGCGTCGGGGTCCTGCAGCGTGTCGAGCAGCGAGATCTGGTCGCCACTGGAGTCCGAGACGGTCCACAGCTCGTCGAGCGCGGCGATCGTCGAGTGCGAGATCTGGACGAGCGCCTCCTGGAAGTCCTCCATCGACATCTCCAGCTCGTTCGCCATCTCCTCGTCGGTCGGCGCGCGCTGCAGCTTGTGCTCGAGCTTCGCGTTCGCGCGCTCGATCTCTCGCGCGCGGGCGCGGACGCTGCGAGGGACCCAGTCGAGCGAGCGCAGCTCGTCGATGATCGCCCCCCGGATCCGGGGTATCGCGTACGTCTCGAACTTGATCTCGCGCCCCAGGTCGAAGCGCTCGATCGCCGAGATCAAACCGATCAGGCCATAGGAGATCAGGTCCGCTTCCTCGACGTGCGCGGGCAGGCCGGAGGCCATCCGGCCGGCGACGTACTTGACCAGCGGAGCGTATGCGACGACCAGGCGCTCGCGAGCGCGACCGTCGCCGCTCGCCTTGTAGCGGCGCCAGAGGTCCTTCAGCTCGATCGCTTTGACGTTGGTTTCCAGCGTCGCCTCCCGCGCACTACGCCCGAGGATGGCTTCGCGCGTAAGCCGATCTCAGCCGGGCGGACTCTACCCGAGTGTAAACCTGGGTGGTGGAGATGCTCGCATGCCCGAGCAGCTCCTGAATCGCCCGCAAGTCGGCTCCGTGCTCCAGAAGATGGGTCGCAAAAGAGTGGCGCAAGGTGTGTGGGGATGCGCCGGCAGCCGCTGAGACGCCCGCCGCACGGCGCGTCCAGACGCGCAGCCGCCGGCGCACGTCGGAGGTCGACAGGCGCCGACCGGACTTCGACAGGAACAGCGCCGGGGTCCGCTCGCCGGACAGCAGAGCGGGCCGTCCCCTGCTCAGATAGCGCTCGAGCGCGCGCAGCGCCGGCTCGCCGGTCGGAACGATCCGCGTCTTGCCGCCCTTGCCCTCGACGCGCACGCGCTCCGAGTCGAACTCGACCGAGGCGACGTCGAGGTTGACCAGCTCCTCCGTCCGCAGCCCCGACGCGTAGGCCAGCTCGAACAACGCGCGGTCGCGCAGGCTCAACGCGCTGTCGGCCGGGATCCGGTCCAGCAGCGCGGCGACCTCGGCCGCCCTGAGCACGCGCGGCAGCCGCTGCGCCCGGCGCGGGGCGGACAGCAGGTCGGCCGGGCTCTGCTCGAGGACGCCGTGCTCGACGAGCGTGCGGAACAGCGCGCGCAGCGACGCAAGCTTGCGTGCGACGGTGCTCGGCGCCTGCCCGTCGGCCGTCAGGCCGGCGGCGTAGCGGCGCAGCTCGCGCGGCGCGACCGCCTCGGGCGCGAGCTTGTGGCGATCGGCCCAGCGCGCGAAGCGCTCGCCGTCGGCGGCATAGGCGTGGCGGGTCTTCTCGGCCGCGCCGCGGCGCCGCAGGTCGGCCTCGAGGAGCGCGAGAGCGCGCCGCCACGGCTCGCTAGGCTGCGCCTCCGTGGCGGCCTGCTCTATCGACGGCGGCGTCGGCATCGGCGCGTCCGTACTTCGCCGCGGCGCGCACGATGCCTGCCGCTTGGCCGGAACGGCGTCAGCGTGCCGGCCGTCGTGCGCGAGCACGCCCGGCGCCGGAGCGGCGTGAGCGTGTCCGGCGCGCCCCCCGAGCATGCGCTGGCGGCGCGCGTGCGAGCCGCGCGGCGCGACCCGTCGCTCGCGGTGCTGGAGGGACTGCACGCGCTCAAGCACGCGCTGCGCTTCGGCGCGCGGGTCGACGCCGTGCTCGCGCCCGACCCGGCCGCCGTCGCGGCGCTCGCGCGCGCGGTCGCGCCCGACGTCGCCGAGCGGATCGAGGCGCTCGTGCAGCCGGTCCACCCCGCGCTCGCGTCCGAGCTGGCGCCGCGCGCGCCCGACCCGGCCGTGCTCGCGATCGCGCGGCGCCCGGCGGTCGGGCTGGAGCGCGTGCTCGCCGACCCGCGGTCCGCCCCGATCGTCTTCCTGGAGGACCCGCGCTCGCTCGGCAACCTCGGCGCGTGCGTGCGCGTCGCGGCCGCGGCCGGAGCCGCCGGGCTGCTGTCGACCGGCTCGCACGACCCGTGGCATCCCGACGTGCTGCGCGGCGCGGCCGGCCTGCACTACGCCCTCCCGGTCATGCGCACCGACGGCCCGCCGCCGTGCGACCGCCCGCTCCTTGCGCTCGATCCAGGCGGCGAGCCACTGCGGCCGGCCGTGCTGCCGCCGCGCGCGCTGCTCGCGTTCGGTGGCGAGCGCCATGGCCTCGGCGCCGCGCTGCTGGCCGCCGCCGACGCGCGCGTCGCGCTGCCGATGCGCGCCGGCGTCTCGAGCCTGAACCTCGCGACGTCGGTCGCGGCGGTGCTGTACGCGTGGCGCCTGCGCGACGCGTGAGCGGGCACGAGCCCTCCTACACGATGTAGATCGTCGACCCGTAGGGCGTGCGGTCGTAGAGGTCGATCACGTCCGGGATCGCCATCCGGATGCAGCCGTGCGACGCGGCGCTGCCGAGCGAGCCGACCTCGTCGGTCCCGTGTATGCCGGCGCCGTCGACGATCCCGATCCAGCGCGCCTTGATCGGGTCGTCGGGGCCGGGCGGGATCGTCTTGCCGGCGAGGTCGCCCGCCCACGCGCTGTTGGGGACGTGCCAGGCGGGATCGACCTGCTTGTCGGTGACCGTGTAGACGCCGGACGGCGTTTCGAGACCCTGGCGGCCGACCGCGATCGTGTACGTCTTGACGAGCTTGAGCCCCTTGAACAGCCGCAGCCTGAAGTTCGCGCGGTCGACCGTGATGACGGTCCCGTAGCGCTGAGCGAGCTGGCTCGTGCGCACCTTCGGCGCGACCGTGCGAGCGGCGACCTGCACCGTGTGCGGCGCCTCGGGGTGCGTGAGCGCGCGCACGAGCTCGCGGCGCAACGGCCGCTGGCGCACGGTCACGCCGGCCCGACCCGCGACCGGCTGCAGCGCCGCGGGCTGGAAGTCGAGGGTCGCGTCGCGCGGGGCGCGGTCGAGCTGCCCGTCGACCTGGGCGAGGAAGCGCGCGACGACCGCGCGGTCGTAGTGGACGTGCGGCTGGATGTCGGCGTCGACGCCGCCGCCCGTCACCTCGCGGCCGAGGCGGGCGAGCAGCGAGCCCTGCCGGCTGCGCGCGAGCGCTTCGTCGACGAGCGCGTCGACGTCGACCGCGACGCCGGCCGCGCGGGCCGAGAGCGTGAAGCGGCGACCGCGGTAGACGACCGCGACGGGCCGGCGCAGCGACGCCAGCAGGCGGTCCTCCAGCCGCGCGCGCGCCTGCGCGGGCTTCGTGCCGCCGAGCTCGACGCCGCCGACGCGCACGCCGCTCGCGATCGTGTCCCGCTGGCTGCGGTCGTACGCGTAGGCGCCGATCGCCCCCACCAGCACGACCGCGACGATGGCTCCGACGATGATGGCTCGACGACCCCGCAACAACGCCTCCTTTGCGGGGCGATTCTAAGCACGTTGCGGACGTTTCGAGAAGTCCTGCAGGCGCCCTGGCACGCCCGCATGCGCCTCTGCACGGGTTCTCGGCGCAAAGGTGACGCCTGACGCTGAACGTCAGGCGCCAGGGGCGGGCACGGAGGCGCCCGCCAGCAGCGGCTCCAGGCGCCGCGCGAGCTCCGGCCAGTCCCGGGCGCAGACGACGCCCTCTTCGACGCACAGCTCGCGGTTCCAGGGGTGGGCGATCGTCGCGGGCACGATCCCGGCCTCCTGCGCGCGCAGGATGTTGCGCGGGCTGTCGTCGATCAGCACGTCGATGCCGATCTCGGCGCAGCGGGTGACCTTGTCCCAGGAGCAGTGCAGCTCGTCGAACGGCAGGCCGATCCGCTCCATCCACGCGACGGTCGCGTCGTGCGCGTCGGGCGCGCGGTGGCTCGTGACGTGGATGAAGTGCCCGGCGCCGTGCCATGCCGTCACGGCCTCGACCGCGCCGGGATACGGCTCGGCCGCCAGGACGTGCTCGGCGCGGTGCGTCTCGGACACGAGCGCCGCGACCTGCTCGTCGCGCAGCTGCACGATCTCCCACGTCACCTGCTGGTCGTAGGCGAGCGCGATCCCGAACCGCTTGCGCGCCAGCAGCGCGAACAGGTCCCAGTAGTGATGCAATGTGGAATCGATGTCGATCGCGATGCGCATCCGCGCCGAAGGGTAGAGGTCGAGATGGCGGCAGGGTCCGCTCGTGGACACGACGGCTACGGGCCGTCGGGACGTTCCGCCTGGCTGGACATCGACTGGCGCGAGCACCGTCGCTCGGTCGAGCTCGACGGCCGGCGCGCCAACGTCATCGACGTCGGCTCCGGGCCGCCGCTGCTGTTCGTGCACGGGTTGTCGGGCTGCTGGCAGAACTGGCTCGAGAACATCCCGCACTTCGCGCGCACGCACCGCGTGATCGCGCCCGACCTGCCCGGCTTCGGCGAGTCCGAGATGCCGCGGCGCGAGATCTCGATGCCCGGCTACGCGAGCTTCCTCGACGCGCTCTGCGACGAGCTCGGCGTGGAGGGGGCGCTGCCGGTCGTCGGCAACTCGATGGGCGGGCTGATCGCGGCGGAGCTGACGCTGGTGGCGCCCTCGCGCGTCGAGCGGCTCGCGCTCGTCTCGCCCGCGGGCGTCAGCAGCGAGAGCGTGCGCCGCGAGCCGATCCTCGCGATCACCCAGCTGCTCGCGTGGTTCAACGCGCTGGGCGGTTCGCGCCTGAAGGAGATCGCGGCCCGTCCGGGCGCGCGCCGGGCCGTGCTCGGGCTCGTCTGCCACCGCGCCGACCTGCTGCCCGCCGAGACCGTCTACCAGCTGATGCTCGGCGGCGGCAAGCCCGGCTTCCTGCCCGCGCAGCGCGCGATCCTCGGCCATCCGCTGTGCGAGCGCCTGCACCAGATCGCGTGCCCGACGCTGATCGTGTGGGGCCGCAACGACCGCATCATCCCGGTGCGCGACGCCACGCGGCTGAAGGAGTACATCCCGCACGCGCGCAAGGTCGTGTGGCCGCGCACCGGCCACGTCGGGATGCTCGAGCGCCCCGACGCGTTCAACGCGCTGCTGGAGGAGTTCCTGGCGCAGCCGGCGGCGGAGGCGACGGAGCCCGCAGCCGAGGCGGACGCGCCGCCCGTCAGCGCGTGACGGCGCCCTCGGCGGCGCTGCCGACGAGCTTCGCGTACTTCGCGATCGCGACCTCGATGCTTCCGTCCGCGCGCGGCGGCGGCGCGTAGTCGCGCAGCCGCGCGGCGATCTCGTCGTCGGAGAGCGCGGCGTCGATGCGGCGCGCGTCGACGTCGATCGCGATCTCGTCGCCGTCCCGCAACGCGGCGATCGGGCCGCCGCGCGCCGCCTCGGGCGCGACGTGGCCGGCCATGAAGCCGTGCGTGGCGCCCGAGAAGCGCCCGTCGGTGATGAGCGCGACCCGCTCCCCCAGCCCCTCGCCGACGAGCGCGGCGGTGACGGCGAGCATCTCGCGCATCCCGGGCCCGCCGGCCGGCCCCTCGTTGCGGATCACGACGACGTCGCCGGGCCGGATCGCGTGCGCGAGCACGGCCGCCATCGCCGCCTCCTCGCCCTCGAACACGCGCGCCGGGCCAGTGTGCCGGCGGCGCTCGTGCCCGGCGAGTTTGACGACGCAGCCGTCGGGCGCGACGTTGCCGCGCAGGATCGCGAAGCCGCCGGTGGCTTTCAGCGGATCGTCGAGCGGCCGAACGACCCGCTGGCCGGGCGCCTCCCGCGCCTCGGCGGCGTGCTCGCCGATCGTTCGGCCGGTGACGGTGATCGCGTCCTCGTGCAGGACGCCCGCATCGCGCAGCCGCGCGAGCACGAGCGGGACGCCGCCGGCCGCGTAGAGGTCGGTCGCGACGTACCGCCCGCCGGGCTGCAGGTCGCACAGCAGCGGCGTGCGCTCGCTGATCGCGTCGAACTCGTCGATCGACAGCGGCACGCCGGTCTCCCGCGCGACCGCCAGCAGGTGCAGCACGCCGTTCGTCGAGCCGCCGCTCGTCGCGACCGCCGCGATCGCGTTCTCCAGCGCGTCCTTCGTGATCACCTGCGACGGCCGCAGCCCGCGGCCCAGCACGTCCATCGCGAGCTCGCCGCAGCGGCGGGCGACGTCCAGCTTCGCGCCGTCCTCGGCCGGCACCATCGCCGAGCCGGCGGGCGAGATCCCAAGCGCCTCGAACGCCATCGCCATCGTGTTGGCGGTGAACTGGCCGCCGCACGCGCCCGCGCCCGGCGACGCCGCCTGCTCCAGCTCGTGCAGCTCGGCCTCGGTGATCTTGCCGGCCGCGTGCTCGCCGACGGCCTCGAACACCTGCTGGATCGTGACGTCACGGCCCTTCCAACGTCCCGGACGGATCGAGCCGCCGTAGAGCATCAGACCGGGGACGTCGAGGCGCGCGAGCGCCATCACGGTGCCGGGGATCGTCTTGTCGCAGCCGCTGATGCAGACGAGCGCGTCGAACGCGTGCGCGCTCGCGACCAGCTCGATCGAGTCGGCGATCAGCTCGCGCGAGACGAGCGACGCGCGCATCCCGGCGGTGCCCATCGTGATCCCGTCGGAGATCGCGATCGTGTTGAGCTCCATCGGCGTGCCGCCGGCGGCGCGGATCCCCTCCTTGACCTTGTTCGCCAGCACCCGGTTGTTGAAGTTGCACGGCATCGTCTCGATCCACGAGTGCGCGACGCCGACGATCGGCTTGGCGAGATCCTCGGCGCTGTAGCCGATCCCGTGCAGGTAGGCGCGCGCGGCGGCGCGCTCGGGCCCGTCGGTGAGCGCGCGGCTGCGGTGCTTTGGGTCCAGCGGCGCGCCAGCGCTCACGAGGCGGGCACCTGGCCGCCGCGGTGCGCTTCGCCGCCGAGGCGTTCGCGCTCGCGCTCCCACTGGCGCAGGCGCCACAGGTCGCGCTTGACGTGGCGCGGGTCGAGCTGGCGCCCCGGCAGGTGCAGGTTCGCCGTTTCGATCAGGCGCCGCTCGTCGCCGGTGAGCGCCATCCACTTCGCGAGCACGTCGTCGGAGTCGGGCAGCCGCGCGCTGCCGTAGGGTCGGGTCTCGTCCGGGAACTCGACGCAGTACTCGTTCAGCAGGCGGGCGGTCTGCGGCAGGTAGGCGAGGATCGGCTTGTGCGGGTAGATCAGGTAGGCGTACGGCGCGCCGGCGCCGGTCTGCTGGCCGGGCCGCTCGGGCTCGCCGCCCCACACGCGGATGAAGCCCAGGTCGCGGTACATCGCCCACTCCTCCTCGCCGACGCACGACTTCAGCAGCGTCCGCGCGCGCGCCTCGGCGCGGCGCTCGCGGCCGGGGTCGTAGTCCGGCGCGGGGGCCGTCGCGCGGCGCGCCCTGCAGCGGGCGACCTGCTCGCGCAGCGGCCCGGCCACGACCTCCCACAGGAGGGCGAGGACGACGAGCGCGGTGGCGGCGAGCGCGAGCAGCATCGGCGGCCCCCGCGCCTCAGCGACCGGTCCCGGGACGCGCGCCGCGCCGCTCCATCAGCGACCGCCCGCCGCGCGCGGGAAGAAGATCACGCGATCGGCGTCGCGCGGGACATCCGCGAAACTGCGTGCGAGCTGCGCCGTGCGCCGGCCCGCGCTGCCCTGCAGCGGGATCGCGGCCCACATGCCGGCGTCGAGCTGGCGGCGGAACTCCTCGACGAGCCGCTCCTCGTCCTCGCGCACCTCGACGTCCCCCTCGGCGATGAGCACCTCGCCGTGCCCTGGCTTCATGCGCAGGAACCGCATCGGCCCAGTATGCCAGAGGCCCCGCGACGCGCGGGCCCATAGCGCGCTGGCGGCGGCGCCGTGCGGACGGCGCGGCGCGGCGTCCGGCGCCGCCGGGGTCAGGGCCGCCGAGCCGCCTCGGCGATCCCCAGCGCGTCGACCGGCCCGGGCCCGTGCCCGATCCCGCGCAGGCCGTCGCGCACGGCGGCGGCGGCGCGGGCCTTCGCGACGCGCGCCGCCTCCAGCGGCGTCGCGCCGAGCGCGAGCTGGGCGGCCAGCACCGACGAGTGCGTGCAGCCGGAGCCGTGCGCGGCGCCGTCGGGGTGGCGCTCGCCGGGCAGCTCGACGAGCGTCTCGCCGTCGAAGAAGACGTCAGTCGCCTGCTCGCGGTGCCCGCCGGTGACGACGACGTTCGCGGGCCCGAGCGCGTGGATCGCGCGCGCGAGCGCGGCCGGGTCGAGATCGCCGGCCGCGTCGCCGGCGATCGCGCGCGCCTCGGGCACGTTCGGCGTCACGACGGTCGCGCGCGGCAGCAGCCGCTGGACGAGCGCGGCGTGCGCGTCAGGCTCGAGCAGCCGCGCGCCCGACTCGGAGACCATCACCGGGTCGATCACGATCGGCGTGCCGGGCGCGAGCAGGCCGAGCGCGCGCTGCACCGCCTCGATCGTCGCGACCGTCCCGAGCATCCCGACCTTGACGGCGTCGACGCCGATGTCGGCCTGCACGGCGCGCACCTGCGCGACGATCAGCTCGGGCTCGATCGCGCCCACCGCCTCGACACCGACCGTGCTCTGCGCGGTGATCGCGGTGACCGCGGTCATCCCGTGCACGCCGCAGGCCGCGAACGCCTTGAGATCGGCCTGGATCCCGGCTCCCCCGCCCGAGTCCGAGCCGGCGATCGCGAGGACGGCCGGCAGACGATCTGACGGCCGGGCGGACGGAGCGGCGGGCATCACGCGGCAGGTTAGTCATCGCCCGCCTCCGGCCACGACGACATAGCGCCCGCCGGCCGTGCGCCGCACGAGGCCGCGCAGCTCGAGCTGCGCGAGGCCGGCGAGGACGGCGTCGAGCGGGTGCGTGGTGTCCGTGAGCGCCATGACCGTGTCGCGCCCGGCGCCGACGCGGTCGATCAGCGCCCGCAGGTCCGCGGGCAGCGCGTCGGCAGCCGTTGCGGTGTCGGCGGCGTCCGGCACGAGCGCGAGCTGGGGCGCGCCGGCGCCGAACAGCACGTCGAGCACGTCGCGGGCCCCGCGCACGAGGCGTGCGCCGTCGGCGATCAGCCCGTGCGTGCCCTGCGACAGCGGCGAGCTGACGAGGCCCGGCACGGCGGCGACCTCGCGGCCGAGGTCGGCCGCAAGCCCGGCCGTGATGAGCGAGCCCGAGCGCTCGCTGGCTTCGACGACGACCGTCGCGCGCGCGAGCGCCGCGATGATGCGGTTGCGGGCGGGGAAGCCCCAGCGCCGCGCCTGCGCTCCCGGCGGCAGCTCCGAGACCACCGCGCCCCTCGCGACGATCCGCTTGTAGAGATCGCGCTTGCTGGCTGGGTACGGCCGCTCCGGGCCGCCGGCGAGCACGGCGAGCGTCAGGCCGCCCGCCTCGAGCGCTCCGGCGTGCGCGGCCGCGTCGATCCCGAGCGCCATCCCGCTGACGACCGCGACGCCCGCGGCCGCCAGGCTGCGGCCGAGCCCGCGCGCCTGCTCGAGCCCGTAGGGCGACGCGCGGCGCGCACCGACGATCGCGACCGCGTCGCCCGCGGCGCAGCGCTCGAAGCGACCGGCGTCGCGATGCACGTGCAGGACGGCCGGCGCGTCGGGCAGCTCGCGCACAGCAGCCGGGTAGCGCGCGTCGCAGCGACAGATCGCGACGACCGCGGTCGCTGCGCAGGCCGCGCGGGCCGCGCGGGCGTCGAACGCCTCGTACTCGCGCTCGATCCGGTCCCGCTGGCCGCCGGCCAGCCCCGCGATCAGCTCGCGGTCGGGCAGCGCGAGGACGGCGGGCAGCGGCCGCCGCGCGAGCCATGCGTGCTCGACGTGACCTGACAGCCGCGCGATCAGCCATGCGCGCCGCAGGCACGCCGCGCACGGCAGCACGTCGCCGGTTGCCACGCCCGCGACGAGCGCCGGCGGGGCCGGCGGGGCCGGCGGAACCGCATCCGGCCCCACGAACGGCGCGTACGGGCCTTCCGGCGTCTCAGGCACCGCCATCCCGTGGAGCCCGGCGCGCAGCGGGGCCGTCCGCTTGTCGCATCCGCTCATGCAGCCTCCTGCTCGCCGAGCCGCAGACGCAGCGCGAGCGCCTGCAGCACGTCGTCGAGCTCGACGCGCTCGCGGCCGGCGAGGTCGGCGACGGTACAGGCGACGCGCAGGACGCGGTCATGCCCGCGCGCGCTCAGGCCGCCGCGCTCGTAGGTGAACGCGACCGCGCGGGCCGCCTCGGCGCTCACGCGCACGCGCGAGCGGACCGCACGCGCGTCCATCTGCGCGTTGCAGCCCGCGGGCGTGCCGGCGAGCCGGCGCCGCTGGCGCTCGCGGGCGGCGAGCACGCGCTCACGCACGCGCGCCGACGACTCGCGCCCCGGCTGCTCCAGCTCGGCCGCGCTCACCCGCCCGACCGTCACGAGCAGGTCGAGCCGGTCGAGCAGCGGCCCGCTGAGCCGGCGGCGGTGGCGCGCGAGCGCCGGCTCGCCGCAGGCGCACGCCCGCTCGCTGCCAGCGAACCCGCACGGGCACGGGTTCGTCGCGGCGACGAGCGCGAAGCGCGTCGGGAAGCAGATCGCGCGCTGCGAGCGCACGACCGTCACGTGCCCGTCCTCGATCGGCTGGCGCAGCGCCTCCAGGCTCGGGCGCTGGAACTCGGTCAGCTCGTCGAGGAACAGGACGCCGTGGTGGGCGAGGCTCGCCTCGCCCGGCGCCGGCAGCTGGCCGCCGCCGACGAGGCCGGACGCCGAGATCGTGTGGTGCGGCGCCCGGAACGGCCGCCCGCCGACGAGGCCGCCGTGGCGGTGCAGCCCGGCGACGCTGTGGATGCGCGTGACCTCGATCGCCTCGCTGCGCGTCAGCGGCGGCAGCAGCGCCGGCAGCCGCCGCGCGAGCATCGTCTTGCCGGCGCCCGGCGGGCCCTCGAACAGCAGGTTGTGGCCACCGGCGGCGGCGATCTCGAGCGCGCGCAGCGGCAGCTCGTGGCCGCGCACGTCGGCGAGATCGAGCCGCTTGTCGTCGCCGACGTCGTGGGGCGGCTCGGGCTCGGGCGCCGGCGGGAGCGGTCCCCCCGCGAGCAGGTTGGCGAGCGCACGCAGGTCGGCGACCGGGACGACCTCGAGCCCCTCCACCAGCGCCGCCTCGCCCGCGCGCTCGCACGGAACGACCAGCCCCGCGAGCCCGCAGCGGCGCGCGCCCTCGGCGACGGCGAGCAGGCCCCGGCAGGCGCGCAGCTCGCCGCCGAGCGACAGCTCGCCGAAGACCGCGCGGCGCTCGAGCGCCTCCGCCGGGCACTGACCGCTCGCGACGAGCACAGCGACCGCGAGCGCCGCGTCGAAGCCCGGCCCGACCTTCGGCAGGTGCGCGGGCGCGAGGTTGGCGGTGATGCGGCGTGCCGGGAACTCGAAGCCGGAGTTCAGCAGCGCCGCACGCACGCGCTCGCGCGCCTCGCGGATCGACGCGTCGGCGAGGCCGACGATCCGGAACGCGGGCAGCCCGGCGCGCACGTCGACCTCGACGCAGACGCGGCGCGGTTCGATGCCGTCGATGGCGAACGTGACGACGCGGGCGAGCACGGCGGCCACGCTACGGGCCGTCGCGTCACAGCGGACACGCCGATCGCAACGATTGCGCGCAAAGCCTCCGCGCCGTGTCGCGGAGTGCGCCGATTCGTTGCAAACGCGTGCTGATCCGTGATGCACGGCGACGTAGCGTGGCGGTCGTGTCCGACGATCTCCGTCACCGCCTCGGCCGCGCCGGCGAGCAGCTCGCCGCCGAGCACCTCGAACGCCGCGGCCTGACGATCGTCGCGCGCAACCACCGCACGCGCTTCGGCGAGCTGGACCTCGTCGCACGCGACGCGCGCCGGCTCGTCTTCTGCGAGGTCAAGACGCGCCGGGCCGGCCGCTCCGCGCGGCTCGGCGGCTTCAGCCCGTTCGACGGCCTGCGCGACGACCAGCGCCGTCGCCTGCGCCGGATGGCCGCCGCCTGGATCGCCGACCAGCCGCCCGGCCCGCGCCCCACCGAGCTGCGCTTCGACGCGATCGGCGTCACGATCGACGCGACCGGCCGCTTGGTGGCGTTGGAGCACCTGGAAGACGCGTTCTGACCCTGACGGCGCCGTCAGGGAGCGTTTGCGGCTCTCCGGCGCTCAGAGCGCAAGCTGTTGATATGCCGCGCTCTGAAACGACATGCGGTGCAGCGGCGTGATCCCGAGGCGCTCGATCGCGGCGCGGTGCTCGGGGGTCGCGTAGCCGACGTGTGAGGCGAACTCCCAGCCGGGATGCAGGTCGTCGGCGCGGCGCATGTAGCGGTCGCGCGTGACCTTCGCGATCACCGAGGCGGCGGCGATCGCGGCGCTGCGGGCGTCGCCGCCGACGACCGCCTGGCGGGGGTGGCCGAGCTCGCCGACCGGGAAGCCGTCGCTGAGGCAGACGCAACCGTCGCGGGCGACCTGCGCCAGCGCGTCGCGCAGCGCGGCGAGGTTCGTGACGTGCAGGCCACGGCGGTCGATCCCGGACGCGCAGCGCGAGACGACCGCGACGCGCGCCGCCGTGCGCAGGATCACCGGGTAGAGCGCCTCGCGTCGCTCCTCGGTCTGCTGCTTGGAGTCGTTGAGGCCCGCCAGCGCGCGCACGTCGCCCGGCCCGAGCCGCTCGTAGTCGAACAGCACCGCGGCGGCGACGAGCGGCCCGGCGAGGCACCCCCGCCCCGCCTCGTCGGCGCCCGCGACGAAGCGGCGCCCGAGCGAGCGGTCGAACGCGACCAGCTTGCGCGCCGGGTTGGCCTTGGCCTTGCGGCGAGGGGTGCGAGTGCCCGCGGTCGCGCTCACGCTGCGGGTTCTACCGCACCGCGCCGACGGCGTGGGTCACAGCAGTCCCACATCCTTGGGCGGCCAGTACGCGAGGAACGCGTCGCCGATGATCCAGCTCCGCGGGACCGGGCCCCAGTAGCGGCTGTCGTCGGACTCGCCGCGGTTGTCGCCCATCATGAAGTAGTGGTCCTTCGGGACGGTGATCGCCGCCATGTTGCAGTCCGGGCCGCCGCCGCACGGGCGGATGTACGGCTCGCGCTGCAGCACGCCGTTGCGCACGACGTGGCCGTCGCGGATCGCGATCCGGTCCCCCGGCAGGCCGACGACGCGCTTGATGAAGTTCTGGTCCGAGCGGGTCGGCGTCGGGCGCGCGCAGGGCGTGTGGCTCGCCGGCCCGCCGTAGAACGCCCCCTGGCCGGGGTTGCCGCAGGCGTTCGTGTCGGCGCCGTGCGGCGGGTGGAAGACGACGATGTCGCCGACGCCGGGCGCCGAGAAGCGGTTGCCGATGCGGTCGACGATCACGCGCTCGCCGATCCCCAAGGTCGGCTCCATCGAGCCGCTCGGGATGCGGTAGGGCTTCACGACGAGCGCCTGGACGAGCAGCGCGAGCACGAGCGCGACGGCGACGACCACGACGAGCTCCAGCAGCGAGCTGGAGCCCGACTTGGCGCGCGCGCTCACTCCTCGCCGGAGTCGGGCGCCTGCTCGGGCTCGCCCTCGGCGGCGTCGCCCTGCGGCTCGTCCGCGGCAGCAGGCTCGACCTCGGCGGCGGGAGCCTCAGCCTCAGCCTCGGCCTCGGGCTCCGCGGCGGCCGGGGTCTCGGCCACCGGCTCGGCCGGCGCCTCGGTCGCGGCGTCCGGCGCCTGCGCCTCCTCGGCCGGCAGCGCGTCGGCGACGAGCTCGGCGTCGTCGGCCGGCTGAGCGCCCTCCTCGGGCTCCTCGGGGCCGTACAGCAGCTCGCGCTGGATCAGCTCCTCGGGCCCGACCGAGCGGCGCTCGCGCACGCGCGCGCGCTTGCCGACGCGGCCGCGCAGGTAGTAGAGCTTCGCGCGGCGGACCTCGCCGCGGGCGGCCACCTCGATCTGCTCGATCTTCGGCGAGTGCAGCGGGAACGTGCGCTCCACGCCGACGCCGAACGACTGCTTGCGCACCGTGAACGTCTCGCGCACGCCGTGGCCCTGGCGCTTGATGACGACGCCCTCGAACACCTGCGTGCGCCGGCGCGTGCCCTCGATCACCTGAAAGTGCACGCGCACGCGGTCGCCCGCGCCGAACTGCGGGATGCGGCGCAACTGCGCGCGCTCGAGGCTGTCGATGACGGTGCTCATGGCGGAGGGCGCGCGGTATCGAGCCGAGCGCGGCCGGGGAATGGTAGCGGAGACGCGTCGCCGCGGCGCGCTCAGCTGTCGGCGTCGCCCGGCGCCCGCGCCGCCCGCTCCCGGCTGCGCTCCAGCCGCCATTCGCGCACGCGCGCGTGGTGGCCCGACAGCAGCACGTCCGGCACCTCCCAGCCCCGCCACTGCGCCGGGCGCGTGTAGTGCGGGTACTCGGGCGCACCCGCGAGCGCCTCGCTGAACGACTCCTCGACGGCCGAGTCCTCGTGGCCCAGCGCGCCCGGCAGCTTGCGCACGACCGCGTCGCAGACGACCATCGCCGGCAGCTCGCCGCCGGCCAGCACGTAGCGGCCGATCGACAGCTGATCGGAGCAGAAGTGCTCGACGATCCGCTCGTCGAAGCCCTCGTAGCGCCCGCACAGCAGCGTCAGCGCCGGCTCGGCCGCCAGCTCCGCGGCCAGCGCGTCGTCGAGCAGCCGGCCGGCGGGCGTCAGCGCGACCACGCGCCGGCGCGCGCGCAATTCCACCGGATCGCAGCCGTAGCGGGCGCGCAGTGCCGCCTCCACGACGTCGACGCGCAGCACCATCCCGGCGCCGCCGCCGAACGGCGTGTCGTCGACCTGACCACCCGACAGCGGCGTGGTCGCGCGGTAGTCGACGCACTCGATCGCGTGGCCGAGCGCGGCCGCGTTGGCGACGTGGCGCTGCGAGCCGAACCACGCAAACGCCTCGGGGAAGAGCGTGAAGACGTCGATCTGCATCAGGCGCCGCCGCCGGGAGCGGGCTCGCCGGGGCCGGCCGCGGACGGCAACGAGCCCTCGTCCTCGCCCAGGAACGCGAGGTCGACCTCGATCCGCCGCGCCTCCATGTCGACGCCGCGCACCGCGTCGGCGATCAGCGGCACGAGCAGATCCCCCCCGCCGCCCAGCTCGACCTCCAGCACCTCGCACGACGGCAGCGCGCGCAGCGCGCGCACGACGCCCAGCTCGCGCGCGCCGTCATGCACCGCGCAGCCCTCGAGCTGCTCGGGCCACCACTCGTCGTCGCCGAGCGCCGGCGCCTCCGCCAGCGGCACGAGCAGCTCGCGCCCGCGCAGCGCCTCGGCCGCGTCGCGGTCACGGCAGCGCTCGAGGCGCACGATCGGCCGCTCGTCGGTGCCGGCGCGGCGCACGATCCGCTCGCGCTGGCCGTCGACGAGCAGCTCGCGCCCGGCGCCGAGCAGCGCGGCGCGCGGGCGGGTGACGTGGAAGCTGCCGTCGAGCCCGTGCGGCCTGCCGACACGGCCCGCGTGCAGCAGGTCCGCCACCGCGACCTCAGTCGACGATGTCGACGAGCACGCGGCGGTTCTCCTTGACCGCCGCGGCCTTGACGACGAGCCGCAGCGCGTTCGCGGTGCGTCCGCCGCGGCCGATCACCTTGCCGTAGTCGTCGTCGGCGACCGACAGCTCGAGCACGAGCGTGCCGTCGTCCTCCTCGATCTCCTCGACCTCGACCTCGTCGGGCTCGTCGACGAGCTGGCGGGCAAGGTAGGTGAGCAGCTCCTTCAAGAGGCGCTGATGCCCTGCGTCTTGAGCAGCTTGCGGACCGTCTGCGACGGCTGCGCGCCGCGGTCCAGCCACGAGCGGATGCGCTCCTCGTCGAGCACGATCGTCGACGGCTGCGTCTGCGCGTTGTAGTGCCCGACCGTCTCGATCACGCGACCGTCGCGCTTGGAGCGCTGGTCGGCGGCGACGACGCGCCAGATCGGGTTCTTGCGCCCGCCCACGCGGGTCAGCCGGAGTCGTACTGCCACGGTTCCCTTTCAGATCGAAGCTGAGAAGCGACGGGAGAGGTTAGCGGGCCTGCCGCATCAGCGCGCCCATGTCGGGCATCTTGCCCTGCTGGAGCGACTTCATCAGCTTCTGCATCTGGCCGAACTGCGCGATCAGCTGCTTGACCGCCTGCACGTTCGTGCCCGAGCCCTTCGCGATGCGGATACGGCGCGAGCCCTTGATGATCTCGGGACGGCGCCGCTCGTCAGGCGTCATCGAGAGGATGATCGCCTGGATGCGGTCGAACTCGCGCTCGTCGACCTTGAGGTTCTTGAGCTGCTGGCCGCCGAAGCCGGGGATCATCCCGAGCAGCGACTGCAGCGGCCCCATGCGGCGGATCTGGCGCATCTGGTCGAGGAAGTCGTCGAGGCCGAATTCGCTGCGGCGCAGCTTGCGTTCCAGCTCTCGCGCGCGCTCCTCGTCGTAGTCGGCGCTCGCCTTCTCGATCAGCGTCATCACGTCGCCCATCCCGAGGATCCGCTGGGCCATGCGGTCGGGGTGGAAGCGCTCGAACTGGTCGAGCTTCTCGCCGGTGGAGGCGAACAGGATCGGCCGGCCGGTGACCGCCTTGACCGACAGCGCCGCGCCGCCGCGCGCGTCGCCGTCGAGCTTGCTCATCACGACGCCGTCGAACTGCACGACCTCGGCGAACTGCTCGGCGACGCCGACCGCGTCCTGGCCGGTCATCGCGTCGACGACGAGCAGCACGTCGGTCGGCTGCGTGACGCGCTTGATCTCGGCCAGCTCCCGCATCAGCGCCTCGTCGACGTGCAGGCGCCCGGAGGTGTCGACGATCAGCACGTCCTTGCCCTCGCGCTGCGCGCGCTCGCGGGCCCAGGCGGCGATCTCGACCGGGTCGCGGTCGGTCCCCTGCTCGTAGACGTCGGCGCCGGCCTGCGCACCGACCTTCACGAGCTGGTCGACGGCGGCCGGGCGGTAGACGTCGCAGGCGGCGAGCGCGACCGAGGAGCCGTGCTCCTTCGCGAGGAAGCGCGCGAGCTTCGCGGTCGCGGTCGTCTTGCCCGAGCCCTGCAGGCCGGCCATCAGGATCACGGTCGGCGGGCTCGGCGCGAACGCGATCTGCGCCGAGGCGCCGCCCATCAGCTCGGCGAGCTCCTCGTGGACGATCTTGACGACCTGCTGGCCCGGGTTGAGCTGGCCGATCACGTCGGCGCCGAGCGCGCGCTCCTTGACGGCGTTCGTGAACTGCTTGACGACCTTGAAGTTGACGTCGGCCTCGAGCAGCGCGAGCCGGATCTCGCGCATCGCAGCGGCGACGTCGTCCTCGGTCAGGGTGCCGCGCCCGCGGACGTCCGCGAGCGTCGCCTGCAGCTTCTCGGCGAGCGTGTCGAACATGGACGCTTGAGGCTAGCGGCTGTGCGGGGGCGGGTCGCTGTCCGAGCCGCCGCCGAGCACCTGGCCGATGTTGCCCAGCGCGCGCGTCAGCTCCGCGGGGATCACGTAGACCGTGCTGCCCTCGCCCTGCGCGAGCTTCGGCAGCGCCTGCAGGTACTGGTAGCTGAGCAGCTCGGCGTCGGGGCGGCCCGCGTGGATCGCCTCGAAGACCGTCCCGATCGCCTTCGCCTCGCCCTCGGCCCGCAGGATCGCGGCCTGGCGCTCGCCTTCGGCGGTCAGCACGGCCGCCTGCTTCATCCCCTCGGCCGTGAGGATCTGCGACTGCTTGACGCCCTCGGCGTTGAGGATCGCGGCGCGCCGGTCGCGCTCGGCGCGCATCTGCTTCTCCATCGCCTCCTGGATCGTCGGCGGCGGGTCGATCGACTTCAGCTCGACGCGGTTGATGCGAATCCCCCACTTGCCGGTCGCCTCGTCGAGCACGACGCGCAGCTGCGAGTTGACGTTGTCGCGGCTCGTCAGCGCGTCCTCGAGCGACAGGCCGCCGACGACGTTGCGCAGCGTCGTGACGGTCAGCTGCTCGATCGCCTGCAGCGGGTTGGCGACCTCGTAGGTGACCGACTTCGCGTCGGTGATCGTGAAGTAGAGGACCGTGTCGATCTGCACGACCAGGTTGTCCTCGGTGATGACCGGCTGGGGCTGGAAGGAGACGACCTGCTCACGCAGGTCGACGAGCGGGCGCACGCGGTCGATGAATGGGACGAGGATCGTCAGCCCGGGCGTCAGCGTGCGGCTGTAGCGGCCGAGGCGCTCGACGACGCCGGCCTTCGCCTGCGGGATGATGCGGACCGTCCGTGCGGCGACGATCAGCAGGAAGATCGCGATCACGAGAAGGACGATGAGGCCTGCGGTCATGGGGCTCCTTTACTCCGTCACCAGTGCCGTCGCGCCACGGATCTCGACCACCTCGACCGGTGTCCCGGCCTCGATCACGCGGTCTTCGTCGTACGCGCGCGCGGTCCACACCTCGCCGTCGATCCGCACGCAGCCGACCGCCTCGTGGTTGGCGATCCGCTCCAGCACGATCGCCCGCTTGCCGATGAGCGCGGCCGTGCCGGTGCGGATCTGGGGCGGCATGCGCCGGTGCGAGCGGGCGATCGGCCGCACGACCCACAGCATCAGCAGCGAGACGACGAAGAACGTGCCCCAGGCAAGGCCGGCGGGCGCGCCGATCGCCGCGACGAGCGCCGCCACGAGCGCGCCGACCGCGAACGGCGCGAGGAAGAAGCTGGTGGTCAGCAGCTCGCCGACGCCGAACGCGCAGGCCGCGAGGATCCACAGGACCGGGGCGCTCATCTCCCTGCGAGCTTATCGTCAGTCGATCAGCGCGCGCGCGAAGTCGTCGGCGTCGAACGGCCGCAGGTCCTCCAGCTGCTCGCCGATCCCGATCAGCTTGACCGGGATCTGCAGCTCGCGCGCGATCGCGAGCGCGATCCCGCCCTTGGCGGTGCCGTCGAGCTTCGTCAGCACGATTCCGGAGACGTCGGCCGCCTCGGCGAACAGGCGCGCCTGGCGCAGCCCGTTCTGTCCCGTCGTGGCGTCGACCGTCAGCAGCGTCTCGTGGGGCGCGCCGGGCAGCTGCTTGGCGATCACGCGCCGGACCTTGCTCAGCTCGGCCATCAGGTTGTCCTGCGTGTGCAGGCGCCCCGCGGTGTCGATCAGGATCACGTCGGCGTTCTCGCGCACGCCGGTCGCGACCGCGTCGTAGGCGACCGCGCCGGGATCGGCGTCCGGCGCGCCCCGGACGAACGCGACCTCGGCGCGCCGCGCCCACTGCTCGAGCTGCTCGACGGCGGCGGCGCGAAACGTGTCGGCGGCGCCGAGCACGACCGTGCGGTCCAGCTCGCGGCGCAGGTGCCAGGCGAGCTTGCCGGCCGACGTCGTCTTGCCGGTGCCGTTGACGCCGACCAGCAGGATCACGGTCGGGCTGGCGGTCACGTCGATGCGGTCCTCGCCGGCGCGCGCGGCCTGCGCGAGCAGCTCGGTCAGGCGCGCGCTCAGCTGCTCGCCGCCGCTGAGGTCGCCCCCGGTCGCCTCCTGCTCGAGCTGCGCGACGATCTCGGCGGTCGTGCGGGCGCCGACGTCGGCGGCGATCAACGCCTCCTCGAGGCGCTCCCACGTCGCGTCGTCGAGGTCGTCGAACAGCGTCGCGTGGACCTCGCTCGTGAGCGCCTCGCGCGTCTTGCGCATGTTCTCGCGCAGGCGGAAGAAGAAGCCGCGGCGGCGCTCCTGCTCAGCGGGCTCGCGCTCGCCCGCGGTCGCGACGGCCGGGCCGTCGCCCGTGATGAACAGCTCGGACCAGTCGCGCGCCATCGCGATCGGCGACGATACCAGCGTGTCGAGCTCCTCCATCGCCGTCCGCGCCGTGCCTCCCGACGCCCCCGACGCGACCCGCCTGCTCGCCGACTACGGCGCCGAGCTGATGGCGCGCGGCGGGCGGCCGTGGTCGCCGCTCGCGCCGCCGCCCGGGGCCGCCGGCGCGAGCTGGGTCGAACTGCACGAGATGGAGCCGCCCGGCGGCGTGTTCCTCGTGCTCGAGCAGGACGGCGCGCCGGTCGCCTGCGGCGGCCTGCGCACGCTGGACGCCGCCGCCGGCCTCGGCGAGGTCAAGCGGATGTACGTCGTGCCGGGCGCGCGGCGCCGCGGCCACGCGCGGCGGCTGCTGGGCGCGCTGGAGGACGCCGCGCGGGAGATCGGGCTGGCGCGCGTGCGGCTCGACACGAACGCCGTCCAGCCCGAGGCCGTCGCGCTCTACCACGCGTGCGGGTACGCGGAGATCCCGGACTACAACGGGTCGCCGACGGCGACGCACTGGTTCGAGAAGCGGCTTCAGCGCTCTGGCGAGTGATCGGCGCAGGAGCCGCTTCGCGCGTCCGAACGTATGTTCGCATCGTTCCGACCGGAACCATCAGTACGTTTCGCCCCGTGACTTCCTCCGCGGCCGCTCACTTCGATGCGCTTCCCCGGTTCGCGCCGAGGACCCGACCGCGGGGGCAGCTGCTGAAGTGGATCGGCAACAAGTTCCGATACGCCGAAACGATCGCGAGCCATCTGCCCGCGGATCTGGGCACGTACTACGAGCCGTTCGTCGGAACCGGAGCTGTGCTTGCCACCCTGGCACCGGAGCGGGCGGTCGCCGGCGATACGTTGCCGGTGCTGGTGGATCTGCTCCAAGCGGTTCAGGACGATCCCACTCCGCTGATTGAGCATTACGCCTCGGCGCGCGCGACGATCCTCGCCGAGGGTCGGAGCGCGTACGAGGCGGTGAAGGCACGATTCAATGCGACTCCGACGCCGCGGGACCTTCTTGTGATCTCACGGACGTGTTACGGCGGCGTGATGCGATTCACGCGTGCCGGTTATCTGAGCACACCGGTGGGCCCACACAGGCCTATGCCGGCCGACAAGCTCGCCGGATACATGGAGGAGTGGCGACGACGCCTGGAAGGAGTAGAGGTGCTCCACCAGGATTTCGCTGACACGATGGCCCAAGCGGGCGACGGAGACACCGTTTACTGCGATCCGCCATACGCGCACGGACAGTCGATCCTCTACGGGGCGCAAGACTTCCGCCTGCCCCGGCTTTGGGCAGCGTGTGCAGACGCCGTGACACGTGGCGCACGGATTGCCGTATCCGTGGACGGCTACCGGCGCTCGGGAGCGAAGGCGATCGCGCTCGGGGTACCAGACGGGATCTTCGCCCGCGAGCTGTTGATCCAGCGCGGAGGCTGCATGCTTCGTCGCTTCCAGTTGGAAGGGGAGGACACCAACCTAGAGCAGGTCGCGGACCGGCTGCTCCTCAGCTGGTGAGTCAGGCCAGTTGGACACGACCGAGGGCCATTTCTCGACGACCTCGCGCCCGAAGAATGCCCCATCGAGCAGTCCGATGTGCAGCATGTCTACGATGCGACAAAGGTAGGAGCGTCCGCAGTCCCACCAAGTGAATCGGTCATCCAGGAAGAGATAGTGCTCGACCTCCACGCCTTCAGCGCGGAGGTCGCTCAGCTCGTAGCCATCGAGCGCTGTCTCATACACGCCGTCGGCAACGCGGCTGCCAAACGTCTTGGTTCCGTAGTACTCCTTGATCTCCCATGCAGCCACCGGATGGTTGACGTTGGGATAGGCACCGTCCATCCAGCGAAACAGCGTCCGTAGCGGCATTCCGTCTCGTGCAAACGTCAAGGGGCCGCGCGGATTCGGATCGAAGACAGCCCTCCCGAACCGCTTTATCAGCGCCTCGTATGTGAGCATGTTGACCAAGCACGCGAGGTACGCGTAGTGCCGCTTCTCCGCCTTCTGCTTGTTCATCGTGAGCAACCGCTCCGGGGGCTGGACTCGAGCGCGAACCTCCTCGAACACCCCCGCAGCCTCCTTGCGGTCCATGAGGCGGGGCGCGACGACGGTCTCCAGGAGATCAGCACGCGCGCTCGCGTAGGCGACGACGCGGTCAACCCGCTCTTCGAATCCGAGCGGATCGAGCCCTCGCTCGCGAAGCGTCGCCTCGATCGCCGGCGGGTCATAGCGCCTGATTCGGCCCGTACCGCGCTCCGAGTAACCGAGCTTCTGCGACACAAGCTTGACGAGCGCCCAGAACGCGGGCGTCTCGTGCCGGAATTCGTCCAGAGCCCGCATTCAGCCGCAGGTCGCTAGGCGGCGGCGTCCGCCTCGACGGCGGGCGGGAGGCGGCGGGAGATGACCTTGCTGACGCCGTCGCCGCCCATCGAGACGCCGTAGAGGCAGTCGGCGGCCTCCATCGTGCGCTTCTGGTGGGTGACGACGATGAACTGAGCGCGCTGGGCGTAGCGGCGCAGGAGGTGCAGGAAGCGGTCGATGTTGAGGTCGTCGAGCGCGGCCTCGACCTCGTCGAGGATGTAGAACGGGCATGGCCGCGCGAGGAAGACGGCGAACAGGAACGCGAGCGCGGTCATCGACTTCTCGCCGCCGGACAGCAGCGACAGCCGCTTCATCGACTTGCCGCCCGGGGTGATCTCGATCTCGATGCCGAGCAGGTCCTCCTCGGGGCGCTCCTCGGCCTCGGCGGCGGCGTCGGCGTCCGCTCCGCCGGCTTCCGGGACCGCGTCGCCGTCGCCGTCGCCATCGCCGAGCTTCGCGCCGCCGAGCACGGGCCGCGGGCCGGCGTCCTCGCGCACGAGCCGCAGCCGTCCACGCCCGCCGGGGAACAGCTGCTCGGCCAGCTCCTCGAAGTTCTTCGCGGCGGCCGCGAACGTCGCCTCGAACGTCTCGCGGATCTCGCGGTCGGTGTCGCGGATCAGCCCCTGCAGCTCGCGCAGCGCCGCCTCCAGGTCGTTGCGCTGGCGCTCGAGCTCCTCGACGTGCACCTGCGCGTCCTCGTACTCCTGCTGGGCGAGCGGGTTGACCGGCCCGAGCTGCTCGCGGCGGCGCGCAAGGCGCTCGATCCGCTGCGCGAGCTGCTCGCGCTCCTCGCCGGGCAGCGGCTGGGCCGCCGGCTCGGGCTCCAGGCCGAGCCGCTCGGCGAGCCCGCCCAGCTCCGTCTGCGCGTCGGCGGCACGGTCGCGCGCCTGCTGGGCGCGCACCTCGGCGCCCGTGACCGCCTCGCCGTCGCGCCGCAGCCGGCCCTGCAACTCGGCTTCCTCGCGCGCACACGCGCGCAGCTCGACGGCGACGTGCTCGCCGGCGGCGCGGTGCGCCGTCAGCTCGGCGTCGAACACCTCCACGCGCGCGGCGATCGCCGCGGCCGCCTCGGTGAGCGCGGCGGCGAGCTGCTCGGCGGCGGGCACGAGCGCGCGCTCGCGTTCGATCCGCGCCTGCGCGCGGGCGATCCGCGCCTCGCGCTCGGCGCGCTCGTGCGCGGCCCGCTCGGCGAGCCGGCGCTCGGCCGTCAGCTCCGCCTCGACCTGCGCGCGGCGCACCGCGCCGGGGCCTTCGTCGCCGGACTGCGTGCGCTGCTCGATCAGCCGCGCGGCGCGCTGCTGCGACTCCGACGCCTCGTCGTGCGCGCGCACGGCGGCGCGCAGCGCGCCCTCGACCTCGTCGCGGGCGGCGTCGGCCTGGGTCAGCGCGGCGGCCGCCCGCTCGACGCCCTGCGCCGCGCCCTGCTCGGCCTGCGCCGCCGCCTCGCTCGCGGCGACCAGCTCGTCGCGGCGGTTGCGCTCGGCCAGCACGCGCTCCTCGCCGCCGGCGGGGACCTGGCGCAGCTCGCGCCACGCGCCGATCCACACGCGGCCGCCCGTCGTGACGGCGGTGCCGCGAAAGTCGTCGGGGACCTGCGCGACGTCGTCGACGACCCACGCGTCGGCGAGCAGGGGCGCCGCGAGCGCGAGCGCGGCGACCGGACCGCGGACGTGGTCGAGCAGGCGCTGCGCGCCGTCGCACGGCGACTTGCCCGCGGCCTGCGGCTTGCCCGCGGCGCCTGCGATCAACGCGCTGCCGCCGTCGCGCCCGGCGCGCTCCAGCAGCGCCGCGCCGGCCGCGCGGTCGGTGACGACGGCGGCGCGCAGGCGGCCGTCGAGCGCGGCCGCGAGCGCCAGCTCGAAGCCGGCGTCGACGTCCAGCTCGTCCGCGAGGGCGGTCGCGCCGCCGGGTGCGCCGGCGTGGGCGCGCAGGAACTGGTTGGCGGCCGCCAGCTTGCCCCCGACGCGGGCGGCCTCGCGGCGCGCCGCCTCGACTGTCTGCTCGGCCGCGCGGCGCGCAGCGCGCGCGACCTCAACGCGCTCGTCGGCGGCGGCGAGCGCGGCGCGCGCCTGCTCGACCCCGGCCGCGAGACGCTCGGCCTCAGCGGCGGCGGCGCCGCGGCGCTGCTCCAGCTCGGCCAGCTCGCGCTCGAGCGCCCGCTGGCGGTCCTGCTCCAACGACGCCAGCTCGGCTTCAAGCGCGGCGACGCGCTCGGCCGCCTGCTCGTCCGGGACGTCGTCCTCGGCCTGCGCGCGCAGCGCGGTCAGCTCCGCGTCGTGCCGTGCGATCCGCTCCGCCAGCGAGGCGCCGGTCGCGCGCGCGGACTCGAGCCGCAGCCCGACCCGCTCGCCCGCCGAGCGCGCCGCGAAGGCGCGCTCGGACAGCGCCTCGCGCTCGGCGCCGCGCTGCTGCAGGGCCTCTTCGGCCGCCTCTCGGCGCGCCGCGACGGCCGCGAGCGCCTGCTCGGCCTGCTCGCGGCGCTCGCGCGCAGCCGCGGCCGCCGCCTCCGCCGCCTCCAGCTCGGCGCGACCGGCGCGCAGCGCGTCGCGCGCCAGCTCCCAGCGCGCCTCCAGCGACTGGTGCTCGATCCGCGCGTGCAGCTCCGCCGCCTCCGCCTGGCGCTTCAGGGGCCGCAGCCGCGAGCGCGCCTCGCGCTCGACGTCGAGCGCGCGGTCGAGGTTGTCCTGTGTGCGCTCGAGCTTGAGCTGCGCGCGACGGCGGCGCTTGCGGTGCTTGCCCAGCCCGGCCGCTTCCTCGATCAGCAGGCGCCGGTCGCGCGGCTTGGACGTCACGATCGCCTCGACGCGTCCCTGGGAGACGACCGAGTGCGCCTCTTTCCCGAGCCCGGTGTCGGACAGCAGCTCCAGCACGTCGGTCAGGCGGCAGCGCGCCCCGTTGAGCCGGTACTCGCCGTCGCCGGAGCGGTCGAGCCGGCGCACGATCGAGACCTCCGTGAGCGCGACGCCCAGCGTGCCGTCGGAGTTGTCGAGCACCAGCTCGACCTCGGCGCCCGAGCCGGCCTTGCGCCCGTGGCCGCCGCCGAAGATCACGTCCTGCATCGACTGGCCGCGCACCGCGAGCGGCGACTGCTCGCCGAGCACCCACAGGACCGCGTCGGTGACGTTCGACTTGCCCGAGCCGTTCGGGCCGACGATCACGCTCACGCCCGGGCCGAACGCCAGCCGCGTGCGGTCGGGGAACGACTTGAAGCCCTTGAGGGTGAGCGACTTCAGGTGCATGCGTTCACGCCTGCCATCACTGTTCCACAGCCTCCAGCGCCGCGCGCGCGGCCTCCTGCTCGGCGTCCTTCTTGCTGCGCCCGCGCCCTGAGCCGACCTCGACGCCCGCGACCGTCGCGAGCACCGTGAAGACGCGGTCGTGCGGCGGCCCCTCCTCCTTGCTGACGGCGTACTCGACGAGCGCGCCGCGGCGCGCGAGGCGCTCCTGCAGCGCCGACTTGAAGTCGACCGGATGCTCCAGCGCGTCCGCGATCTGCGGCTCGAACGCCTCGACGACCGCGGGCGCCGTGCGCTCGTACCCGAACGTCAGGAAGCAGGCGCCGATCACCGCCTCGATCACCGACGCCAGCACGCGCTCCGTGCGCACGAGCGCCTCCGCACTCTGCGCCGACGCCTCCGGCGCGACGGCGCGCAGCCGCTCCGGCACCCCGAGGCGCTCGGCGACCGCCATGCACGAGCGGCCCGAGACCGCCTGCGCGCGGATCTTCGTCAGCCGGCCGGCGCCGAAGCGCTCCGCTTCGAGGCGCGGATACAGGTGCGTCGTGACCGCGAGCCCCAGCACGCTGTCGCCGAGGAATGCGAGCCGCTCGTACGACTCCGAGCGACGCTCCGTCCACGACGTGTGCATGAACACCTGCCGGGCAAGGTCGTCCGGCAGCTGGTCGAGCAGGTCGGCGAGGGCTTGCAGCGGTCAGGGCCCCGGCTCGCGGTCGGCGACGTCGGCGGCGAGCACGAAGTCGACCGCCTGGCCGACCGTGAGGATCTTCGCCGCCTGCTCGTCGGACATCTTGACCCCGTAGCGATCCTCCAGCTCCTGCACGAGCGTGTACAGGTCGAGCGAGTCCGCCTCGAGGTCCTCGCGAAAGCGCGTCGCCTCCGCGATCTGGCCGGGATCGATCTCCAGCTCGTCGGCGAGGTGGGTGCGGATGAGGGTCAGGACCTGCTCGCGGGTCATGGAGCCTGCACGCTAGCCGGCGACTCGGACGACGGCGCGCGCCGCAGCGCGCCCGCCTCCTCGAGCGCCGCGAGCGTGCGTTGCACCACATCTTCGCGCACCGCGCGCGCGGCGACGTCGATCGCGCGCGCGAAGCCGGTGCGCGTGAAGCGCCCGTGCGCGACGACGCCGACGCGGCGCAGCCCGAGCATGTAGGCGCCGCCCGCCAGCTCCGGGTCGAGCTGGTCGCGCAGCCCGCGCAGCGGCTTGCGCAGCAGCAGCCCGCCGAGGCGCCCGCGCGGCGTCTGCATCGCCGTCTCGCGAATCGCGCGCATCAGCTTGCTCGAGACGCCCTCCATCAGCTTGATCGTGACGTTGCCGGTGAAGCCGTCCATCACGACGACGTCGGCGACGCCCTCGGTCAGCTGCGTGCCCTCGACGTTGCCGACGAACCTGAGCTGCGCCGGACCGACCTCGCGCAGGCGCTCGTGCGCGGCGATCACGTCGGGCGTGCCGCGGCCCGGCTCCTCGCCGTTGGACAGCAGCGCGACGCGCGGCGCGGGCACGCTCATCACCGCGCGTGCGAACGCCGCGCCCATGAACGCGAACTGGACGAGGTGCTCGGGGCGCACCTCGGCGTTGGCGCCGACGTCGAGCAGCAGCACGGGCGCGCCCGGGACCGGCATCGGGATCGCGAGCGCCGGGCGGTGGATCCCCCGCGCGCGCTTGACGTGGAAGAGGCCGGCGGCGAGCGCCGCCCCGGTCGAGCCGCCGGAGACGAGCGCGTCGGCGCGGCCGTCGGCGACCGCCTTCGTCGCCTGCACGATCGAGGACTGCGGCTGGGAGCGGACCGCGTGCGCGGGGTCGGGCTCCTTCGCGATCGAGATCGGCGCGTCGATCACCTCGACGCCCGGCGGGGTCGCGCCGATCGCGGCGGCCGGGCCGTAGAGCAGCACGCGCACGCCGCCCTCGGCGGCGAGCGCCGCGCCCGCGGCGACCTCGGCCGGCCCGAGGTCGGCGCCGTTCGCGTCGACGGCGACCGTGACCGGTGGTGCCGCGGAGGGGCTCAGAGCTCGTCGTCGGGCTCGGCGGGCCCGCCGACGTTCACGTCGCGCCCGCCGTAGCTCCCGCAGACGGGGCAGACGCGGTGCGGCAGCCGCGGGCTGTGGCACTGCGGGCAGGCGTGGATCGTCGGCGCGGAGATCTTGTGCTGCGCGCGCCGCTTGCTCGTGCGCGAATGCGACTGCTTCTGCTTGGGGACGGCCATGGCAGCGGTGCAGGCTAGCAGGGCGGCGCGGTCGCGGGGGCCTACAGCTCCAGCTCGCGCAGCTTCGCCCAGCGCGGGTCGGGCTCGGCCTCGTGGCGGTGCTCTGGCCCGGCGGCGTTGAGGTCGGCGCCGCAGACGGGACACAGGCCGGCGCAGTCGGCGCGGCACAGCAGCTGCACCGGCAGCGCGAGGGCGAGCGCGTCGCGCGCCCAGGCGGCGACGTCGAGCTGCTCGGCATCGACGTACGGGCTCTCCAGCTCCTCCCCGCCGCCGGGCTGGTCGATCTCGCGCGCGTCGATCGCGAAGCGCGGCGCAGCCGGCTCCAGGCAGCGCATGCACGGTCCCGTCAGCGCGACCTCGAAGCGCAGCCGCAGCGCGTAGCCGCTGTGCGTCGTGCGCGAGACGTCGAGCCGCGCCGGCGCGAGCGCCGGCTGCACCGCGTAGCGCTCGCCGCCCAGCTCCAGCGGCGCGAGCGGGACTTCGAGGTCGACATGGCGCCCCTCGCCGGCGGTCAGCCGCAGCGCGGCGAGGTCGAAGGTATCCGCGCGCGCGGGCACGCCACGACGATAGCGAGCCGGCTACGCCAGCTCGCGCTTGAGCACCTTCCCGGTGGCGTTCCTGGGCAGCTCCTCCACGAACACGACCTCGCGCGGGACCTTGAACGCGGCCAGGTTCTCCTTCACGAACGCCTTCAGCTCGTCCTCGCCGATCGTGCCCTGCTCGTGCAGCACGACGACCGCGCGCAGCCGTTGCCCCCACGCGGAGTCCTCGACGCCGACGACGGCGACCTCGCGGATCGCGGGATGGCCGGCGAGCAGGTCTTCGACCTCGGACGGGAACAGGTTCTCGCCGCCGGAGATGATCATGTCGTCGTCGCGGCCGTCGACGAACAGCCGCCCGGCCGCGTCGAAGTGCCCGACGTCGCCCGACGACATCAGCTCGCCGATCGTCGCCTTCGTCTCGCCGCCGGTGTAGCCCTCGAACGGCAGCCCGCTGGCGACGAAGATGCGCCCGGTCTGCCCCGGGCCGACCTCGCGGTCGTGCTCGTCGAACAGCCTGACGACCGTCCCGAGCGGCGGACGGCCGGCGGTGCCGGGCGCGGCGCGCAGATCCTCGGGCGTCGCGATCGTCGCCCACGCGACCTCGGTCGAGCCGTAGAGGTTGTAGAGGACGTCGCCGAAGCGGTCCATCACCTGCGTCGCGAGCGAGCCGGGCAGCGCCGAGCCGCTGACCGCGATCACGCGCAGCGACGAGGTGTCGATCGCGTCGAGCGTCGCGGACGGCAGCTCGAGCATGCGCTGCAGCATCACCGGCACGACGACGAGCGCCGTCGCACGATGGCGGGCGATGGCGCGCAGCGTCCCCTCCGGGTCGAAGCGGCGGCGCAGCACGAACGTCGAGCAGAGCGGGACGCCGAGCGTGTAGTTCGCCAGCCCCCACGAGTGGAACAGCGGCGCGGCGATCATCATCGTCTCGCGCGCCCGGTAGGGGATCTTCGACAGCAGCGCCGCGGCCGACGCCAGGCCGGCCGAGGAGCGGTGCGCGCCCTTCGGCCTGCCGGTCGTCCCGGACGTGAGGATCACGACCCGGCCGGGCTCCGGCGGCGCCGGGACGCCGGCGGGATCGCCCGCGGCGACGAGGTCCTCGAGCAGCGGGACGTCGGCGCTGTCGTCGGCACCGTCGCACCATGCGATGAAGCGGCGCTCGACGCCCTGCACCTGGCCGAGCAGGCCGGCGAACTCCTCGTCGTAGACGATTGCCTGCGCGTGCTCGCGCGCGACGACCTCGGCCAGCTGCGGCGCGGCGAACATCGTGTTGAGGTAGAGCGCATGGGCGCCGAGCCGCGAGCAGGCGATCGAGGCGTCCAAGAAGCCGCGGTGGTTGCGGCACATGATCGCGACGCCGTGGCCGGGACGCACGCCGTGGGCGACGAGCGAGCTGGCGAGCGCGTTCGCGCGGCGGTCCAGCTCGGCGTAGCTCAGCGTGCCCAGCTCGTCGACGAGCGCCGGCTGCTCGGGATGGCGTGCGGCGGCGACCGCGATCGCGCCACCGGACGTCGTGCCCCAGCGCATCAGCGCGCGTCCCATGCGCGGCAGGCGGTCGGGCCGCACGGGCCCGATCAGGCCGGCGTCGCGGAGCGTCTTGAGCACGCGACCCTCGTGGGCGATGCGATCGATCAGGCTGGGTGACATGGAGCGGTATCCAAGCACGAACCGGTTCGTCGGCGAGCCGCTGAGCGGCTTGAGCGCTCAGGGACGCGGCACGCCATTCAGGGCAGTTCGAGGCCGCGCGGCAGCTCCCCGCGGTCGACGAGCGCGTGGATCTCGCCCGAGCGGCGCGGGTTGAGCCGCACGTGGCGTTGGTGGACGCTCTGCTTCTCGACCAGCAGGCCGGCGGCCACGAGCCGCTCGCCGATCGCGAGCGCGAGCGCGCGGTCGTGGCCCGCGAAGCCGCGCGCGAGGTGGGCGACCTCGGTGTGGTAGCCGCCCCACTTGCCCATCCCGACGAGCCGCTGGACGATCCGGCGCGCGACGCGCAGCGACGGGTCGGCCTCCTCGTGCGGGCGTGCGACCTCGGGCGTCGGGTCGAGCACGGCCAGCACCGCCTCCTCGTGCTCGGCGACCGAGTCGTGCTCGGCCGGCCGGCCGCCGAAGCGCGCGAGCGCCTCGGCGATCCGCAGCGGGTGCAGCTCGCCGATCGGCTCGCGCAGCTCGCCGAGGTCGTCGAGCACGGCGCGGGGGACCGCGTAGGCGCGCGTCCGCAGGCGGTCGAGGCCGTCGGCCGCTTCGGCGAACGCCTCGATCGCAAGCTCGAGCGCGAGCGCGGCATCCGGCGGCGCGACCGGGAAGGCGAGCGCGAGCCAGCCCTCCCACGCACCGGCGCGCAGCGCGAGGTCCTCCACGGCTGCCGCCTCCATCGCGGCGGCGCCCTCGACGAGCGCGCCGACGAGCGCGGCGACGAGCGTCCAGCCGCGGTCGCCGACGGCGTTCGGGTCGGCGCGCAGGTCCGGATCGACGGGCGCGATCGAGACGAGGCCCTGAGCGCAGCCGGCGAACGCGACCGGCACCGGCGTCTCGTAGCCCGAGCGCGACTGGGCCAGCTCGTGCGCCCCCTGCGCGAGCGCTTCGAGCAGCTCCGCGCGGATCTGCGCCGCCCGCTCGCGCGGCGCCTCCGGTCCCCCTGCATCGTCGAGCACGCTGGCCAGGCGGGTCATCCCACCGGAACCCTACGAAATCGACACGGAACCCTCGCAACGGTCCCGAGGTCTCGTAGCGGGATGGATCGGCGGCGCTGGCAAGGACGCAGGGAACGTGGCCGGCAATCGCAGGCGAGTGACCGAGGACGCCGCCAGCGGCGCCGAGGCGCCCGCTACGAGACCTCGGCGGCGTGCTCGTCCTTGCCCTGCAGGCGTTCGCGGCCGCGCTGCACCGCCGCGATGAACTTCGAGAGGTTGACCTCGAGCGTGTTGAGGATCTCGTCGGCGTAGTCCTCGGCGCCGAGGCGGATCTCGCGTTCGCGGGCGCGGGCGTCGTCGATGATGTCCTCGGCGGCGCGCTCGGCCTGCTTGGTGACCTCCTCGTCGGAGATCAGCTGGTCCTGCTTCTCGCGCGCCTCCTTGACGATCCGCTCGGCCTCGCGCTTGGCCTCGGCGAGCATCTCCTGGCGCTCCTTGACGATCCAGCGCGCCTGCTTGATCTCCTCGGGGATCGTGGCGCGCATCTGGTCGAGGATGTCGTAGATCTCCTCCTTGTCCACGCGCACCTGGTCCGTCAGCGGGACCGGCTTGGCGTTGTGGACGAGATCGTCCAGCTTGTCGATCAGGACCAGGACGTCCATCGCGAACCTCTGTTTCGTCAGCGGCCCAGCTCTTCCTTCAAGCGCGCAGCCACGTAGTCGGGGACAAGGTCGTCGATGTTGCCGCCGAACGTCGCCAGCTCCTTGACGCCGCTCGACCGCAAGAAACTGTACTGCGGGGAGGCCATCAGGTACACGGACTCGATCTCCGGCGCCTCGCGGCGGTTGAGCTGGTGCATCTCCAGCTCGTACTCGAAGTCGGAGATCGCGCGCAGGCCCTTGACGATCGCCTTGGCGCCGACTTCCTTGGCGAACTCGACGACGAGGTTGCTGAACGGCTGCGCGCGGACGTTGCCGAGATGCGCGGTCGCGCGTTGCACGAAGCTGATGCGCTCCTCGGTCGTGAACAGCGTCTTGGCCTTGCGGATCGGGACGTTGACGACCGCTACGACGACCTCGTCGAACAGCTTCGAGGTGCGGCCGATCACGTCGAGGTGCCCGTTCGTGATCGGGTCGTAGGAGCCGGGGCAGACGGCGATGCGGTTAGAGAGCGTGCTCATGGATTCGGATGAGGGTGTCGCCGTAGCGGCGTTCGTCGATGGTCGGGAGCTCGAGCGCGAGCGGGGCGCGACGGTCGCTCTCGCTCACGACGCGCGCGCCCGGGGCGAGGACCCCGGCGAGCAGTGGCGAGAGCTCGCGTCCCAGCCCGGCCGCGAGACGGTATGGCGGATCGAGGAACACGAGATCGTATTCGCGGTGGACGCTCCGTGCGTTGCGCAGGAACGCGCGCGCGTCCTGGCGGCGCAGCTCGTAGGCTTCGCGGGGAACCTGGAGCGCGGCCAGGTTGGCCTCGATCGCGCGCGCCGCGGCGGGCGCGGAGTCCGCGAACGCGGCGTGGCGCGCGCCGCGCGAGAGCGCCTCGATCCCGAGCGCGCCGGAACCCGCGTAGAGATCGAGCACGCGCGCGCCGTCGAGCGCGCCGAGCAGCGAGAAGAGCGCCTCGCGCACGCGGTCGGACGTCGGGCGCGTGGCCGCGCCCTTGGGGGCGGCGAGGCGGCGGCCACCGTACGTGCCGGCGACGACCCTCATGCCGACAGCGGCGCGAGCGCCTCGTCGCCATGGCGCTGCGCGAGCGCGTCGGCCAGCAGCACGTGCTCGGGGGCGACCAGCTCCGGATCCGCGCGCAGCAGCCGCTCGGCGTGCGCGTGGGCGCGCAGCAGCAGCTCCTCGTCCTCGGGCAGTTGCGCGACGCGATAGCCGACGTCGCCGTGCTGGCGCATGCCGGTCAGCTCGCCCTCGCGGCGCAGCGAGAGGTCCACGCGCGCGAGCTCGAAGCCGTCGGACGACGCGGCGAGCGCCTTCAGGCGCGCCGAGCCGGCCGGGCCGAACAGCAGGCACAGCGACGCGTGCTCGCCGCGCCCGACGCGTCCGCGCAGCTGGTGCAGCTGCGAGATGCCGTAGCGGTCGGCGTCCTCGACGAGCATCACGGTCGCGTTCGGGACGTCGATCCCGACCTCGATCACGGACGTCGCGACGAGCACGTCCGCGCCGCCGGCCGCGAACGCCGCCATCGCCTCCTGCTTGGAGCGCGGGCGCATCTGGCCGTGCAGCAGCACGACGCGGAAGCCCTTGAGCTCGGTGTCCCTGAGGCGCTCGAACTCGGCCGTCGCGGCCTTTGCCTGCAGCGCCTCGGACTCCTCCACGAGCGGGCAGACGACGAACGCCTGGCGCCCGGCTCGCAGCTCCTCGCGGATCCGCTCGTACGCCCGTGCCCGCGCGCGCTCGCCGCTGACGACGTACGTCGCGATCGGCTGGCGCCCGCGCGGCAGCTCGCGCAGCACCGTGTGATCGAGGTCGCCGTGGTTGACGAGCGCGAGCGTGCGCGGGATCGGGGTGGCCGTCATGTGCAGGACGTGGGGCGCCAGGTCGTCCGGGGCCTTGCGGTCGAGCGCCTCGCGCTGGCGCACGCCGAAGCGGTGCTGCTCGTCGACGACCGCGACGCCGAGGCGCGCGAAGCGCACGTCGGGCTCGATCAGCGCGTGCGTGCCGACGACCAGGCTCAGCTCCCCGGACGCGAGCTTGCCGAGCGTGTCGGCGCGGCGCGCAGCGGGCGTGGAGCCGGTCAGCAGCGCGGCCGGGACCGCCTCCCCGGGCATCAGCGCCTGGATCGTGGCGAAGTGCTGTTCCGCGAGCGTCTCGGTCGGCGCCATGAACGCGCCCTGCCAGCCTTGCTCGACGGCGCGCAGCAGCGCGAACAGGGCGACGACGGTCTTGCCGGAGCCGACCTCCCCCATCAGCAACCGCTGCATCGGGCGGCCGGCTGCGAGGTCTGCGTCGATCTCGTCTATCGCGCGGTGCTGGTCCCCGGTGAGCCCGAACGGCAGCCCCCCGTCGAGCCAGCGCGCGGTCAGCTCGCGCGGGCCGTCGAGCGGGGGCGCGATTGCGGCGTGCTCGCGGCGCGCGCGGCGGCGCAGCAGCAGGAGCTGGAGCAGCAGCAGCTCCTCGAACGCGAGCCGGCGCCGCCCGCCGACCGCATCGTCCTCGCGGGCGGGGAAGTGCAGCGCCGTGAGCGCGGCCGGGCGGTCGGCCAACCGCTCGGCGGCGCGCATGCGCGCGGGCAGCGGCTCGGCGACGTCCACGATCGCGTCGCGCCGTTCGCGCACGAGCGCGAGGATCCGCGTCGAGTCGATCCCCTCGCTGGCCGGGTACTGCGCGACCTGCTCCTCGTCCTGCGCGCCGAGCTGCTGGTCGGTCGTCGCGTGGCCGGCCGCGGAGATGCGGCCGCGCAGATCGGTGCGCAGCGTCAGCAGCAGCCGCGTGCCGGGCGGGTAGCGGCTCGCGAGCCACGGCTGGTTGAAGAACGAGACGCGCGTCGAGCCGCTGTGGTCGGCGACCGTCGCCTCGACGCGCGGCTTCATCCCGCGCCGGCGGACGGGATGCGACGCGATCTTGCGCACCTCGACGACGACGGTCGCCGTCTCGCCCGGCACGAGCGTCGCGAGCGTCCGCGCCTCGCCGCGCGCCCGGGGCAGGTGCTCCAGCAGGTCGCCGACGGTGTGCAGGTTCAGCGTCTCCAGCGCCTTCGCCGCCTTCGGCCCGAGGTCCGTCGCGCCCGGCAGCGGCTCGCTCAGGCGCGACGGGCGTGGCCAGTGCAGCGGAGCTTCGAGCAGAGTCGAGTCGTCGAGCTGATGCGACGAAGCGAATGCAAACGGCGGCATCGCCGAACTATGGCGCCGCGCTCGGCCGGTGTGAGGGCGCCCGGATCGTGGATGCCGGGCGTGCGGCGATCTCGTGAGCGGGCTGGTTGCCCGTGATCGAGATCGCCGCGCGATCCGGCGCCGCGAGACGGGTCCCTCACGCGGCCGAGTTCACTCGGCGGAGATGAGCCACCAGTAGCCGGCTTGACCGCCCGCCGGCAGGTCCAGCTCGACGCCGTCGCTTGCGAGCGTCAGGACCGCGTCGTCGTCGAGCGGCGCGTCGGCGCCGCGCAGGCAGGTGATCAGCTCGGCGCCGTCGGCGAGCGCGGCGAGCACGTCGCGCAGGGTGTCGGCCGGCTCGCCCCAGGCGACGAGCTGCTCGCCGACGTAGCCGATCGCCTCGCCGGCGCGGAAGCGCCCGCCGGCGTCGTCGCGCGCGGCGCGCGCGACCGCGCCCGTGCGCACGCGCGCAAGCGCGGCGTCGAGCGCCTCGCCGTTCGCGTCGGCGCCGCGCGCCGGGTTGAACGCGACGGCGGCCGCGAGCCCCCCTTGCTGCGAGCGCGAGCGCACGACGACGACGCGCTTCTCCGACAGCTCGGCGGCGCGCTCGGCGGCCATGAAGACGTTCGCGCTGTTGGGCAGCACGACGACCTCCTCGGCCGGCACCGCGTGGATCCCGGCGAGCAGGTCGTACGTGGAGGGGTTGAGCGTCTCGCCGCCGTCGAGCGCGGTGGCGCCGACGCTCTCGTACAGCGCGCGGATCCCGGCGCCTGAGACGACCGCGAGCAGGCCGCAGGCGCCGGTCGCGGCGGGCGGCGCGGCGGACTCGTTCGCGGCGGCCGGCGCGCCGTTGCCGGCCGCGAGGCGCTCGCTGCGCTGCTCCACCTGCTGGCACATGTCGGCGACGTCGAGGTGCGAGATCCGCCCGGCGCCGTCGAACAGCGCGGTCGCGGCCTTCGGGTCGTCGGTGTGGATGTGGACCTTGAGCGTCGTCGCGTCGCCGACGACGAGCACCGAGTCGCCCAGCGCCTCCAGCCGCGCGACGAACGCGCGCGGCTCCAGCTCGCTGCCGGTGACGGCGAAGTTCGTGCAATAGCGGTACGTGGACGACTCGTGCTGCGGGCGCGTGACGCGCGCCGCCTCGTAGTGCGCCAGCGGCGGCGGCTCGGTGCCGCGCAGCGCGGCGATCACACCGGCGAACAGGACCGTCAGCCCGTAGCCGCCGGCGTCGACGACGCCCGCCTCGCGCAGCACCGGCAGCAGCTCCGGGCCGCGCTGCACCGACTGCTCGCCGGCCTCCAGCGCGCGTTCGAGCACGTCGGCGAGCAGCGCGTCCTGGTGCTGGGCGGGCGCGTCGGGCTCCAAGCGCGTCTCGGACATGTGCGCGAGCTCCTGCGAGATGCGGCTGGCCATCTCGCGCATGACGGTCAGGATCGTGCCCTCCGCCGGCTCGCGCACCGACCCGTACGCCTGCTCGGCCGCGCGCGCCATCGCGGCGCCGAGCAGCACCGGGTCGACCAGCTCGCCGGGGCGGCTCGCGAGCTCCTCCGCCGCGCCTCGGATCAGCTGCGAGAGGATCACGCCGCTGTTGCCGCGCGCGCCGAGCAACGCGGCGCGCGCGACCGAGCTGACGATCTCCTCGCGCCCGATCTCGTCGACCGAGCGCTCGCGCTCGGCGGCGGCGAGGCGGTCGAGCTCCTGCAGCACGGCGCGCAGCGTGAGCGCCATGTTGTCGCCGGTGTCGCCGTCGGCGACCGGGAAGACGTTGAGGTCGTTGACCTCGTCGCGCCGCGCTTCGAGCTGCGCGAGCGCGGCCTGCACGACGGCGCGGAAGCGGAGGAGGCTCGGATCGGACACTGGCAGTCGGCGGCTGGCGGGAGGCCGGCCGGCGTGGGACGGGGCCGCGGCGGGTCGGCCGCCGCTAGGCCTTCGTGACCTTGCCGGCCTTCAGGCAGCGCGTGCAGACGTAGACGCGCCGGGGGGCGCCGCCGACGTCGATGCGCACGCGCTGAAGGTTCGGGTCGAAGCGCCGCTTCGTCGCGACCATCGAGTGGCTGCGGCTGTTGCCGAACGCCGGACCCTTGTTGCAGACGTGACAGACCTTTGGCATGGCTGGTCGCGCAGTATAGGGCGCGGCGCTCGTCAGGGGGCGAAACCCGCGCGGGACCTGCGTCCGCGCACCGCCTCGCGCACGGCGAGCGAGGCGAGCACGGCCTCGGCGGCGTGGGCGCCCGAGTCGCGCTTCCCGCCGCCGGCGACGCGCGCGAGCGCCTGCTCCATCGAGTCGACCGTCAGCACGCCGAAGCCGACCGGCACGCCGGTCGCCAGCTGCACGTTCTGCAGGCCCCGGGCGGCCTCGCCGCAGACGTAGTCGTAGTGGTCGGTCTCGCCGCGGATCACGGCGCCGAGCGCGACGACCGCGTCGTAGCGCCCCGACTCGGCCGCATACTTGGCCGCCAGCGGCAGCTCGAACGCGCCCGGCACGTCGAAGACGTCGACCGCCTCCGCCCCCGCCTCCTCGAGCGCGCCGCGCGCACCTTCGACGAGCCGCTCTGCGAGCTGCTCGTAGAAGCGCCCGACGACGAGCGCGAAGCGGCGGCCCCCGTCAGGCATCGCCGGCCTCCCGGTCCCCGCGCCGCTCGGCCTGGATCATCTCCTCGTCGAGCGCGAGCCCCTGGTGGTGCAGCGTGTGGCCCATGCGGTCGCGCTTGGCGCGCAGGTAAGCCTCGTTGTGCGGGTTGGGCGTGTGCTCGATCGGCACCTGGCCGGTCACCGACAGCCCGTAGCCCTCGAGGCCGATGATCTTCTTCGGGTTGTTCGTGAGGATCCGGATCGAGGTCAGGCCGAGGTCGGTCAGGATCTGCGCGCCGATCCCGTAGTCGCGCAGGTCGGCCGGCAGGCCGAGCTGCAGGTTCGCCTCGACCGTGTCGAGCCCCTCCTCCTGCAGCTTGTACGCGCGCAGCTTGTTCAGCAGCCCGATCCCGCGGCCCTCCTGCGCGAGGTAGAGCAGCACGCCGCGGCCAGCCTCCTCGATCATCGCCAGCGCCGACTCGAGCTGCTCGCCGCAGTCGCAGCGCAGCGAGTGGAACACGTCGCCCGTCAGGCACTCCGAGTGGACGCGCACGAGCACGTCGCCGGCGCCCGCGACGTCGCCTTTGACCATCGCGACGTGGTGCTTGTCGTCGACGAGCGAGCGGTAGCCGACGACGGAGAAGTCGCCGAACGCGGTCGGCAGGCGCGTCTCGACGACGCGCTCGACGAGCTTGTCGTGGCGCCGGCGGTAGGCGACGAGGTCCGAGACGGTGATCAGCTTGAGCCCGTGGCGCTCGCAGTAGGGCACGAGGTCGCCGACGCGCGCCATCGTCCCGTCGTCGTTCATGATCTCGCAGATCACGCCGGCCGGGTTCAACCCCGCCAGCCGCGCGAGGTCGATCGCCGCCTCGGTCTGCCCGATGCGCTCCAGCACACCGCCGGGCTTCGCCTTCAGCGGGAAGACGTGACCGGGCTGGACGAGGTCGTGCGGACGCGCCTTCGGGTCGATCGCGACCTGGATCGTGCGCGCGCGGTCGTGCGCGGAGATGCCGGTCGTGACGCCGTCGCGCGCCTCGACGGAGACCGTGAAGGCCGTCTCGAACGGTGACTCGTTCTTGGCCGCCATCAGGTCCAGCCCCAGCTCGTCGCAGCGCTCGGGCGTCAGCGCGAGGCAGATCAACCCGCGCCCCTCCTTCGCCATGAAGTTGATCGCCTCGGGTGTCGCGAACTGGGCGGCGAGCGTCAGGTCGCCCTCGTTCTCGCGGTCCTCGTCGTCGCAGACGACGACCATCTTGCCCTGGCGCACGTCCTCGATCGCCGCTTCGACGGTGGCGAACGGAGACTGCACGTCCTGCTCCTGCGGGCTCATCGGGGCACCAGCTTCTCGACGTATTTCGCGAGCACGTCGACCTCCAGGTTGACGGGTCGTCCGGGCGCGGCGCTGCCGAGGCTCGTGCGCTGCAGCGTCTCCGGGATCAGCGAGACCTCGAGCGCCTCGCCGTCGACGGCGCTGACGGTCAGCGACACGCCGTCGACCGCGATCGAGCCCTTCGCGACGACGTAGCGCAACAGCTCGGGCGGCGCAGCGATCCGCACGACGCGGGCGAAGCCGTCCTCGCGCACGCCGGCGATCGTGCCCAGCCCGTCGACGTGGCCCTGCACGAAGTGGCCGCCGAGGCGGTCGTCGGCGCGCAGCGGCAGCTCGAGGTTGACCTGCGAGCCGGCCTCCAGCGCGCCGAGCGAGGTGCGGCGCAGCGTCTCGTGCATCACGTCGGCGGCGAAGCGGGCGTCGCCGGGCGCGAGCGCCGTCAGGCAGACGCCGTTGACAGCGATCGAGTCGCCGGGCTCCACGAAGCGCGCAAGCTCGCTCTCGACGCTCAGCCGCACGCCGTCGGGCGTGCGCTCGACGGCGGCGACGGTCCCGCGCTCGGCGATCAGCCCGGTGAACATCAGCGGGACACCCTCACCACTCCCGCAGCCGCGCGGACACCAGCAGGTCCTCGCCGACCGACTCGCACGACAGCGTCAGGGCGCGCAGCGCGTCGCCGATCGTCTCGGCGCCCTCGCCCTCGAGCGGGTCGCGCGCGGTGCGCCCGCCGAGCACGAGCGGCGCCAGGAACAGCCGCAGCTCGTCGATCTCGCCCGCGTCGAAGAAGGCGCCCGCCAGCCGCGGGCCGCCCTCCAGCAGGACCGAGCTCACGCCGGCGGCGCCGAGCTGGTCGAGCGCGGAGACGACCCGCGCGGGCTCGTTCTCGCCGGTCGCGACGATCACGCCGGCGCCGTGGGTCTCGAGCGCGTCGGTCGCGGTGCGCGGGGCGGCGCGCGAGACGACGACCGTCAGCGGGACGAGATCGGCCGCGGTGACGAGCTTGGAGTCGAGCGGCAGGCGCGCGAGCGCGTCGAAGACGACGCGGCGCGGCTGGCGTGCGACGCCCTCGACGCGCGCGGTCAGCTGCGGGTCGTCCGCGAGCGCGGTGCCGATCCCGACCGCGACCGCGTCGCACTCGGCGCGCCAGTGGTGCGCGACGCGGCGACTCGCCTCGCCGGAGATCCACTTCGAGTCGCCGGCACGCGTGGCGACCTTGCCGTCGAGCGTCATCGCCGACTTGAACAGGACCCACGGGCGGGCGGTGCGCGCGTGCTTGCGAAACGGCTGGTTGAGCAGCCGCGCGCGCGACGCCAGCTCGCCCTCGGCAAGCTCGACCGCGACGCCCTCGTCGCGCAGGATCCCCAGCCCGCGCCCGGACGCCTTCTCGGTCGGATCGTCGGAGGCGACGACGACGCGGCGGATGCCTGCGGCGAGGATCGCGTCGGTGCAGGGCGGCTGCTTGCCGGTGTGGCAGCACGGTTCGAGCGAGACGTAGAGCGTCGCGCCCGTCAGGTCCGCGTCGCCGGCCGCGGCGATCGCCTCGACCTCGGCGTGCGCCGCGCCGAGCTCGCTGTGCCAGCCCTCCGCGAGCACCGCGCCGTCGCGCGCGAGCACGGCGCCGACGAGCGGGTTCGGGCTGACCCGCCCGCGCCCCTGCGCGGCCAGCTCGATCGCGCGCGCGAGGTGGATGCGGTCGGTGTCGGTGTGCTGCGTCATCCACCGAGGAGGATACGTGGCGCCTCGTCAGTCCCGCCGCGGGCGGCAGTCCCGCAGCCGGTAGACGATCAGCTCCGGCCCCGGCCGCTGGTAGGCGAGCGGGTAGGCGTCGAACGACCAGTCGAAGTTGAACGCCGGCAGCCGGCCGCCGGCGGCGACCGGCGCGACGCGCAGCACGACGCGGCCGCGGCGCGCGAGCGCGTCGTAGTAGGCGACCGCCGCCGGGACCTGCTCCGGCTCGGTCAGCGCGCGCTGGTACTGCGTCGAGCCGATCACGACCCAGCAGGCGTGCGCGCGCACGTACTCGTCGATCAGCTGCGGGCGCAGCGTTCGCTCGTAGCGGTCGGTCTTGACGAAGCGCGTGCGCCCGTGCGGCAGCCGGCGGGCCTGGTCGTCGACGTCCGAGCGCGTCACGTCCCACCGCTTCCACGGCACGCCCCAGCTCGCCGGCACGATCGGCTCGACGACGATCGGCTCGCCGGCCGGCACGTGCGCGAGCAGCCATTCGCGCGCGATCCCGCGCGTGTCGGCGCGCGCGCTGACGCGGTCGACGTGCAGGCTCGTCACGAGCCCCTGCGCGAGCAGCGCGCCCGCGACCAGCAGCAGCGCCGGCGTCGCCGCCGCCGGCGCGCGGCGCGCCAGCGCGCGCGCGACCGCGACGCCGAACGAGGCCGCCAGCAGCAGGACGATCGGGACGACCGGCAGCAGCCAGCGCCCGAAGTAGCGCTCCTGCGAGCCCATGTAGAGCACGTACAGCGCCGGCGCGGGCAGCAGCACCCACGCCAGCCGGCGGTCGCGCACGAGCAGCCTTGCCGCCCCGCCGAGCGCGGCCAGCGCTGGGATCCAACCGACCCCCCAGGTGAGCGTCCACAGGTAGTAGACGATCCCGTTGCGCTGCGTGAGGCCGAGCTTCTCCAGCTCGTCGCCGCTCGCCAGCGTGCGCTGCTGGGTGAGGCCGTCGTGGAAGGCGCCGAAGTCGAGCAGCGCGTACGGGTTGGCGAGCAGGAAGCCGCCGAGCGCCGCCGCCAGCGCCAGGCCGACGCGGCGCGGTGCGAGCGGTCGCAGGCGCCCGTCGGCGCGGCGGCGCGCGCCGCCGCGCATGAGGATCGCGAGCACGAGCGGCAGCAGCGCGATCCCGGCCGTGTACTTCGTGCCGGCCGCGACCCCGGCCGCGACGCCGCCGAGCAGCACCGCGCCCGCGCCGCCGCCGCGCAGCACGAGCGCGGCGGCCGTCAGCGCGAGCGTCACGGCCGCGTAGGCGGGCACGTCGTTGAGCGCGAGGTGCGCATAGGCGACCGGCAGGAACGCGACCGCGCCGAGCGCGGCCGCCAGCAGCCCGGCGCTGCGCTCGAACAGCCGCGCGCCGGCGACGTACGTCAGCCACACGGCGGCAGTCCCCAGCAGCGCGACCGTCACGCGCGCGATCAGCAGCGTCCCGCCGGGGTCGCGCGCGAACGTGCGCGCCGCGCCGGCGCCGCCGCCGAGCCAGACCGCGTAGACGATCGCCAGCAGCTCGGTGAACCCCGGCGGATTGAGGAAGTAGTGCGGGTTCAGGCCGCCGTCGAGGAAGCCGACCGCGATCGGGACGAAGTGGCGCTCCTCGTCCTCGTTGTAGGAGAACGGCAGGCCCGCCCGGATCCCCCACAGGCGCAGCACGAGCGCGAGCGCGAGCACGCCGCCCAACGTGAGGGCCGCGGGATCCGGACGACGGATCCAATGCGTGGCGCGGAGCTCCCGCGCCCCCGCGTGCGTGTGCTCCAAGCTGGCCTCTGGGATACTGGCGGCGAGTCTATCGACCACCTCCGGCATGAAGCTGATCATCCAGATTCCCTGCTACGACGAGGAGCAGACGCTTCCGCTGACGCTCGCCGACCTGCCGCGGGAGGTCGCGGGCTTCGAGACGGTCGAGTGGCTCGTGATCGACGACGGCTCGTCGGACCGCACGATCGAGGTCGCGCGCGCCCACGGCGTCGACCACATCGTCAAGCTGACGAACAACAAGGGGCTCGCGGCCGGCTTCCAGGCCGGGATCGACGCCGCGCTCAAGCTCGGCGCCGACGTGATCGTCAACACCGACGCCGACAACCAGTACGACGGGCGCGACATCCCGAAGCTCGTCGCGCCGATCGTGCGCGGCGACGCCGACATGGTGATCGGCGACCGCCAGGTCGACACGATCGAGCACTTCTCGCCGCTGAAGAAGCTGCTGCAGCGGCTCGGCTCGTGGGTCGTGCGCCAGGCGTCGGAGACGTCGGTGCCGGACACGACCTCGGGCTTTCGCGCCTACAACCGCGAGGCGGCGCTGCAGATCCAGGTCGTCTCGAAGTTCACGTACACGCTGGAGACGATCATCCAGGCGGGCAAGCTGCTCGTCGCCATCGACCACGTGCCGATCGGGACGAACGCGAAGACGCGCGACTCGCGCCTGTTCCCGTCGATGGGCGCCTACGTGCGCCGCAACGCGATCTCGATCTTCCGCATCTACGCCCAGTACGAGCCGCTGAAGGTCTTCTGGGGCGGCGCGGTGCTGATGGGGATCGCGGCGCTCGTCGTGTGGGCGCGCTTCCTCGTCGCCTGGATCGGCGGCCAGGGCGCGGGCCATGTCCAGTCGCTGATCCTCGGCGCGGTGCTGTTCATCGGCGCGATGCTGCTCGGCGCGCTCGGCGTGATCGGCGACCTGCTCGCCGCCCAGCGGACGCTCTCGCAGCGCACGTTCGAGCGCGTGCGGCGGATAGAGCTGGCGCTGGGGATCGCGCCGTCGCACTACGAGCCGGGCACCGGCGCGGGCGCCGCCGAGGCCGAACGGCGGCGGGTGGAGGTCGAGGTATGAGCACGACCGAGACCGCGGTCCCAACCGGCAACACGTACGACAAGTACGGCTCGACGAACCCGGTCGTGCGGCGTCTGATGGCGGGCTTCGAGGGGAGCTTGCAACAGCTGTTCGCGCAAGCCGAGCCGCAGTCGGTGCTCGACGTCGGCTGCGGCGAGGGCGTGCTGACCTACCGGTGGGCGCAGCAGCTCGGCGAGCGGCGGATCGTCGGGATCGACCTCGACGACGACAAGCTGCGCGCCGAGTGGGCGACGCGCTCGCGCCCCAACCTGGAGTACCTGACGATGCCCGCCGAGCAGCTCCCCTTCGCCGACGGCGAGTTCGACCTGGCGTCCGCGATCGAGGTGCTCGAGCACGTCCCCGACCCGGAGCACACGGTCGCCGAGATGGCGCGCGTCGCGTCGCGCCACCTGCTCGTCTCGGTCCCGCGCGAGCCGCTGTGGCGGGCGCTCAACATGGCCCGCGGCTCCTACCTGCGCGCGCTCGGCAACACCCCGGGCCACGTCAACCACTGGTCCAAGCGCTCGTTCGTGCGGCTGCTGGAGCGCCACGGCGAGGTCGTCGAGAAGCGGTCGCCGTTCCCGTGGACGATGCTGCTTGTTCGGCTCGGCGGCTAGGCACGCCGGGCAGAGCGGCCCGCTGAGCGAGGGGTCCGAGGTGGAGGCGGGAGCCTCCGCGTCGCGCTCGTACGCGTCGGGCGCGCGGATCCTGACGGTCGGGATCGCCTCGACCGGGATCTTCACGTTCCTGTACCTCGCGCTCGCCTCGCGCGAGCTGTCGAGCACGCTGTACGGGCAGGTGAGCCTGCTGTGGTCGGTGATGTACGTGATCCTGTGCGTGATCTACCGGCCGATCGAGCAGCTGCTGTCGCGCACGATCGCCGACCGCCGGGCGCGCGGGCTGGAGGGCCATCCGCTGCGCGTGCCGGCGACGATCCAGCTGTCGTTCGCGCTGCTGTTCGCGGTCGTGGCGCTCGCGCTGCGCCCGCAGATCGAGCGCCACCTGTTCGGCGGCTCGGCCGCGCTGTTCTGGATCCTGTTCGTCGGCGTGCTGGCCTATGCGGCCAGCTACTTCGCGCGCGGCTGGCTGGCCGGGCACGAGCGCTTCGCGCTCTACGGCGGGCTCGTGTTCCTGGAGTCGACCTCGCGCTTCCTGTTCGCGCTGGCGGCGGTCGTCGGGATCACGTCCGGGCAGACGGCGATCGCGCTCGGGATGGCGGTCGCGCCGTTCGTGTCGGTGTGCGTCGTGCCGCTCGCGTTCCGGCGCGTCGCGGGACCGGAGCACGTCCCGTCGGCGGCCGAGCGGGAGCTGCCGGTGCTCGACGCCGCCGGCGAGGGACCGGCGCACGCCGAGGTCGAGGAGGCGGTCGCCGACCTCTCGATCGGGCGTGGCACGCAGTTCGCGGTGGCGGTGTTCGCGATCATGCTGTTCGAGCAGACGCTGATGAACGCGGCGGTGCTGATCACGAACGCGCGCTCGGGCGCGGCGCTCGCCGGCTTCGTCTTCAACGTGCTGATGATCGTGCGCGCGCCGCTGCAGCTGTTCCAGGCGATCCAGACCTCGATCCTCCCGCACCTGACCGCGGCCGCCGCCCGCGGCAGCGCCGAGCAGTTCGGCGACGCGGTGCGCAAGACGGTGCTCGTGATCGCCGGCTCCGCGGGCGCGTGCGCGCTGGGGCTGCTCGCGATCGGGCCGGCGGTCATGACCGCCGTGCTGGGCGACAAGGGCTTCCACTACTCGCGCGGCGGGCTCGCGCTCGTCGCCGTCGGAATGGGCTTCCACCTGATCGCCGGCACGCTCAACCAGGCCGCGCTGGCCCGCAACCGCGCCGCGATGGCCGCCGCCGCGTGGGCCGTGTCGGCCGTGTTCTTCGTCGGCTGGGTGCTCGCGCCGATCGTCTCCGGCGAGGTCCTGCGCGTCGAGAGCGGCTACTTCGGCGCGACGTTCATCCTCAGCGGACTCCTGTACGGGCTCTACCGGCGCGACTGAGCGTCACTCATAGGCGAGCGCCTCGAGGACATCCAGCTTCGCGGCCCGGCGCGCCGGCCAGCGCGCGGCGAGCACGCCGACGAGCGCCGCGAGCGCCAGCATGACGATCAGGCTGCCGACCGGGATCGAGGTCGTGTAGCCCTGGTCCTTGAGCGGGATCGTCACGAGCACGGCGAAGATCGCGCCGAGCACGATCCCGAGCACGCCGCCGATCAGCGCGGTGATGACCGCCTCGTAGCGCACGAGCTGGCGTACCTGGCGGCGCGAGGTGCCGATCGCGCGCAGCATCCCGAGCTCGCGGGTGCGCTCGTGGATCGTCAGCACGAGCGTGTTGACGATCCCGAACACGGCGATGACGACGGCGAGGCCGAGCAGCACGTAGACGAGCGCGAGGAACTGGTTGACCTGCTTGTCCTGCTCGTCGATGAAGCCCTGCTTCGTGAGCACCTTCACGCTCGGGTAGCGCGCCTTGACGAGCTTGTCGGCCCGCTGCTTGACGGCGTCGGCGTTCGCGCCGGGCACGGTCGCGGCCATCAGGAACGCGTCCTCGTTCACGTTGAAGGCCGGCCCCATCAGCGCGTTGGAGACCGTCACGTCGGCGAGCAGCTTCGCCCTGTCGTCGTAGAGGCCGGTGACGGTCAGCGACAGGCGCGCGCCGGTCGGCGTCGCGAGCGCGAGCCGGCTGCCGACGGTCAGGTGGTGGTCCTTCGCCCAGCCCTTGTCGAGCACCGCCTGCGACGGCGTCAGCGCGCGCAGCGTCGCGGCCGAGCCCTGCTGCCAGTCGGTGTGGAAGACGGTCGTGATCGTCGCCGGGTCGACGCCCGAGACGTTCGGCGACGCGCCGGCCGCGCGCGCCTTGCTGAAGCGCATCGCCGAGACGCTGCGAACGCCCGGGACCCGCGCGAGCGCGCCCGCCGCCGACGCCGGCACCGTCTGGCCCTGGCTGACGTTCTGCGCGATCAGCTGGCCGCGGAAGCCGGTGTCGAGCGCGTTGCGAACCGACGCCTTCAGTCCGGCGGCGAAGATCGTCACGAACGCGACGAGCGCGACGCCGACCATCAGCGCCGCCGACGTCGAGGCGGTGCGCCGCGGGTTGCGCGCCGCGTTCTCGCGCGCGAGCCGGCCGCTGACGCCGCGCAGGCGCTCGAGCGGCCAGCCGACCGCCGTCGCGAGCGGCGCGACGACGTGCGAGGCGAGCAGGCCGACGCCGATGAAGACGACCGCCGCGCCGGCCCCGACGAGCCCGGCCGCGCTGCCGCCGCTCGCGCTGCCGAACAGGCCGAGGCACATCAGCACGACCCCGAGCACGGCGAGCGCCGCCGCGGCGATCGTGCGCCGCCGCCCGACGCGCGTGCTCGCGTGCAGCGACGCCTCCTGCAGGGCGGCGATCGGCGGCACGCGCGTCGCGCGCACGGCCGGGCCGAACGCGGCCACGAGCGTGATCAGCGTGCCCGCGACGATCGAGACGATCACCGTGCGCGCCTCCAGCACGATCCCGCTCGACGGCAAGTCGGCGCCGAACAGCCTGAACAGCCCCTTCAGCGCCGGCGCGAGCCCGAAGCCCGCGAGGAAGCCGACGATCGAGGCGACCACGCCGAGCAGGAACGCCTCCCCGATCACCGCGCGCATCACCTGCCGGCGGTTGGCGCCGATCATCCGCAGCAGCGCAAACTCGCGCATCCGCTGCGCGACGGTGATCGAGTAGGTGTTGACGATCAGGAACGCGCCGACGAACAGCGAGATGCCGGCGAACACGAACAGGAAGGTGCGCAGGAAGCCGAGCTGGTCCTTGATGTCGCTCGCGTCCGACGCCGCCTGCTGGGCGCCGGTGCGGACCGTGTAGCGGCTGCCGATCGCGCGGCGCACGTTGGCCGCCACCTGCCCGGCGGTGAAGCCCGGCTCGGCCGCGACCTGGATCGTCGTGAACTCGCCGTGCAGCGCCAGCAGCTGCTGCGCGACGGGCGGCGTGACGATCGCGACCGCCGCGCCGCCGAGCGAGTTGGCCGAGCCGAACTTCGCGATCCCCGCCAGCCGGAAGCTGCGCTGCGGTCCGCGGCCCGAGACCCGGACCGTGCCGCCGAGCTTGAAGCGGCCCTTGTCGGCGCTGAACTTGTCCAGCGCGACCTCGCCGGGCGCGCGCGGCGGATGGCCCTGCACGTAGACGAACGGGTCGAAGCGCGGCGGGGTCGTATCGGAGACGAACATCGGCGCGCCGGTCGTGATCAGCGGCTCGTCGGACTTCGTGTAGATCTGGCCTTGCAGGAAGACCGAGCCGGCGGCGAGGGCGACGCCCGGCGCGGTGCGCACGCGCGCGACGACCGACGCCTTCAGCGGCGCCGGCATCGCGTTCCGGTTGGTGCCGAACAGCCGCTTCGGCGTCACGACCGCGTCGACGTTCTTGTTCGCGGTCGCGAAGACGACGTCGAACGAGCGGTCGATCGTGTCCGTCAGCAGGTAGGTGCCCGACACGAGCGCGATCCCCAGCACGACCGCGAACGCGGTCAGCGCCGTGCGCAGCTTGCGCGCCGAGATCCCGCGCAGCGACAGCGCGAGCATCAGGAGACCGTCCGCATCAGCGCGTGCACCTCGTCGGGCGAGCCGGCGTCGCCGTCGTGCGCAATGCGGCCGTCGGCGAGCAGGATGATGCGGTCGGCGACGGCGGCCGCGTTCGCGTCATGGCTGACCATCACGACCGTCTGGCCGAGCTCGTCGACCGAGTGGCGCAGGAGTTGGAGCACCTCGGCGGACGAGGTCGAGTCGAGGTTGCCGGTCGGCTCGTCGGCGAACACGACCGCGGGCTTCGCGATCAGCGCGCGGGCGATCGCGACGCGCTGCTGCTGGCCGCCCGACAGCTCCGACGGATGGTGGCTGCGGCGATCGCCGAGCTTGACCGTGTCGATCAGCTGGTCGCGCCAGCGCTCGTCGATCGCGCGGCCGGCGATCTTCAGCGGCAGCTCGATGTTCTCCTGCGCGGTGAGCACCGGCAGCAGGTTGAACGTCTGGAAGATGAAGCCGACCTTGTCGCGGCGCAGCTGCGTGAGGCCCTTGTCGTCGAGCGAGGCGAGATCCGTGCCGGCGATCGCGACCGTGCCGGACGTCGGGCGGTCGAGCCCCGCGAGGACGTGCATGAGGGTGGACTTGCCCGAGCCGGAGGGGCCCATGATCGCGGTGAACGCGCCGGCCGGGAGCTCGAGCGAGACGCCGTCGAGCGCGTGCACGGCAGCCTCGCCCTCGCCATAGATGCGGTGCACGTCGACGGCGGTGACGATCGGGGTGGTGGCCACGAAGGCGTCCTTTTGGTCGGGGTTTGGCTGGTGCGGCGGCCGCAGTCTGCGGCCCGGAGTCCGAGCGGCGGCTGCCCGCTCGCTGGCGCGGGCGCGCCGGCGTCAGATGGCGCCGGCGGCGTGGGCGATCGCCGCGTACGCCTCTGCCGGATCGGCCGCTCCGAACACGGCCGAGCCGGCGACGAGCAGCGTAGCGCCGTGCTCGGCGCACGTCGCCGCGTTGTCCGCGTCGACACCGCCGTCGACCTCGACCGCGACGCCGCTGTTCGACATCAGACTGCGCAGGCGGTCCAATTTCCCCAGTGCAGCGGGGATGAAGGGCTGCCCGCCCCAGCCCGGGTTGACCGACATGCAGAGCGCGAGGTCGAGCACGCCGGCCGCGGCGACCTCGGCGAGTGCCGCGGTCGGGGTCGCCGGGTTGATCGCCGCGCCGGCCGCGCAACCGGCCTCGCGGATCGCCGTGAGCGCGCGGTGCAGGTGCGGCGTCGCCTCGGCGTGGACGGTGATCGCGTCGGCGCCGGCGCGCGCGAACTCGGCAACCTGGCGCTCGGGGGCCTCGATCATCAGGTGCACGTCGAGCAGGCCGCCGGCGGCGCGGACCTGGTCGGCGAGCGCGCCGACGATCAGCGGGCCGATCGTGATCGGCGGCACGAAGCGGCCGTCCATCACGTCGACGTGGATCACGCGCGCGCCGGCCGCCATCACCTGCTCGACCTGCGCGCCGAGGCGCGCGAAGTCGGCCGACAGGATCGACGGCGCGACGCGCCGCTCGCGCAGCAGCTCGGGGAGCATGCCGCGAAGTCTGCCGGTCAGACCGGCGTCAACATCGACCCCTTGCAGTGGTTGCACGTCACGATCGCGGTGCTCGACATCCGCACGATCGTCGAGTGCTCGCCGCAGTTGGGACAGACGGACACGAGCTCGAAGCGGCGCAGGCAGTTCACGCAACGGTAGCGGCCCGGCATCGTCGTCGGGCGCAGCCACGGCTCGCCGCAGCCGGGGCAGTTGGGCCCCAGGTTGACGGCATCGTCGCTCATGCCCCCACCGTTCCCATGCTCCGTTGATAGCGCATCGCGCGGATGATCCGCGGGGTGACGGAGCGTCAGCGCGCCTCAGCGCGGCGCAGCAGCGCGTAGAAGAAGCCGTCGCTGCCGTCGCGGTGCGGCAGCAGCTGCAGCGCGCGCTCCTGCGTGAAGTCCGGACGGGCGGCGAGGAAGCCGTCCACGACCTCCTCGTTCTCGCGCTGCGAGATCGTGCAGGTGGCGTAGAGCAGCCGGCCGCCGGGCCTCAGCGCGGCCGCGCCGGCGACGAGGACCTCCCGCTGCAGCGCGGCGAGCGGCGCGATCGCGTCGGCGCTCGCGCGCCAGCGGCGGTCGGGACGGCCTTGCAGGGTGCCGAGGCCGGAGCAGGGCGGGTCGACGAGCACGGCGTCGAACGGGCCGTCGTCGCGCGGCTGCGCGGCGTCGGCGGTGTCGACGCGGACGCAGTCCTGCGCGCGCAGGCGCTCGCAGGTGCGCCGCAGCGCGTCGGCGCGGCCGTGGTGGCGCTCGACCGCGACGACCTCACCGTCGCCGCGCATCAGCGCCGCGAGGTGGGTCGCCTTTCCGCCGGGCGCGGCGCACAGGTCGAGCACGCGCATCCCCGGCTCGGGCGCGAGCAGCCGCGCGGCAAGCTGCGCCGCGCGCGACTGCGCGACGAGCGCGCCCGCCTCCCACAGCGGATCCGCGCGCGCGTCGAACGGGCCGTCGATCACGAGCGCGTCGGCGAGCGCGGCAAGCGGGCCGGCCGGCGGCGCGCCGTCCAGCGCCGCCGCCCCGGCCGTCCGGTCCTCGGCCGGCAGCGCGCTCGCCGGTGCCGCCGCCCCGGCCGTCCGGCCCTCGGCCGGCAGCGCGCTCGCCGGTGCCGCCGCCCCGGCCGTCCGGCCCTCGGCCGGCAGCGCGCTCGCCGGTGCCGCCGCCCCGGCCGTCCGGCCCTCGGCCGGCTGCGCGGTCACGGTCGCCGCCGCTCGCGCCGCCACCCCCCGCGCGGCCAGCTCGGCGGCGACCGCGTCCGGCTCGGCGACGAGCGCGTTGACGCGCAGGGCGGTCTCGGCCGGCTCGTTGACCCGCACGAGCAGCGCGCGCGTCTCGGCGGCGCCGAGCATGTCCCACCACAGCTCCGCGATCCAGTCCGGGACCGAGTGCTTGAGCGCGGCGGCCTGCGGCGTGTCGTCGCCGAGCTCGTCGACGAGCGCCCTCCCCTCGCGCGCGGCGCGGCGCAGCACGGCGTTGACGAGCCGCCCCGCCCCCGCCCCGGCCTCCTTGCCCAGCTCGACGCTCTGGTCGACGGCGGCGTGCGGCGCGACGCCGTCGAGCCACAGCAGCTGCAGAAGGCCCAGCCGCAGCGCGTCGCGCGCTGGCGGGTCGAGCCGCTCGGCGGGCCGGCCGGCGAGCACGGCGATCAGGTGGTCGAGCGTGCGCCGGCGCTGCACGGCGCCGAACGCGAGCGCGGTCGCGAACGCGCGCTCGCGCGAGTCGAGGCCCGCGCGAGCGGCCTCGCCGTCGAGCGCGCGGTCGGCGTAGGCGTCCTCGTCGCAGACGCGCCGCAGCACCGTCGCGGCGACGCGGCGGGCGGGCGAGACGGCGGTCCGGGCGGTGGCCGGCACGCGCACCATCGTGGCAGTCCGCGCGTGCCGTGTGTCCGCGGTCACGGTTCAACCGTCCGGCCCGGGGATAGGATCGCGTGCGATGGAGGCGCTGTTCGCGGTCGTCCTCACGCCGGTCCAGCAGCAGTACCTGTCCGAGGCGCGCCAGCTGCAGGCGCTCTCGTTCGCGGCGCACATCCCGCTCGTCTGCTTCGGGATCGCGTTCCCCGCGCTCGTCGTCTTCACCGAGTGGCTGCACCGCCGCACCGGCGACCCGGTCTACCGCACGATCGCCAGGCGCTGGAGCCGGATCCTCATCGCGCTGTTCGCGGTCGGGGTCGTGACCGGCACGATCCTCAGCTTCGAGCTGGGGATGCTGTGGCCGGGCTTCATGTCGACGTTCGGGTCGGTCTTCGGCCTCGCGTTCGCGATCGAGGGCTTCGCCTTCTTCGCCGAGGCGATCTTTCTCGCGATCTACGTCTACGGCTGGGATCGCCTGTCCCCGCGCGCGCACTTCGCCAGCGGCGTGATCGTCGCCTTCACCGGCTTCCTCGGCGCGGCGATGGTGATCTCGGTCAACGGCTGGATGAACCACCCGACCGGCTTCCGGCTCGTCCACGGGCAGGCGGTCGACGTCAACCCGTGGAAGGCGCTGTTCGCCAACACGTTCTTCTGGCACGAGCTGATCCACATGTACCTCGCCGGCTACATCGTCGTCGGCTTCCTGATGGCGGGCGCCTACGCCGTCGCACGACTGCGCGGGCGCTGGGGCCGCTACGAGCGCACCGCGTTCGCGATCCCGCTGACGATCGCCGCGCTGGCCGCGCCGGCGCAGGTGCTCGTGGGCGACTGGGCCGCGCGCGTGGTGGCGAAGGAGCAGCCGACGAAGCTGGCCGCGCTCGAGGGGCTGCAGCGGACGACGAAGGGCGCGCCGGAGCACATCGGCGGCTGGTACCACTCGGACACCGGGCAGATCACCGGCGGGATCGCGATCCCGGATCTGCTGTCGCTGCTGGCCGACCATGACGCCGACGGGACGGTCTACGGCCTCGACGCGGTGGCGCCCGAGAACCGCCCCGCCGCGATCAACGTCGAGCGCTACGCGTTCCAGATCATGGTCGGGATCGGGACGCTGCTCGGCGTGCTCGGCGTCGTGCTGCTGATCGTGCGCTGGCGGCGCGGGCGCCTGCCCGACGGGCGCTGGCTCATGCGCTGCGTGGTGGCGGCCGGGCCGCTGTCTTTGGCGGCGTTGCTCGCCGGCTGGACGACGACGGAGGTCGGGCGCCAGCCATGGATCGTCTACCGCGTGATGCGCGTCGGCGAGGCGGTCACGGGCGCGAGCGGGATCCCGGTCGGATATGCGGTGCTGGGCGCGGCGTACCTCGGCGTCGCCGTGGCGGTGTGGTGGATCCTGCGCCGCCTGGCCCGCACGCCGCTCGACGAGCCGCCGCAGCGGCCGGCGCCGCCCGACGTCGCGCCCGCGGGAGGCGTCGCGCGATGAGCCTGCAGACGATCCCGATGCTGCTCGCGCTCGTCGGCGTCGCCCTCTACGCGGTGCTCGGCGGGGCGGACTTCGGCGCCGGCTTCTGGCAGCTCGTGGCGGGGCCCGGGGAGCGGGGCGCGCGGATCCGCGAGCACGCGCACGAGGGGATGGCCGCGGTGTGGGAGGCCAACCACGTCTGGCTCATCTTCGTGCTCGTGATGCTGTGGACCTGCTACCCGCCGGCGTTCGCGTCGATCGTCTCCACCCTCGCCGTGCCGCTCTTCATCGCCGCGGTCGGGATCGTCCTGCGCGGGACGGCGTACGCGCTGCGTGCCGGCACGACCCGAGCACGCGAGCTGCGCTCCGTCGACACCGTCTTCGGGGTCGCCTCGATCCTCACCCCGTTCGCACTCGGAACGGTGGCGGGCGCGATCGCCGCGGGGCGGGTGCCCGTCGGGAACGCGGCGGGTTCGACGTGGTCGAGCTGGATCAGCGCGGTGCCGCTGACGATCGGCGCGCTGGCCGTCGTGGTGGGCGCCTACCTCGCCGCCGTGTACCTGGCCGCGGACGCGGTGCGGCGCGGCGCGAGCGACCTCGAGCGGGCGTTCCGCACGCGGGCGCTGGGCGCCGGCGTGGTCGCGGGCGTCGCGGCCGCGGGCGGCCTGATCGTGCTGCACGCCGACGCGCACGGGCTGTACCACGCGCTGGTGGGCGACGGGCTTCCCGCGCTGATCGTCTCGGGGTTGGCGGGACTGGGGACCCTGGCGCTCGTCTTCATGCGCCGCTACGAGGTTGCGCGGTACTCGGCGGCGCTGGCGGTCGCGGCGGTGGTGGCGGGCTGGGCGCTCGCGCAGCAGCCGGAGCTGCTGCCGGGGTTGACGGTCTCGGCCGCGGCGGCACCGCACGACACGCTCGTCGCCGTGCTCATAGCGTTCTGCGCGGGGACCGTGTTCCTGGGTCCGGCGCTGTGGTTGCTCTTTTCGTTGTCCTTGCGCGGTGCGTTGGCCTACGGCGGCCAGGGAGAAGGGGCCGGCGTGAGCGCGCCCGTCCAGGCGCTGTCTGGGTCTCGCAACGCGCTCCTGGCCCGCGTAGCCCTGGCGTGCCTGGTCCTCACGCTCGGCTTCCTCACCGCCGCCGACGCTCCGTGGGCCCACGCGATCGGCGTCGCCGCACTGTTCGCCGGGATCGCCGCGGGCTTCCGCGCGGCCGTGATGCCGGCCGAACCCGCGCCCTGAGCCGAGCTGTGGCGATCTGTGTCGACATATCCGACCCAGATCGCCACACATCACGGCAGCCCGTGCCCGCGCAGATAGTCCGCGGCGGGCATCGGGCGCTTTCCGGGCGGCTGGACCTGGGTGAGCGCGAGCGTCCCGGGCGAACACGTCAGCGTCAGGGTGCCTCCCTCGTTGCCGAACGTGCCGGCCGGCCGCTCAGCCCCCGCCACGAGCCGGGCGCGAGACACGCCGAGGCGCGAGCCGTCCGGCAGCTCCACGAACGCCCCGATGTGCGGCGTGAGCGCGCGCACCACCCGCTCCAGCTCGACCGCCGACCGCGACGGATCGAGCCGCCGATCCTGCGGCCCGATCTTCTCCGCGTAGGTCGCAAGCTCGTCGTCCTGCTCGACGAACGGCGGGCGCTCGTCGAGGGCTCGCACGAGCAGCCCGCCTCCGAGCGCCTGCAGACGCCCGGACAGCGATCCGTACGTGTCGTCCGCCAGGATCGGCTCGCGCCCGACCAGGCACACCGGCCCGCTGTCGAGCCCGGCCGTCACCCGCATGATCGCCACGCCCGTCTCCTCGTCCCCGGCCATCAGGGCCCGCTCGACCGGCGCCGCGCCGCGCCAGCGCGGCAGCGGGGAGGGGTGGACGTTGAGCAGCTCGTGCTCGGACAGGAGCGGCTCGCGCAGCAACGCCCCGAACGCGCACACGCACACGACGTCCGGCCGGGCCGAGGCGATCCGCGCGCGGCCCTCCTCGCCGTTCACGTCGTCGGGCTGGTCCAGCTCGATCCCCAGCACCTTCGCCGTCACGGCGACCGGCGGGGCCTGCAGCCGGCGCCCCCGTCCGCGGGGGCGGTCCGGCCGGGTGACCACCAGTGCCGGGCGGTGCGGGCTGGCGGCGAGCCGCTCCAGCACGGCAGCGGCGAAGGCCGAGGTCCCGAGGTAGACCGTGCGCACCGCGTCAGGCGGCCTGCTCGGCCTGGCGCAGGATTCGCATCGCCTCCTTGCGCTGCTCGCGCGAGGTGCGGTCGAGGATCAGCACGCCGTCGAGGTGGTCGATCTCGTGCTGGAGCACGCGGGCCTCGAGGCCACTCGCCTCGATCGTGACCGGGTCGCCGCGCTCGTCCTGCGCGCGCACGCGGACGAAGACGGGACGCTCGACGTCGACGTGGACGCCCTCCAGGCTCAGGCAGCCCTCCTCGAACACCTCCAGCTCCTCCCCGCTCCACTCGATCTCCGGGTTGAGCACCGGCACGATCGGCGAGTCGGGCTCGACGCGGTAGACGAGCACGCGGTGCAGCTTGCCGACCTGCGTCGCCGCCAGGCCGATCCCGAGCGAGTCGGACATGATCCGCCCCATCCGCTCGATCTCGGCGCGCAGCTCGTCGTCGAAGCGCTCGACCCGGCGCGCGCGGCTCTTGAGCACCGGATCGCCGAACTGACGCACGTGCGTGAGCGCCGCCGCACGGCGCGCGGCGACCTCGGGATCGAGCCGGGGCTCGTCCTCGTCGTGCTCGTCGCCGGGGTGCCGGTCGTCGGCCATCGCGGCGAGTGTAGTTCGTTGCCCCATCCCACGGGCGGGCGCAGATTGATCGGCCCGTTTGCGGTGAATCGCGTGCGGAGACATACTTCACACCGTGAGGGAGGGCCGCAGAGACCGCGCGAGGATCGTCGCGAACGTCACGCTCGTCGTGCTCGTGCTCGCCGCGGGCGCCGGCGCCGCGATCGCCCCCTCGATTCCCGCGGGCCTTTACACCGGCTCGGCGGGCGGCCACGGGCGGATCTCCCTCCTCGTCGCGCGCGACGGGCATCGCATCACGCGCTACAGCGCGAGCGGCCGGCTGCGCTGCAACCGCCCACCGTTCCGCGGCGGGCGCTACCACTGGCGGATAAGCCCCGAACGGCGCGGCCGCGAGCCGATCATCCGGATCCGCGCGGGCGGGCGCTTCGCGATCGTCGTCCATACCCACCAGCCGCTGCGCGCCCCGAGCGGGACGGTCGCGACGGTGCGCGGCTCCTACGCGCTGCGCGGCGCGTTCGTCGAAGCGCGCGCGGCGAGCCGCCGCCAGCCGGCCGCGACCGGCACGCTGCACGCCGTGCTGACCGGCCCCGGCGGGCTGCGCTGCGACGGCGGCCGGCACCGCTGGAGCGCGCGCCGGGCGCGCTGAGCGCGGCGCTCAGCCGGCGCCGCCCTACTGCGGATCGACGTCGACGCCGATGCGCGCCCGTCGCCCGGCGCGCGAGCGGGCGACTTCGTCGACCGCGGCGGCGACGGCCTGCACGGCGGCGCGGCGGCGCGGCGCCTTGACGACGACTTGTGCGCGCGCCCGTCCGCGCAGGCGAAACAGCGGCGCCGGGCCGAGCACGATCGCGTCCGGCGCGGCGATGCGGTCACGCACCGCGGTCGCCGCCGCGTCGGCGTCGGCCGCGTCGTCCGCGGAGCAGACGACCCGGATCAGCGACGCGAACGGCGGGTAGGAGAGCGCGCGGCGGCGCTCCAGCTCCCCCGCCAGGAAGCTCTCGCTGTCGTGGCGCGCGGCGGCGGCGATCGACGGCGCGCCGGGCGTGAGCGTCTGCACGAGGACACGCCCCGACCCGCCCGGCCCCCGCCCCGCGCGCCCGGCGAGCTGCGCGATCAGCGCGAACGTGCGCTCCTCGGCGCGGAAGTCGGGGAAGCGCAGCGTCTGGTCGGCGTCGAGCACGACGCCGAGCGTGACGTCGGGGAAGTCGTGGCCTTTGGCGACGATCTGCGTGCCGACGAGCACGCCCGACCTCGCCGCGTCGAAGCGCTCCAGCGCGCGCGCGACGCGGCCGGCCCCGCTGCCGGCGATGTCGGCGTCGAGACGCACGACCGGGAAGCCCGGGTCCCCGAGCGCCTCCGTCAGCTCCCGCTCGATCCGCTCGGTGCCGGCGCCGTGACGCGCGACCGACACCGACCCGCATTCCGGGCAGGCCGCGGGCACCGGCTCGCGGTGGCCGCAGTGGTGGCAGGCGACGACCCGCTCGCCGCGGTGCAGCACGAGCGCGACGTCGCACTGCGGGCACGCCCAGACCCGCGCGCACGAGCGGCAGGAGAGGAAGTTCGACCAGCCGCGGCGGTTGACGAGCACGATCGCCTTGCGGCCGGCGCGACGGACGTCCCCGAGCGCCTCCCGGGTGAGCGGGTGCAGCGGGTGTCGCGCGTCGCGCATGTCGAGGATCTCCACCGCCGGCATCGGCCGCCCGTCCACGCGCTGGGTGAGCCGCAGTCGCCGCAGCGCGCTGAAGCTCTCCGGTCGCGGCGTCGCGCTGCCCGCCAGCAGCACCGCGCCGGCCTGCTGCGCGCGGTAGGCGGCGACGCGGCGCGCGTCGTAGCCCGGGTCGCCCTCGTGCTTGTAGGCCGACTCGTGCTCCTCGTCGACGATCACGAGCCCGAGCTGGGCGACCGGGGCGAACACGGCGCTGCGCGGCCCGACCGCGATCCGCGCCTCCCCGCGCGCGAGCGCCGTCCACTCGTCGTAGCGCTCGCCCTGGCCGAGCTGGGAGTGCAGGATCGCGACGGTGTCGCCGAAGCGCGCCTGGAAGCGCGCGACCGTCTGCGGCGCGAGCGCGATCTCCGGCACGAGCACGATCACGCCGCGCCCGGCCGCCAGCGCCACCTCCGCGGCGCGCAGGTAGACCTCGGTCTTCCCTGAGCCCGTGACGCCGTGCAGCAGGAAGCGGCGCGCGGCGGGATCGGCGGCGGCCGGACCCGCGCCGTTCGCAGCCGGGCCGCCGGCTCCCGCGCCCACAGTCGGATCGCCGGCGTCCACCCCCCCTGCGCCGGGCCGCGCGAGCGCCGCCAGCACCGGCTCCAGCGCCGCCTGCTGCTCGGCCGTCAGCCGCGGCGCGTCCGCCGAGCGCGCGCCGACCGCGCGCACGAGCGGCCGGCGCCGCGTCTCGCGCGCCGCGAGCGCGATCAGGCCGCGGCCTTCCAGCCGCCGCAGCGCCCCGTGGTCGGCGCCGGTCGCCCGCGCGGCGAGCGGGCCCTCGGCGGCGAGCCGCGCGAGCACGAGCCGCTGGCGCTCGGTCAACCGCGCGGCGCCGTCCGCCAGCGCGGCCCGCCCCGCCTGCGTCAGCTCGGCCACGAGCAGCTCGCGCGCCCGCACCCGCGGCCGCACCCCGTTCCCGGTTCCCGGCGGGACCACGAGCCCCAATGCGCGCGCGGGCGTCGAGCAGTACTCGCCGGCGATCCAGCGCGCGAGCGCGACCAGCTCGCCCGGCACGCCGGGCTCGACGAGCGCGCGCGGCGCGACGAGCCGCTCGTCGGGCAGCTCCGAGCGCTCGGCGCGCTCGACCACCACCCCGAGCACCTCCCGGCGCCCGAACGGTACCGCCAGCAGCGAGCCGACGCCGACCTGCTCGAACCCGTCCGGCAAGCGGTAGTCGAACGGCCCGCGCACGGCGCGAGCGGTCGTCAGGGGCTCGACACGGGCGATCGGCGGCACGCGCCTCACCCTAGAGCGGCCCGCGGCGGCCGGCAGCGCGCCGACTCGCCGGGCGCGTCAGCGACCGCGGCGCCCTCCCCTGCCGCTCGCCGCCACGCGCCCGGCCAGCTCGTCGAAATGCCGGACGCGCGGGTCCGTATCCGCCAGCGCCCGGCGCATCGCCGCACGCACCGCATCGGCGTCAAGCGTGCCGGCGACCAGCAGCGCCCCGACGTCGGCCCAGTCGCGTGAGCGGTCGCCGATCGCCTTGAGCGCCGCCAGCTCGATCGGCCCCAGGATCGGGATCCGCCCGTCGCCGAACGGAACGGTGCGACAGTGGCGCGCCGCGTCGGCGTGGAGCGGGTCGGTCGCGAGGAACAGGTCGACCGGGGTCTCCTCCCAGCGCAGCCGCAGCCGGCCCTCGGCGGCGAGCTTGCGCGCAGCGCGCGCCGGCCGCTCGACGTCTTCGGGCAGCGCGCGCAGCACCGCCTCGGCCTCGGCGACCGGCACGAACGCGTCGACGTCGACGTCGGTCGTGCCCCGCGGCTCCAGCGTCCAGTAGGCGAGCGCGACGGCGCCGCCGAACGCGTGCGGCACCTGCGCCCGCTCGAGCGCGCGGTGGATCGCCAGCAGCTGCTCCCCCAGCGTCACGCGCGGGGCCAGCGGCGAGAAGGCGAGCCGGCGCCCCTGCCGCGTCGGCATCGCCTGTGCGACCGCGAGCACGTCGACGAGCGCCGCGCCGACGCGGGCGTGCTGCGCAGCCGACGGCTGCACGATCGCCGGCGCGCCGGCGACGATCGCCAGGCGCGAGCCGGTCGCCGACAACAGCCGGTCGAGCGTGTCGAGTGACGGCTGCTTGCGCCCGGACTCGTAGGCGGAGATCGTCGCCTGCGACGTGCCCGAGCGGCTCGCGAGCTGCGTCTGGGTCAGGCCCGCGCGCTGGCGCGCGGCGCGCAGCTCGGTCGCGACTTCCATTCCCCCAGGATCTCCGTCCGGATATGCCGGCGAAACCCCGCCGACGCGCTCGTTCCCTACGCCGTCGCCGGAGCCGCCCCGAGGCCCGCCGCCGCTCGCAGCGCGTCGGCCTTGTCAGTCTTCTCCCACGTGAAGTCGTGGTCGTCGCGACCGAAGTGGCCGTAGGCGGCCGTCTTCTGGTAGATCGGGCGGTGGAGGTTGAGGTACTCGCGGAACGCCCCCGGGCGCAGGTCGAAGTGCTCACGCACGAGCGCCTCGATCTGGCCGCGGCCGATCTTCTCGGTCCCGAACGTCTCGACCATGATCGAGACCGGGTGCGCGACGCCGATCGCGTAGGCGACCTGCACCTCGGCGCGGTCGGCGAGTCCGGCCGCGACGACGTTCTTGGCGACGTAACGCGCCGCGTAGGCGGCCGAGCGGTCGACCTTCGACGGGTCCTTGCCGGAGAACGCGCCGCCGCCGTGACGGGCCATCCCGCCGTAGGTGTCGACGATGATCTTGCGCCCGGTCAGGCCGCAGTCGCCCATCGGGCCGCCGATCACGAAGCGTCCGGTCGGGTTGACGAGGAACTGCTTGCGCAGCTTCGCGGCGTCGTAGAGCTCGCGCGGCAGCACCGGCTCGACGACGTGCTCCCACAGGTCGTCCTTGATGAGCGACTCGGCGCCCTCGCCGTGCTGGGTGGAGATCAGCAGCTTCTCGACCTCGACCGGCTTGCCGTCGACGTAGCGGACGCTGACCTGCGTCTTGCCGTCGGGGCGCAGGTAGTCGAGCACGTCGGCCTTGCGCACGTCCGACAGGCGCCTGGCGAGCTTGTGCGCGAGCGAGATCGGCATCGGCATCAACTCGTCGGTCTCGCGCGTCGCGTAGCCGAACATCATGCCCTGGTCGCCGGCGCCGGCGATGTCGAGGCGGTCCTCGTCGCCGGGCTCGTGGCGCGCCTCGTAGGCCTGGTTGACGCCCTGCGCGATGTCGGGCGACTGCTTGTCGATCGCGTTGATGACGGCGCACGTCTTGCAGTCGAAGCCGTAGGTCGCGTCGTCGTAGCCGATCTTGCGGACCGTCTCGCGCGCGATCTCGGGGATGTCGACGTACGTCTCGGTCGTGATCTCGCCCGAGACGACGATCAGGCCCGTGTTGACGAGCGTCTCGCAGGCGACGCGTCCGCCCGGGTCCTCCGCCATCACGGCGTCGAGGACGCCGTCGGAGATCTGGTCGGCGATCTTGTCCGGGTGACCCTCGGTCACCGACTCGGACGTGAAGAGGAACTCGTTGTCGGCGTACGTCGTCATCGCAGTGTGCTCTGCTCCGCGGTCGTTTGAGGTCGAGGAAGGGTACCGGGCTCAGCCGGCGCGCGGGAGCGCATGGCCGCCTGCGCGCCCGCCGCGGCCCGTGCGCTCGCCGCGCCGCTCGTTGCGCTCGACGAAGTCGACGATCAACGGGATCCCCTCCATGCGGTAGCGCTCGCGCAGGCGGTTCTCGATGAAGTAGGCGTAGTCGCGGGTCACGCGGGTGCGCGAGTTGACCTGGATCGAGAAGCGCGGCGGGCGCTCGCCGGTCTGCGTCATGTAGATCAGCTTGAGGCGGTGGTTCTGCTTCGCCGGCGGCTGGCGGATCTGCTGGACCTCGGACAGGAAGTTGTTCAGCTGCGGCGTCGGGATGCGGCCGGCGGAGCGGTCGGCGAGCGCGAGCGCCTCGACGAGCAGGCGCTGGACGTGGCGGCCGGTCATGGCGGAGGCGGTCAGGACCCGGGGGCGCAGCCGGAGCTTCTGCGCGACGCGCGCGCGCTCGTGGTCGAGGTCGACCTCCGGCTGGTCCTCGCCGCCGGTGAGGTCCCACTTGTTGAGCACGAGCGCGGTCGCGCAGCCGGACTGCATCGCCAGCTCGGCGACCCGCAGGTCCTGCGCGGTGACGCCGTCGGTCGCGTCGCAGACGACGAGCGCGACGTCGGCGCGCTCGGCCGCGCGGCGGCTGCGCAGCGCCGTGTAGTACTCGATCGAGTCGCCCACCTTCGCCTGGCGGCGCAGGCCGGCGGTGTCGACGAGGATCAGCTTGCGGCCGTCGTAGGTGAAGGGCAGGTCGATCGCGTCGCGCGTCGTCCCCGCCCGATCCGAGACGATCACGCGCTCGGAGCCGAGGAAGCGGTTGACGAGGCTCGACTTGCCGACGTTCGGGCGCCCGATCAGCGCGAGGCGCACGACGTCCTCGTCAGGCTCGGCGTCGCCCTCCTCCGGGAGTGCTTCGACGATCCGGTCGAGCAGGTCGCCGCTGCCGAGCCCCTGCGCAGCCGAGACGGCGATCGGGTCGCCGAAGCCGAGCGCATGGAACTCGGCGGCGAGCGGGAGGTCGGCGACGGAGTCGACCTTGTTGGCGGCGACGAGCACCGGCAGCCCACCCTTGCGCAGCAGCTCGGCCATCTCCTGGTCGCCCGGGCGCAGCCCGGCCCGCGCGTCGACGACGAGCAGGGCGACCTGGGCGTCGGCGAGCGCCGCGCGCGCCTGCTCCTGGATCGAGCGCGCGAGCTCGTCGCGGTCCTCGAGGTCGACGCCGCCGGTGTCGACCAGCGCGAACGCACGGCCGTTCCACTCGCACGCCAGCTCCTTGCGATCCCGCGTCACCCCCGGCCGCTCGTGCACGACCGCCTCGCGCGACTGCGTGAGGCGGTTGACGAGCGACGACTTGCCGACGTTCGGGTAGCCGACGACGGCGACCTTCATCGAGTGCCCCGTCGAGCGGCGGCATCACGGTCCGGGTCCGCCTTGCGGATGAAGAGATCGTCGTCTCGCTCGAAGACCTCCCCCCCGTCGCCCGGCCGGATGCCAGAGGCGTCTCGGATCGGCTTGGGGATGACGACGTGGCCCGTGGCCCAGACCTTGTAGCGCATGCGGCGCAGTATGGCGTGCGGGCGGGTCAGCCCTCGGCTCGGGCCTGCTCCACGAGCGCGGCGACGCGGGCGATGACGTCGTCGAGGGAGAGGCCGGTCGTGTCGAGGACGTGGGCGTCGGGGGCGGCTTCGAGCGGGGAGTGCTCGCGCGTGGTGTCGCGCTCGTCGCGGATCGCCTGCTCGGCGAGGACGGTCGCGGGATCGCCGCCCAGCTCGGCCGCGCGGCGGCGGGCGCGCTCCTCCGGGCTCGCGGTGAGGAAGACCTTGACCTCCGCGCCGGGCGCGACGACGGTGCCGATGTCGCGGCCCTCGGCGACCCAGTCGCCCTGCGCGACGATGTCGCGCTGCTTGGCGACGACCGCCTCGCGCACGGCGGGATCGGCGGCGGCCTGCGACGCCGCCTGGGAGACCTCGGGCGTGCGGATCGCCTCGGTCACGTCGCGCCCGTCGCACAGCACGCGCTCGCCCAGCTCGATCGTCAGCCCCGACGCGATCTGCGCCGGCGGCGCGCCGCGCTCGCGCGCCGCCAGCCCGACGCAGCGGTACATCGCGCCCGAGTCGAGGTACGTGAAGCCGAGCGCGTCGGCCACCGCGCGCGCGACGGTCGACTTGCCGGCCCCCGCGGGGCCGTCGATCGCGACGATCATCGCGGCGGACCCTAGCCTGCCGCGACGATCGATGCAGAGCGTCGTTACACCAAGTTTCGGTAACATGAGCGATCGACCAGCGGCCGCGGAGAGCGACCGCGTCGAAAGGGGGAACGATGAGCACTGTTGAGACCCGGCAGCTGACGCTGGCCGCGGCGAGACTGCTTGGTTGGGAACGCTGCTTCGAAGCGTCCATATGGATGGCGTCGATCAAGGTCTGCGCGAGCGTCACGGCGGACGAAAGAGGCGAAGTGACGGTGCGGCTGACGATCACCGTGTTCGGCCGCAGCTACGTCATCGAACACACCTTCAACGGTAATCAATGCCTCGAAATAGCGATCGTCTCGGGCGTCGCGCTGAAGATCTGCGTGCTCAACTGGAGGATCAACGAAGACAGCGTGATGTTCAAGCTGACACTCGGCGTGACGCTGCTGGGCTATCCGATCACGCTGTTCGAAGGGGAAATCTCGGTGCCGATACCGGTCGTCGAGGAGCTCGAGCGGCTGACGGAGGCGCAGGTCTCCAGCCCGCAGGAGCTCGCGCACCTGCTCGCCCTGCTCGGGTCGGTGCAGCTCACCGAGCTCAGCGACGCCGGCGCTGCGGGCGCCGGCGTCGGCGCGCAGCCGTGCCGCTGCGGCGGTGGCGCCGAACCCGCCCGGGACCCGTGCGAGGCGGCGTCTCCGTACGCCGGCTCGTGCTACTTCGAAGGCCAGCCGACGCCGGCGCTCATGACCTGCCGGCGGTGCTGCGCGGCCGGCGGGGAGTCGTGGCGCGGTCCCAACGGGGAACTCGTGACCTGCAGATGAGCGCGCGGGGGCGCGCCGTTCAGCCGAGAAGCGTGCGCAGGTCGTTCGCGAAGCCGGGATAGGAGACGGCCGCCGCCTCCATCCCGTCGACTTGGACGCCGTCGCGGGACGCCAGTCCCGCGACGGCGCCGAGCATCGCGAGGCGGTGGTCGCCGTGGGACGCGAGATCGCCGCCGCGCAGACCGCCGCTGCCGCGCACGGCGAAGCCGTCGTCGGTCGCCTCGATGTCGGCGCCCAGCCCGCGAAGCCCCTCGACGACCGTCGCGATGCGGTCCGACTCCTTGACGCGCAGCTCGCCCGCCCCGCGCACGACCGTCTCGCCCTCGGCGAAGCAGCCGAGCAGCGCCACGAGCGGCAGCTCGTCGATCGCAAGCGGGACCTCGTCGGCCTCGACCACCGTCCCGCGCAGCGGCGCGTGCGCGATCTCGAGCGCCGACACCGGCTCGGCCGCCAGCTGCGCCCGCTCGGGCTCGAGCTCCCCGAGCACGCGGCCGCCCATCCGCTCGACGATCCGCAGGAAGCCGATCCGCGTCCAGTTGACGTTGACGTCCTCCAGCACGATCCGCGAGCCGGGCACGAGCAGCGCCGCGGCGACGAAGAACGCCGCGGACGAGAGGTCGCCGGGCACAGCGACGGCGTCGAGCGCCAGCTCCCCGGCGGGAGCGTGGAGCGTCACGCGTGAGCCCTCGCGCGCGATCGGCACGCCGCACGTCGTCAGCATCCGCTCGGTGTGGTCGCGGCTCGGCGCCGGCTCGATCACGGTCGTGGGCGCGGGCGCGAGCAGGCCGGCGAGCAGGATGCACGACTTGACCTGCGCGCTCGCGACGGGCAGCGCGTACTCGATCGCGGTCAGCTCCGATCCGTGGACCGTGAACGGCGCGAAGCGCCCGTCGCGCGCGTCGATCCGCGCGCCCATCGCGCGCAGCGGCTCGGCGACACGGTCGATCGGCCGGCGGCGGATCGACGCGTCGCCGTCGAGCGTCCAGGCGCGGCCGGGCTGCCCGGCGAGCCACCCGGGCGCGAGCCGCATCAACGTCCCCGCGTTGCCGACGTCGATCGTGCCGGTCGTCTCGCGCGGGCCGCGCAGGCCGACGCCGTGGATCGTCAGCTCACCGCCGCCGCGCTCGACGCGCGCGCCGAGCGCCTGCACGGCCGCCAGCGTCGACTCGGTGTCCGCCGCGTGCAGGTAGTTGCGCACGCGCACGGGCCCGGGCGCCATCGCGCCGAGCAGCGCCGCGCGGTGCGAGATCGACTTGTCGCCCGGCACGCGCAGCGTCCCGCGCAGCCCGCGCGGGGCGGGGCCAAAGCGCACGCGCGCGGCGCTCACGGGCGGCCGCCCCGGACCGCGCGCACAGACGCGAGGGCGACGCTCATGCTCGCGCCACCGGGAAGCCGAGCCGCTCGACGAGCTCAAGCGCCCGCGCAGCCGGCTCCTCCCCCGCGATCCACAGCGCGACGACCCCCTTCGTGCGGTCGGGCGCCGGGTAGAGCGCCATGTCGGTGATGTTCACGCCGGCCTTGCCCAGCTCGAGCGCGAGCGTCGCGACGACGCCCGGCTCGTTCGGGACCGAGACGCGCAGCTCGCTCAGCTCGCCACCGGCCAGCTGCGCCTCGAGCAGGCGGCGGCGATCGTCGTGCGCGGCGTCGTTCCAGGCCGTGACGGCATCGGCGTCGCTGGAGGCGAGCAGCTCGCGCACGGCGCGCAGGCGCGCGATCGCGTCGTCGAGCCGCGCGCCGAGCGCGTCGCGGTTGGCGAGGTAGATGTCGGTCCAGATCGCGCTGCTCGCGCCCGCGACGCGCGTCGCGTCGCGGAACGACGGCCCGGTCGCCGGCAGCTGCTCCGACTCCTCCGCCAGCGCGCTCGCGGCCTGCGCGACGAGCACGTTGGCGAACACGTGCGGCAGGTGCGAGACGGCCGCCAGCATCGCGTCGTGGCTGGCCGCGTCGATCGTCTGCGGGCGCGCGCCGAGCCCGCGCAGCAGCCGGTGCAGGCGTTCGAACAGCACGCCGGTCGCGCCCGGTGCCGGCGTCAGGTACCACGTCGCGTCGGCGAACAGGTCGGCGCGCGCGTGCTCGACGCCGGCCGTCTCGGCGCCCGCGAGCGGGTGGCCGCCGACGAAGCGGGGGTCGGAGATCGCCTCCACGACCGAGCGCTTCGTCGAGCCGACGTCGGTCACGACGCAGTCCCCGGGCGCCGCCGCGAGCGTCTCGCGCAGCACCTCGGGCAGCACCCCGACGGGCGCGCACACGAACGCCGCCTCGGCGCCGGCGACGGCGTCGGCCAGCGAGCCGGCCGCGCGATCGAGCGCGCCCAGCTGCACCGCCCGCTCGCGGGTGGCGGCGCTGCGGCTCCAGCCGGCGACCTCGGCCCCGAGCCGCTCGCGCGCCGCGAGCCCGATCGAGCCGCCGATCAGGCCCACGCCGACGATCGCGATGCGCACGAGCGGCCGCGCCTTCGCAAGCTCAGCCGGCGGGGACCGCGGACAACCGCTTGCCGGCGACCCCGGCCGCCGCTTCCACCTTCGCCGCGTAGGCCGCGAAGCCGTCGGCGCGCAGCTGCTGCGGGCCGTCGCAGATCGCCTCGTCCGGGCTCGGGTGGACCTCGACGATGATCCCGTCGGCGCCGACCGCGGCGGCCGCCAGCGACAGCGGCTCGACGAGGTCGCGCCGGCCGGCGGCGTGCGACGGGTCGACGACGATCGGCAGGTGCGTCATCTCGCGCAGCACCGGCACCGCCATCAGGTCGAGCGTGAAGCGGTAGGCGGTCTCGAACGTGCGGATCCCGCGCTCGCACAGCATGACCGCTTCGTTGCCCTCCTTGAGGATGTACTCGGACGCCATCAGCAGCTCCTCGAGCGTCGAGGACAGCCCGCGCTTGAGCAGGACGGGGATCCCCGCGCGACCGATCTCGCTCAGCAGCGGGTAGTTCTGCATGTTGCGCGCGCCGACCTGGATCACGTCGGCGACCTCCAGCACGGCCTCCATGTCGCGCGCGTCCATCAGCTCGGTGACGATCGGCATGCCGGTCTCGGCCTTCGTCTCGGCCAGCAGCCGCAGGCCCTCCTGGCCGAGTCCCTGGAACGCGTACGGCGACGTGCGCGGCTTGTAGGCGCCGCCGCGGAACAGCGTCGCGCCCGCGTCCTTGACGACCTGCGCGGTGCCGAGCGTCTGCGCGCGCGACTCGACCGTGCAGGGGCCCGCGATCAGCCCGAAGTGCTCACCGCCGATCTTGCGCCCGCCGATCTCGAGCACCGTCGGCTCGCCGTGGCGGATCTGCGAGGAGGCGAGCTTGTACGGCTTGAGGATCGGCATCACGCGGTCGACGCCGGGCGCGCCCTCGAGCTCGAGGCGCTGGACGTGCTCGCGGTCGCCGATCGCCCCGATCACCGTCACCTCCTCGCCGGGAGATCGGTGCGCGCGCGCGCCGGCGGACTCGATTCGAGCGACGACGGCCGCGATCTCGTCCTCCGTCGCGTCCTGCTTCATCACGATCATCATCTGCTGGGTCCTCTCTGAGCCTGGAAATCTACGGAAACGAACGAGCGTGCACGGCGCCCGGTCTCAGGTCTGCTCCCGCGGGGGAACGGCGAGTCCCAGGCCGAGCGCCTAGATAAATCGCCAGGCGTAGAAGCGCCGATAGCCAGCGGACGACGAGCCGGCGGAGCCGGCGGTGCGAATCGCGGTCGTGCGGTGACGGTCGGACATGGCGCTGAGCCAGATTGTGCCAGACCGTCCATCGACTGTGTGAAGAGATCGTGTGAAGCTGACCCGGTGCTCCCCCAGCTCGACTCCGGCGCGCCGTTCATCACCGACGGCGGGCTGGAGACCTCGCTGATCTTCCGCCAGGGGATCGAGCTGCCCGAGTTCGCGGCGTTCACGCTGCTGGACGACGAAGCCGGCCGCGACGCGCTGCGCGCGTACTTCCGGCCGTACCTGGCGCTCGCGCGCGAGCGCGGCGTCGGGATCGTGCTCGACACGCCGACCTGGCGCGCGAATCCCGACTGGGGCGCGCAGCTCGGCTACGACGCCGCCGCGCTGGCGCACGCGAATCGCGCGGCGGTCGAGCTGGTCCGGCAGCTCGGCGAGGCGGCGCACACCGGGCACCCCGTGATCGTGGCAGGCGGCGTCGGCCCGCGCGGGGACGGCTACGTCGCCCACGAGCGGATGACCGCGTGGCAGGCGGCCGCGTACCACGCGCCGCAGCTCGCCGCGTTCGCCGACGCGGGCGCGGACGTCGCCAGCGCGCTCACGCTCGCCTACGCCGAGGAGGCGATCGGCTACGTGCAGGCCGCGACGGCGGCCGGGCTGCCGGCCGTCGCCTCCTTCACGGTCGAGACCGACGGGCGGCTGCCGAGCGGCCAACCGCTGCGCGCGGCGATCGAGCAGGTCGACGAGGGGACCGGCGGCGCGGCCACGTACTTCATGGTCAACTGCGCGCACCCGACGCACTTCGCGCCCGCGCTGGAGGAGCCGGGCGCGTGGCGCGAGCGGATCCGCGGCGTGCGCGCGAACGCGTCGGCGCGCAGCCACGAGGAGCTCGACGCCGACGAGACGCTCGACGACGGCGACCCGCTGGAACTGGCCGCCCGCTACGCCGAGCTGCGCGAGCGGCTGCCGTGGCTGGCCGTGCTCGGCGGCTGCTGCGGCACCGACGAGCGCCACGTCGCGGCGATCTGCGACGCGGTGCTCGGCTGAGCCGGCGGCGGCCGCCTACAGCAGCTCGGCCAGCGCGTCGAGGAAGCGGCGGTTCTCGGCCGCGGTGCCGATCGTCGTGCGTGCCCAGCCCTCGCGCCCGAGCGCGCTGCCGGCGCGGATCAGCACCTTGCGCTCCGCGAGGCCCTCGACGATCGCGCGTTCGCGCGCCGCCGGGTCCGCGTCGCCGTTGCGCGCGAGCGAGTGCCACAGGAAGTTGGCCTGCGAGTCGGCGACTGTCAGCCCGAGCGCGCGCAGCTCCTCCTCCAGCCCGATCCGCTCGGCGACCGTCTGCTCGACGCGCCGGGTTATCTCGTCCTGGTGCGTGAGCGCCTCCTCGGCGGCCGCCTGCGCGAGCGAGTTGCAGAAGAACGGCTGGCGCACCTGCTCGACCGCGACGCGGAACGCCTCCTCACCGCACAGCGCGTAGCCGCAGCGCAGCCCGGCGAGCCCGTACACCTTCGAGAAGGTGCGCAGCAGCACGACGTTCGGGTGCCGGCGCACGAGCTCGATCGAGGCGTCGGGGTCGTCGAGCACGTTGAACTCGCAGTACGCCTCGTCGACCAGCACGCACACGTTGCGCGGCACGCCGGCGACGAACGCCGAGATCGCGTCGAGCGGCAACGCCGTCGAGGTCGGGTTGTTCGGGTTGCAGACGAGCACGAGGCGCGTCGCGACCGTGACCTCCGCGCGCATCGCGTCGAGGTCGTGGCGGTCGTCGGCGTCGAGCGGGACGACGATCGTGCGCGCGCCCGTCGCCGCCGCCATCTGCGGGTAGACGCTGAACGACGGCCACGCGTAGACCAGCTCGGCGCCCGGCTCCAACAGCGCCTCGGCGGCGGACAGCAGGATGTCGCACGAGCCCGCGCCTATCGCGATGCGGTCGGGCGGGAAGTCGTAGCGGGCCGCCAGCGCGCGCCGCAGCCGCATGTTCGAGGGGTCCGGGTAGCGGTTGACGTTGCGCAGCGCGCGCAACGTCGCCTCCTCCACCCCCGGCAGCGGCCCGAACGGCGCCTCGTTGGAGGCGAGCATCGCGTACTCGTCGCCGAGCGCGTAGCCGCCCGCCGTCGGATAGACGGGGATGCGGCGGATCTTCTCCGAGAACTCGAGGGCCATCTGCAATCGACGCCTATTGTGCCGACTCGAGGTCGGCGCGCAGCGCCTTCGCCGCGCCGAGGTAGACGTGCTGGGGCTCGTGCTCCGGCGCGCCGTAGTAGTGCACGAGCACGCGGATCACGCGCGCCAACGAGCCCGGCACCGGCACCTCGCGCGCGCACATCAGCGGGACGTGCGAGAGGCCCATGCGCCGCGCCGCCTTCGCCGGGAACTCGGCGTCGAGGTCCTCGGTCAGGGTGAAGATGCAGCTGACGAGCGCGTCGGGCGTCAGCGCGTTGCGCGCCATCAGCTCGCGCATCAGCTCGTCGGTCGCGGCGAGGATCAGCTCCGCGTCGTTGCGATCGACCGTGATGGCCCCTCGAAGGGCGTAGAGCCGCATGGGCGCGAGATTCTGGCAGAGCGGCTCCTCGGCCCCCACTGCAGCTCGCGCATGCGCTTGACCGACGCGCAGCCGACAGCTCCGTCGAGCGGCTGATAGTTGACGTCGGCGAGCAGCACGCCGGTCGCGGGCATGAACGTCAGCAGCAGGTAGGCGCTCAGCACGAGCGTCGCGCGGCGCAGGCGGGCGCTGGAGCCGAGCGCGGCGAGCGGCAGCAGCCACATCACGTACCACGGCTGCAGCCACGCGAGGCTCAGCAGCAGCGCGAGCACCGCCCACCCGCCGGCCGTCAGCCAGTCGATCCGCCGCCGCCACGTGTGCAGCGCCAGCAGCGCGACGGCGGCCAGCGCGAGTCCGGCCGCGAGCGCCAGCAGCCACGACGGCGCGCCGCCGAGCAGCGTCAGCTGCGCGAGCGCGTTCGGGACGCTGAAGCTCGACAGCAGCGAGCTTTGATCGCCGAGGTCCGGCAGCGCGGCGCCGAAGACCGCGAAGGCGATCGCCGCGACAGGCAGCGCGACGGCGGCGACCCCGGCCGCCAGCCGCGCGCGACGGCGCGCGCCGAGCAGCAGGAACGGGAGCAGGATCCCGGCCGAGGCCTTGATCGCGATCGCGGCGGCGAGCGCGCCGCCGGCGCGCCCCTCGCGGCGGTCGAGCAGCAGCGTGATCGCGCCGAGCGTCCCCAGCAGCACGAAGAAGTCGTTGTGGAAGCCGCCGAGCCCGTAGGCGAGCACGAGCGGGTTGGCGGCGTACAGCAGCACCGGCCGCAGCGGCGCGCGGCCGAGCTGGCGCGCGCAGCGCCACAGCAGCGCGACGCAGCCGAGGCTCGCCGCGACGGTCGCGGCCTTCAGCAGCCAGTAGGCGACGGGCAGCGGCAGCGGCCCGAGCGCGTAGCTGGCGAGCGTGAACAGCGGGCCGTAGGGGCTGTGCAGGTAGCGCCAGGTGGTGAACGGCACGACCGGGTCGTGCGGCGCCGCCGCGATCCCGTGCGCGTAGGGGTTGAGCCCGTGCAGCGTGCCGAGGCGCGCGTAGCCGAGGTAGTTGAAGACGTCGGTCAGCGGCATCAGCGGCGCGAGCAGCCAGATCGCGTGCAGCGCGACGATCGCGCCGATCGCGACGCGGCGGTCGAGCGCGTCCGCGCAGGCGACGGCGACGGCGTAGGCGACCGCCATCGCGATCAGCACGAAGCTGAACGCGTACGCCGTCGGGGTCGCGCGGATCGCGACCTGCTCGGTCAGCCGGTGCAGCGGGCCGGCGAGCCAGTCCGGGAACGCGACCGGGCTCTGCGGGACGAGGATCGTCTTCTGGCCGCTCGCGGCGACGACCGTCATCAGGCTGCAGAGCGCGAGCACGACGAGCGCGAGCGTCCCGGCGATGTCGGCCGGCACCCGCACGGCGATCCGCAGCCGCACGACCGGGCCGGCGTCCCGCAGGCGCTCGAGCAGGTCGGGCTCGAGCGCGAGATCGCCCGTCGCCTCGGGCGCCCGCGTGCTCACGACTATGCCGTCCCTGCCGACATGCGGCACATCCTTCCCGAACGGACATGAATTTGGCGTTACTTCGCGCGCGCCACGTCCGCGAGCGCTCGCAGCTCGGCGGCGGTGAGGCGGCGCGCGCGGCCGGCGGGCAGGTCGCCGAGCTCGAGCGGGCCGAAGCGCACGCGGGCGAGCCGGCGCACCGGATGCCCGACCGTCTCGCACATGCGCCGCACCTGGTGCTTGCGGCCCTCGTGGATCGTGATGTCGAGCGTGTGCGCGTCGAGGCGGCGCACGCGGGCGGGCGCGGTCCGGCCGTCGTCGAGTTGCACGCCGGCGCGCAGCGCGCGCAGCGCGCGCTCGGTCAGCGGCGGGCCGCCGACGCGCGCGCGGTAGGTCTTCTCGACCTCGAAGCGGGGGTGCGTGAGGCGGTGGGCGAGCTCGCCGTCGTTCGTGAGCAGGATCAGCCCGGTCGTGTCGGCGTCGAGGCGGCCGACCGGGTACAGGCGCCGCCCGCCGGGGACGAGCTCGGTGACGGTCGGGCGCCCGTGCGTGTCGCGCGCGGTCGAGACGACGCCGGCCGGCTTGTGCAGCGCGTAGACGACGCGCGGCTCCGGGCCGCGGATCGGCTCGCCGTCGACCGCGACGCCGCTGTCGTCGCCGACGTCGCGCGCCGGGTCGTCGACGACCTCGCCGCCGACGGTCACGCGCCCTTGCGCGATCAGCTGCTCGGCCGCGCGCCGCGAGGCGACGCCGGCGTGGGCGAGGTACTTGGCGAGCCGCACGGCGCCAGACGATACGAGCCGCCGGGACGACCCGCGCGCGCCGCCCGCCGCCTGCCCGCGCGGCCGGCGGCCGCGCGCGTGCGCCACACTCTCGTGTGATGGACCTCGAGTTGCTCGACCGCACGCTCGCCGCGCACGGCGAGCCGGCCTTCCGCGCGCGCCAGGTGTGGGAGTGGACGGCGCGCGGCGCCGGCTCCTACGACGAGATGACGAACCTGCCGGCGGCCCTGCGGTCGGCGCTCGCGGCGGAGGTGCCGCTGTCGTCGTTGGCGCTGGTGCGCGAGGTGCACGCCTCGGACGGCACCGTCAAGGCGCTCTTCACGACGAATGACGGCCGCCCGGTCGAGGCGGTGCTGATGCGCTACAAGGACGGCCGGCGCTCGCTGTGCCTCTCGTCGCAGTCCGGCTGTCCGCTGACGTGCACGTTCTGCGCGACCGGCTCGATGAAGTTCGGCCGCAACCTGACACGTTCAGAGATCCTCGACCAGGCGCTGCACTTCCACCGCATGTCGGAGGTGGACCACTGCGTGTTCATGGGCATGGGCGAGCCGATGATGAACCTCGACGCGGTGCTGGCCGCGTGCGAGCGGCTGCCGGACCTCGGGATCGCGTCGCGCCGCACGGCGATCTCGACGGTCGGCTGGATCCCCGGGATCGAGCGGCTCGCCGAGTCGCCGCTGCCGATCCGCCTCGCGCTGTCGCTGCACGCGCCCGACGACGCGCTGCGCACGCAGCTGATGGCCGTCAACGAGCGCTACCCGCTCGCCGAGGTGCTCGCCGCCTGCGCGGCGTTCTACGAGCGCAAGCGGCGGCGCGTGTTCGTCGAGTACGTGATGCTCGCCGGCGTCAACGACCGCTACGAGCAGGCGCTGCAGCTGGCCGCGCTGCTCGACCGCCGCATCTACAAGGTCAACCTGATCCCGTACAACCCGACCGGGTCGACCTACGCCGGCTCCGGCCGCGAGGCGATCGCGGCCTTCCGCGACGTGCTGACCGCGCGCGGCATCGAGGCGACCGTCCGCCTCACGCGCGGACGCGACATCGACGCCGCGTGCGGGCAGCTCGCGGCGAAGGCCGCGGCCGCTTAGGAGGCGGGGGCGATCGAGATGACGGGCGCGGGGGTCGCGTCCCCGGCCGCCGCGCCGGCGCGGGCCGCGGGCGGCTCGACGGCCGCCAACTCGGGGCGCTCGCCGTCCGCCGGCTCGCCGTCGTCGGCTTGCGCCTCGCGCCCCTCCGCCGGCTGCGCGGCGGCCGGGACGCCGAGGCGGGCTTCGCCGGCGCGCAGGAGCCGGTCGCGGATCTCGCCGGCGACCTCGGGCGTCGGGTCCCAGGCGGTCGCGTCGGGCAGCTCGCCGAGCTCGGTCAAGCCGAACAGCCGCAGGAACAGGTCGGTCGTGCGGTACAGCACGGCGCCGAACTGCGAGCGGCCGGCCTCTTCGATCAGGCCGCGCTCGATCAGCGTCTGCGCCGCCGATTCGGCGTTGACGCCGCGGATGCGCGCGATCTCCGGCCGCGAGACCGGCTGCAGGTAGGCGACGACCGCGAGCGTCTCGGCCTGCGCAGGCGTCAGCGGCGGCGTGCGCGGCTTCGTCAGCAGCCGCCGCGCCGCGTCCTCGGCGGCGGGATGCGACGACAGCTGCCAGCCGCCCGCCAGCTCGCGCAGCACGAGCCCGCGCTCGTCCGCCGCGTAGCCGGCGGCGAGCGCCTGCAGCGCCGCGAGCGCCTCGTCGGGCTCGACGCCGGCCGCGTCGGCCAGCGCCGCCAGCGTGACCGGATCGGGCGAGAGGAACAGCAGCGCCTCGAGCGTGCGCTCCAGCGCGTCCATCAGGCCGTGGCTCCCACCCGCGCGGGCTGCCGCTCGGCCGGCGCGTCGCCGTTCGGCCGCGCCGCGGAGCGCCCGGCCCCCGCCGGCTCGACCGCCGCGTCGCCCGGCCGCGACGCCGGGCCGCCGGTGTGCAACGCCTGCACGGTGATCTCCGCGAACGGCTCGTCCTGCTCCCAGGTCGCCTCGCCGCGCTTGTACAGCTCCAGCAGCGCGAACAGCGTCACGGCGACCGTCACGCGGTCGGCCTTGGCGACGGCCTCGTCGAACGAGAAGCGCCCGCGGCGCAGTAGCGCCCGCAGATGCCCGAGCCGCTCGGCGAGCGTCACCCTTTGGATCGTGACGTGATGGAGATCGATCTCCGGCGGCATCCGCAACAGCCCCCCGAGCGCCTTGCCGAGCAGCGCCGGGTCGTAGACGGCGGCCGCCTCGTCCATGCTGCCGCGGCGCAGCGCGGCCGGCAGTGGCGCGGAGCGGAAGCGGTGCCCGGACTGCTCGTCGAGCCGTCGCGCCAGGTAGTCCGCTGCGCCACGGTAGCGGTGGGCCTCCAGCAGCCGCGCGAGCAGCTCCTCCAGCGCCTCGCCCGGCTCGAGGTCGAGCAGCTCCTCCTCCTCGCCGGGCAGCATCAGCCTGGACTTCAGCTCCAGCAGCGCCGCGATCAGCACGAGGAACTCGGTCGCCGCCTCCAGGTCCAGCTCGCCGCGCTGCGCGAGGTGGTCGACGTACGTGACGACGACGTCGGCGAGGTCGACCTCGAGCAGGTCGACCTCCTCGCGCAGCACGAGCGTCAGCAGCAGGTCGAAGGGTCCGGCGAAGACGTCCAGGTCGAGGTCGAGGTCCGCGGCGCGCACGCGACGAGGCTAGCGCGCGGGCCCGACGCCCATCGCGCGCCGCACGTCGGCGAGCACCGGCGTCACGAGCGCGCGCGCCTTCTCGGCGCCGTCGGTCAGCACCGCCTCGAGCGCCGCCTCGTCGCCGCGCAGCGCGTCGTAGCGCTCGCGCGCCGGGCGCAGGTGCTCGATCACCGCCTGCCCGACCGCGAGCTTGAAGTCGCCGTAGCGCGAATCGGCGTGCGCGGCCTCGACGTCCTCGAACGAGATCCCCTGCACGGCCGCGAGGATCTCGATCAGGTTGGAGACCCCCGGCTTGTCGTGCGCGCGGCGGACCTCGCTGCCGGAGTCGGTCACCGCGCGCTTGAACTTGCGCTCGATCGTGGCCTCGTCGTCGAGCACGTAGACGGTCCCCTGCTCGGTCCCGCCCGTCGTCGACATCTTGCGCTCGGGCTCCTGCAGGTCCATGATCCGTGCGCCGACCTCGCGATACACGCCGTCAGGCACGACGAGCGTCTCGCCGAAGCGGGCGTTGAAGCGCTGCGCGATGTCGCGCATCAGCTCGACGTGCTGGCGCTGGTCGTCGCCGACCGGGACCGCGTGCGCCCGGTAGGCGAGCACGTCGGCGGCCATCAGGACCGGATAGGTGAACAGCCCGGCCGAGACGAGGTCGCGCTGCGCGCCGGACTTCTCCTTGAACTGGTGCATGCGGTTGAGGTCGCCGAACGCGGTGACGCTCGACAAGAGCCACGCCAGCTCGGAGTGCTCGAGCACGTCGCCCTGGCGGAAGAAGACGCAGCGGTCGGGGTCGAGGCCGGCGGCGAGCAGGATCGCGGCCGTGTCGTAGAGCCGCTCGCGCAGCTCGGCCGGCTCGTAGGGGACCGTCGTCGCGTGCAGGTCGACGATGCAGAAGATTCCCTCCCCGCGCTCCTGCCACGCGAGGTACTGCTCGATCGCGCCGATGTAGTTGCCGAGGTGCTTGCGCCCGGTCGGCTGGATGCCCGAGAAGATCCGCACGGCGGGGCAGGCTACCGGCCCGGCCGCGTGGGAACCGGGTGCGCCGCGAGTTTGACTTTGGTTCAATGTCCCGCATGACCGCCACCGCCGCTCCTCCACCCTCCGCAGCGGCCAACCCGCTGCTCGGCGAGGCGCCGCCCTCGCCTGCCGGACCCGCGCCCGACGACGGCCGCCGGGCCGCGCTGCCGCCGCTCGTCAGGATGGCCCGCCCGCTCGTCACGCTGCGCATCAGCGTGCGCCAGCTGTCGTTCCTGTTTCGCGCGCGCCGCCTGTACGGCGAGACGTTCACCATACGCGGCGCGTTCGGGCACGACGTCGTGTTCGCCAGCCACCCCGACCACGTCAAGTCGCTGTTCACCGCCAAGTCCGAGCTGGTCCACTCGACCGTCGGCGAGTCGCCGCTGCGGCCGATCGTCGGGCCCAACTCGATCCTCACCTCGCTCGGCGAGCGCCACATGCGCCAGCGCAAGCTGCTGCTGCCGCCGTTCCACGGCGAGGCGGTCGAGCGCTACGTCGCGATGATCGCCGAAGTCGCCGAGCGCGAGATCGACAGCTGGCCGGTCGGGCGGCCGTTCGCGCTCGGTCCGCGCATGCAGGCGATCACGCTCGACGTCATCATGTCCGGCATCTTCGGGATCGACGGCACGCCGCCGCCCGGCAGCGCCGAGCAGGGCCTGCGCGAGACGATCCTGCGCCTCAGCGCGCTGTCGGCGACGCCGCTGGCGAAGGCCGCCGAGATCATCAACATCCGCAGCGAAGAGCCGGTCGGGATCGTCCGCCGGCTGCTGGCGGAGCTCGACCGCCACCTCTACGCGCTGATCGCGGCGCGCCGCGCGGCCGGCGAGCAGGAGCGCACCGACATCTTCTCGCTGCTGCTGGCTGCGCGCGACGAGGCGGGCGAGCCGCTGACCGATCACGAGCTGCGCGACGAGCTGATCTCGCTCGTGCTCGCCGGCCACGAGACGACCGCCAACTCGCTCGCCTGGGCGTTCGAGCGCCTGCTGCGCAACCCGGCCGCGTACGACCGCCTGCGCGAGGAGGTGCGCGCCTCCGACGCCGACGCCATCGGAGCAGCCGACGCCTGGATCGAGGCGACGATCCACGAGACGATGCGCAACCGCCCGGTCGTGCCGATCACCGGCCGGCGCGTGACGGTGCCGTGGCAGCTCGGCGAGCACCGGCTGCCGGGCGACACGCACGTGCTGATCTCGATCGCGCTGCTGCACCACCGCGAGGACGTCTATCCCGAGCCGTACGCGTTCCGGCCCGAGCGCTTCCTCGGCGTCAAGCCCGGGACCTACACGTGGGTCCCGTTCGGCGGCGGGATCCGCCGCTGCCTCGGCGCGACGCTCGCGATGGCCGAGCAGCGCGTCGTGCTGCGCGCCGTCGCGCGGCGGACCGACATGGTCGCGCCGGACCCGCGACCCGAGCGCCTCGTGCACCGCAACGTGACGATGATCCCGGCGCGCGGCGCCGCGGTGGTGGTGACCTCGCGGCGGGCCGCCTAGAGCGGCTGGCGAATCACGGGCTGCTTGGCGGCCTTTGCCTCGTCGAGGCGGCGGACCAGCGTCGTGGAGGGCGCCTGGCGGGCGATCTCCGGGTCGTCCGCCGCCTCGCGCAGGATCGCCGCGACGATCGCGGCGAAGCGCTCGAGCGTCTCCTTCGTCTCGGTCTCGGTCGGCTCGACCAGCAGCGCCTCGTCGACGAGCAGCGGGAAGTAGACCGTCGGCGGGTGGACCTTGAAGTCGAGCAGCCGCTTGGCGAGGTCGAGCGTCCGGATCCCCAGCTCGCGCCTCATCGGCGCGCCGCTCAGCACGAACTCGTGCATGCAGACGCGGTCGTAGGCGACCGGCAGGTGCTCGGCCACGCCCGCGCGCTTGAGCAGCGCGAGCAGGTAGTTGGCGTTCAGCACCGCCGTCTCGGAGGCCTCGCGCAGCCCGGCCGCGCCGAGCGAGCGGATGTAGGCGTAGGAGCGCACGAACACGCCGTAGTTGCCCTGGAAGCCGCGCAGCTTGCCGATCGACTTCGGCCGCTCGTGGTCGAGGTCGAACGACGGCGGACCGCCGTCGGCCGGCTCTCGCCGCACGACCTGCGGGCGCGGCAGGAACGGCTCGATCCGCTCGGAGACGGCGATCGGCCCGGCGCCCGGCCCGCCGCCGCCGTGCGGCTGGGTGAACGACTTGTGCAGGTTGAAGTGCACGATGTCGAAGCCCATGTCGCCCGGGCGCGTGATGCCCATGATCGCGTTGAGGTTCGCGCCGTCGTAGTAGAGCGTCGCGCCGACTCCGTGCACGATCCGCGCGATCTCCGCGATGTTCGCGTCGAACAGCCCGAGCGTGTTGGGGTTCGTGAGCATCAGGCAGGCGACCTGGTCGTCGGCCTTCGCGCGCAGGTCGTCGAGGTCGACGCCGCCGTCGGGCGCCGTGCCGACCTTGACGACCTCGTAGCCGGCCATCGTGACCGTCGCGGGGTTCGTGCCGTGCGCGGTGTCGGGCGTCAGCACCTTCGTGCGCCGCTCGCCGCGGTCCTCGTGGTAGGCGCGCGTCAGCAGCACGCCGGCCAGCTCGCCGTGCGAGCCGGCGGACGGCTGCAGCGAGACGTACGGCAGGCCGGCGATCTCCGCCAGCGTCTCCTGCAGGTTCCACATCAGCTCGAGCGCGCCCTGTGCCCTACGCGGGTCCTGCAGCGGGTGCAGGCGCGCGTTGCCGGGCAGCGCGGCGACGCGCTCGTGCAGCTTCGGGTTGTGCTTCATCGTGCACGAGCCGAGCGGGTAGAAGCCGCTGTCGAGGTCGAAGTTGCGCTTCGAGATGCCGTTGTAGTGGCGCACCAGCTCGGGCTCGGAGACCTCCGGCAGCCGTGCCGGCGCGGCGCGGCGCAGCGCGGGCGGCAGCAGCTCGTCGAGCGGGCGCGCGGGGACGTCGAGCGCGGGCGCGGCGAACGCGCGGCGGCCCTCGCGCGAGCGCTCGTAGATCGTCAGGACCGGCTCGACGAGCAGCTCGTCGGTCGTCGGCTCGCGCTCGGCGCCGCCCGCGGGCGCGCCGCCATCGGGCGCGCTCGGCGCCTGCGCGCTCACGCCCCCACCCCCGCCGGCGTTTCGGCGCCGCTGCGCTCGGCCGCGACCGCGCGTGCGAGCACGTCGGTGAGGCGGTCGATCTGCTCGCGCGTGCGGCGCTCGGTCAGCGCGACGAGCAGCCCGCCCGGGTGCTCGGGGTAGTCGCGCGCGAGCGGGTAGCCGGGGTTGACGCCCTCGGCCGCGCAGCGCTCCACCACGCGCGCGACGTCGGGCACGTCGAGCTCCAGCGCGAGCTCGCGCACGACCGGCTGCTCGTGCAGCGGCGCGATGCCGTCGATCGCGGCCAGCGCGTCGCGCGCATAGGCGGTCCGCTGCACGAGCAGCTCGCCAAGCTCCACCAGCCCGCGGCGCCCGAGCCAGCTGAGGTAGATCACGCCGGCCAGCGCGTTGAGCGCCTGCGAGGTGCAGATGTTCGAGGTCGCCTTCTCGCGGCGGATGTGCTGCTCGCGCGTCTGCAGCGTCAGCACGAACCCGCGCCTGCCGTCGGCGTCCTTCGTCTCCCCCGCGATCCGGCCGGGCATGCGGCGCAGGTGCGCCTCGGTCGCGGCGAAGAAGCCGAACGACGGGCCGCCGAAGTCGAGCCGGTTGCCGAGCGTCTGGCCCTCGCCGACGGCGACGTCGATCCCGCACTCCCCGGGCGTCCGGAGAATCCCGAGCGGGATCGGGTCGCACGCGCAGATCGCGAGCGCGCCGACGCCGTGCGCCGCGGCCGCGAGCGGCTCCAGGTCCTCGACCGCGCCGAGGAAGTTGGGCTGCTGGAGGATCAGGGCGTTGACGTCCGCTCCGTCGCCGAGCGCGGCCGCGAGCGCGTCGGGGTCGGTGACGCCGTCGCGCAGCGGCACCTCGACGATCTCCTGCCCGGTGCCGGCGGCGAGCGTCCGCAGCGTCTCGCGGCTGTGCGGGTGCACGCCGCGCGAGACGAGCACGCGCGCGCGGCCGTTGGCGAGCTTCGCGAGGTACGCGGCCGCGCCGACCGCGCTGGGCCCCTCGTAGACCGACGCGTTGGAGACCGGCAGCCCGGTCAGCTCGCTGATCGCCGTCTGGTACTCGAACATCGCCTGCAGCCCGCCCTGCGAGACCTCGGGCTGGTAGGGCGTGTAGGGCGTCAGGAACTCCGAGCGCTGGAGGATCGAGTCGATCAGCGCCGGTACGTAGTGGTCGTACATCCCCGCGCCCAGGAAGGAGATCTCGTCCTCGGCGCTGACGTTGCGCGCGGCCAGCTCGCGCAGGTGCTCGTAGACCTCCTGCTCGGCCATCCCGTCGGGCAGCGCGAGCGGACGGCCGAGCCGCAGCGCCGGCGGGACGTCGGCGAACAGCTCGTCGACCGACGCGACGCCGATCGCGTCGAGCATCGCGCGGCGGTCGGCGTCGGTGGCGGAGGTGTAGACGGTCATGCGAGTCGTGCTAGTCGAGCTGGGCGGCGTAGTCGGCGGCGCTCAGCAGCGCGTCGCGCTCGGACGGGTCGCTCAGCCTCACCTTCACCATCCAGCCCTCGCCATACGGGTCCTCGTTGATCTGCTCGGGCGCGTCGCCGAGCGCGTCGTTGACCTCGACGATCTCGCCCGACAGCGGCGCGATCACGTCCGAGACGGCCTTGACCGACTCGACCTCAGCGTAGCTCTCGCCAGCGCGCACCTGGCCGCCGGCCTGCGGCGGATCGAAGAAGACGACCTCGCCGAGCGAGTCCTGTGCGTACCAGGTGATCCCGAAGGTGGCGACGTCGCCGTCGAGTCGCGCCCAGTCGTGCTCGGCGTGGTAGAGGAGGTCGTCGGGGTAGCTCGCGTCTGCCATTCAGCCTTCCTTCTCGTAGAGCGGCTTGCGCCTGATGATCGCGGGACGGACCTTGCCGCGCACGTCGATCTCGATCCGCGTGCCCGGCGCGGCGCGGTCGGCCGGCAGGTACGCCAGCCCGATCCCGATGCCGAGCGACGGCGACAGCGTCCCGCTCGTGACCTCGCCGCCGCCGAGCACCGGGTTGCCCTGACGCGCGATCCCCGGGCCGTCGATCGCGAACGGGACGAGCTGCTCGGCCGGGCCGCGCTCGCGCATGGCGCGGATCGCCCCGGAGCCGACGAAGCCGGTCTCCTCCTTGCAGCACCAGCCCAGGCCCGCCTCGATCGGCCCGCGCGACTCCATCAGGTCGTTGCCGTAGAGGTGGAAGCAGACCTCCAGGCGCAGCGTGTCGCGTGCGCCGAGTCCGGCCGGCTGGGCGCCGGCCGCGACGAGCGCCTCCCACAGCTCGCCGGCGGCGGCGGGCGGACAGAGGATCTCGACGCCGTCCTCGCCGGTGTAGCCGGTGCCGCACACGAGCGCGGGCGCGCCGCCGAGGCTCAGCTGTGTGGCGCGCATGCGCGGCGGCAGCTCGTCGCCGGGCGCGAGCAGGCTCGTGACGAGCGCGCGCGCGTCCGGCCCCTGCACCGCCAGCATCGCGTAGTCGCCGATCGCGTCGCGCAGCTCGACGTCGAAGCCGCTCGCGTGCTCGCGCAGCCAGGCGAGGTCCTTCGCGTGGTTGGCGGCGTTGGTGACGGTCACGAAGCGGTCCTCGGCGAGCCGGTAGGTGAAGAGGTCGTCCAGGACGCCGCCGTCTTCGCGGCACAGCACGCTGTACTGCGCGCCGCTGACGGCGAGCTTCGAGACGTCGTTGGACAGCATCCGCTGCAGGAACGCGAGCGCGCCCGGCCCGCTCGTCTCGACCTCGCCCATGTGCGAGACGTCGAAGATCCCCGCCCGCTCGCGCACGGCGGCGTGCTCCTCCTTGATGCCCGCGTACTGGACCGGCATCTCCCAGCCGGCGAACGGGACGAGCTTCGCGCCCGCGGCGACGTGGCAGTCGTGCAGCGGGCTGTGGCGGAGGTCGGCGGCGGCGCTCACGGCGCCGAGCAGGCTACCGCGTCCGCTGCGCGCGCTACTTGTCTCGCAAGAAGGCCGGCACGTCGATCTCGTCGTCGGAGATCTCGAGCGACGAGCGCTGGCGGTCGTCGAGCGTGACGTCGCGGTCGCGGCGCGTGCGGCGGGTGGTCTCGCGCGCGGAGCTGATGCCCGCCCGCCCCACGCCGCGGTGGTCGAAGCCGGTCGCGATCACCGTCACGCGCACGTCGTCGCCCAGCGCGTCGTCGATCACGGCGCCGAAGATGATGTTCGAGTCCTTGTCGGCCGCGGCGGCGACGATCTCGGCCGCCTCGTTGACCTCGAACAGGCCGAGGTCGTGGCCGCCGGTGATGTTGAGCAGGATCCCGGTCGCGCCGTCGACGTCCTCCTCCAGCAGCGGCGAGGAGATCGCGGCCTTCGCCGCCTCGACAGCGCGCTGCTCGCCGGAGCCGGTGCCGATCCCCATCAGCGCCGTGCCGGCGTTGTGCATGATCGTCCTGACGTCGGCGAAGTCGAGGTTGATGAGGCCGGGGATCGTGATCAGGTCGGTGATGCCCTGGACGCCCTGGCGCAGCACGTTGTCGGCTTCGCGGAAGGCCTCGATGATCGTCGTGCGCCGTTCGACGATCCCGAGCAGCTTCTCGTTCGGGATCACGATCAGCGTGTCGACCTGCTCGCGCAGGCGCTGGATCCCGTCCTCGGCCTGGCGCGCGCGCTGCGCGCCCTCGAAGACGAACGGCCGCGTGACGACGCCGACGGTGAGCGCGCCGATCTCCTCCTTGGCGATCTCGGCGATCACCGGCGCGGCGCCGGTGCCGGTGCCGCCGCCCTCGCCGGCCGTGACGAAGACCATGTCCGCGCCCTTCAGCGCCTCCTTGATCTCGTCGCGCGACTCGGCCGCGGCGCCGTGGCCGACGTCGGGGTTGGCGCCCGCGCCGAGGCCCTTGGTCAGCTCGTGGCCGATGTTGAGCTTGATGTCGGCGTCGCACATCTGCAGCGCCTGGGCATCGGTGTTGGCGGCGACGAACTCGACCCCGCGCAGGCCGGCGTCGACCATGCGGTTGACCGCGTTGGTGCCGCCGCCGCCGACGCCGACGACCTTGATGACCGCGAGATAGCTGCCGCTTTCCATGATGGTTACCGTCCGACCCTTGAGTTAGCGTCGAGAGTTTGACCCGGACGCTGGTCCCGGGGAGTGTCGCACGTTACGGCCTTTTTCGGCGGGCTGTCAACGGACCCCTCGCGACGCAAGCGACGTTGCAGAACGCGGAACTCTCCAGTGGACGTGGAGTGTTCGCGTTTTCGAGCATTGACCCTCTACTTCAGCTTGAGGGCTCTAGCCGGTCGCGCCGGGGCTCGCCGGCGCGCTCCCGCCCGGGTTCGTCGTGGTCGGGTCGGGCGCGGCCGGGATGTCCGACTGGCCGCCCGGCAGGACCCCGCCGGCCAGCCCGCCGACGGCCGGCCGCTCCGGGTCGCTGACGTCGATCGACTGCGCGCCGGCCGCCTGCGGGTCGGCGAGCACGGCGGCCGCGGCGGCCCACTTCGCGTCGAGCCGGACGTCGTCGCCGAACCACAGCGCCGGCCCGTTCGCGATCAGCAGCGTGAGGCCGTGCGCGCGCGTCGTGGCGGCGCTCGCGACGTGCGCGCGCAGCGTGTCCGGCGCGGCCGCGAGCGCCGCGACGGCGGCGAGCGCGGTCGCGCCCGTCAGCCGCCGCCCGCCGGGCGGCGTGCGCAGCGCGATCGTCGCAAGCGTCGCAGGCGCGCTCGCGTCGCGCAGCAGCGTCCCGTCAGAGGTGACCGCGATCCGCCGCCCGCCGGCGACGACCGCGCCGACGGCGACGTTCGTGACGACGTGGATCCGCATCGCGTGCGGGAAGCCGGTCGAGACCTCGACGCGCTTGACGAGCGGATACGGCGCGACGGCCGCGTCGAGCGCGTCCTGGCGCACGTGCAGCGTCGTCATGCTGTGCGCCGCCCGCTCGAGCGCGTCGCGGATCGGCGCGCCCTGCGCCCCGGAGACGCCGCTGATCGCAACCTGGCGCACGGCGACGAGCGACGAGTCGCGCACCCAGAACCAGCCCGCGGCGAGCAGCCCGGCCGCCAGGGCGGTCGTGAGCAGCACGCGGGGACGCGGGCGTCGCAGCCGCGGCATCCGGGCTCGCACGAGCGTCGCGGAGCTCATGACAGCTCCCATCTCGCGCCCCAGTCGACCGGCCCGAGCACCTGCACCTCCGGCTCCAGCACGACGCCGAAGCGCTCGTGCACGCGGCGGCGGCCCTCGGCCATCACGGCGAGCACGTCGGCGGTCGTCGCGCGGCCGTGGTTCTCGACGAAGTTCGCGTGCTTGGTGGAGAAGCCGGCGCCGCCGGCGCGCAGCCCCCGACAGCCGGCGGCCTCCAGCAGCTGGCCGGCGGTGCGGCCCTCGGCGCGCGGGTCGTCCGGGTTCTTGAAGGTCGAGCCGAACGTCTTGATCCCCGACGGCTGGGCGGCCTTGCGCTTGGCGCGCATGTCGGCGAGCGTCGCCTTCACGCGCTCGACCGGCGCCGGCTGCAGGCCGAACGACGCGCGCGCGACGACCTCCCCGGGCTCGACGTTCGAGGCGCGGTAGGAGAAGTCGAACTGCTCGCGCGCGCGGCGTTGAACGCCGTCGGCGGTCGCGACGTCGGCCCATTCGAGCACGCGCGCGAGGTCGCCGCCGTAGGCGTTGGCGTTCATCCGCACCGCCCCGCCGACCGTGCCTGGGATGTTGACGCCGAACTCGATCCCGGTCAGCCCGGCGTTCGCCGCGCGCGCGGAGACGGCCGGCAGGCGCGCGCCGCCGCCGCAGCGCAGCCGCGTGCCGTCGCGTTCGATCTGGGCGAGGTCTCGGTCGAGCTTCATCACGAGGCCGCGGACGCCCGCGTCCGCCACCAGGAGGTTCGACCCCGAGCCGACGACCCCTACCTCGTGCCCCTCCCGATGCGCCCACTGCAACAGCTCGACGAGCTGGTCGAGCGTGCCGGCGCGGGCGAAGAACTCGCCGTGACCGCCGGTGCGGACGGTCGTCAGGCGGGCGAGCGGGTAGTCGGGCTGAACGCCGGCGGGGAGCCGCGTGCGCGTCTCGCTCACGCGACGAGGCTCCGGCCCAGCGTGTCCACGTTCCCCGCGCCCATCACGAGGCAGACGTCGCCGGCGCGCAGCTCGCCGCGCAGGCGCGCCTCGGCGGCGGCGAAGCCGGCCGGCTCGAAGGAGACGACGGTGCCGTTGCGCGCTGCGGCGCGGGCGGCGTCGGCGATCAGCCCGCCGCTGACGCCGGGGAAGTCCTCCTGCCGCTCGCGCGCCGGGTAGACGTCGAGCACGACGACGAGGTCGGCTTGCGCCAGCGCGGCGCCGAAGTCTCCCGCGAGCGCGCGCGTGCGCGAGTAGAGGTGGGGCTGGAAGACGGCGACGACGCGCTCGGGTTGCAGCGTGCGCGCGGCGGCGATCGTCGCGGCGATCTCGGTCGGGTGGTGGGCGTAGTCGTCGTAGACCTCCGCGCCGGTCGCCGTCTCGCCGAGCCGCTCGAAGCGCCGCCTCGCGCCCTGGAAGTCCGCGAGCGCCGCCGCGGCCCGCGCCGGGTCGGCGCCGGCGAGCCGGCACGCCTCCAGCGCCGCGGCGGCGTTGAGCGCGTTGTGCGCGCCGGGGACGAGGAGCCGCACCGTCAGGCCGCGCCACGCGAAGCGCGCGCCGGCTGCGTCGAGCGCCGGGCTCGGCACGTCGAACGTGACGACCGCGACACCGCCGCCCGGCGCCGGCTCACCCGCGGAGCCGTCCACGCGCTCGCCCGCGACGCCGCCGCCCGGCGCCGGGTCGCCAGCAGTCGCCGGCTCGCCCCCAGCGCCACCGGGCCGCGCGCCGGCGAAAGCGGCCCGCCGCCCAGCGCCCGGCGCGAGCGCGCGCAGCTCCGGCCGGTCCCAGACGACGACCGCCTCGCTCGCGCGCGCGAGGAACGCTCGGAACGTGTCATCGAGCTCCTCGCGCGACGCGTACGTCGCGTGGTGGTCGAGCTCCGCGTTCGTGAGCACCGCGATGTCGGGGTGCAGCGCGAGCAGCGAGCGGTCGGACTCGTCGGCCTCGACGACGACCCAGTCCCCGTCGCCCCAGCCGGCGTTCGCGCCAGTGGACCGCACCTCGCCGCCGACGAGGTAGCCCGGATCGAGGCCGCAGCCGCGCAGCGCGTGGACGACCATCGACGTCGTCGTCGTCTTGCCGTGCGTGCCCGTGACGGCGATGCAGCGCCGGCCCGGCAGCGCGGTGATCTCGCCGAGCAGCTCGGCGCGGTGCAGCTGCCGCGCCCCCGCGGCGCGCGCCGCCGCCCGCTCGGGGTCGTCCTCCGGAACGGCCGTCGAGTAGACGACCTCCACGCCGGCCGGCACGCGCGCCGGATCGCTGCCGGCCCACGCGTCGACGCCCTCGTCGCGCAGCCGCGCGAGCGTCGCCGAGTCGGCCCGGTCGGACCCGCTCACCTGGGCGCCCAGCGCCTGCGCGACCCGCGCGAGCCCACTCATCCCGGCCCCGCCGATCCCGATCAGGTGCAGCCGCCGGCCGGCCCACGGTCGCTCGTCGCTCACGCGCCGGAGGCTAGCGACCGCCCCCGCCGGCATCCGCTCCGCCCTTTACAGCGACCCCGGCGCCGCAAGCCACACGCTGCGGAAGTGCAGCACCTCGGCGAGCCGGTCGAAGTGGCGGTCGTAGTGCAGCACGCCCGCCCCGGCCTCCTGCGCCGCCGCGGCGATCAGGACGTCGGGCAGCGGCACGCGGTGATAGCCAGCTCCACGCCGCGCCAGCGCCCGCAGCGCACCGATCGCCGCGCGCTGGACGGAGACGGTGAGCGGCACGTTGCGCAGTCCGGCCTCGACCGCTGCGGTCCGCGTGATCGCCCGAGCATCGCGTGCCCTGTAGATCAACTCCATGCAAACAACGCTTCAGGTGAGCACGTCACCTGAAGCCATCGCTCGCGTGAGCTCGTAGCGGATGTGGGGGTGGCGAACTCGCACGCGCGCGGACGTGTCGGCGAGCACAAGCTCGCCCGGATGGAGCGACTGCATCGTCAGTCCTCGCAGTACGGAAAGCGATGCTCGATCTCTTCGAAGGCAAGTCCGAGTTCGCAATCCCACGGCGGGTTGTCGGACGTCGCGATCTTCGCGGCCCACAGGCGTCGCTCGTACTCCGGCGCGCCAGGGGGTGGAGGCGGCGGATACTCGTCGCCCCAAAGGTCGTCGAACTCGATCTCTTCGGCCACGCCGCCAGCGTAGCCCGAGCGCCTGCGACAGCGCTCCGCGCAACAGCGAAGAAAGTGCGCAGTACCAGCTACTTCTGTCGCCGGGTGGCGCGGCGGCGACGAGCGACCGCGTCCAGCAGCTCGCCGGCGATCTCGCCCGCCGCGTCCGGGCGGGCGAGCGCGGCGGAGGCGTGGGACATCGCGGCGAGGCGGCCGGGGTCGTGCAGCAGCGTGCCCACCTCGTGCGCGAGCCGCGGCGCGGTCAGCTCGGCGTCGAGCAAGACGACGGCGGCGCCGCCGTCGACCATCCAGCGGGCGTTCGCGGTCTGGTGGTCGGCGGTGGCGTGCGGGTAGGGGATCAGAATCGCCGGCCGGCCGGCGGCGGCGACTTCGAAGATCCCGCCGCCCGCGCGGGCGACGACGAGGTCGGCAGCCAGCAGCGCCGCCCCGAACTCGTGGATGTAGGGCCGCAGGTCGTAGTGCGGCCCGGGCGCGTCGAGCGACGCGAAGTCTCGCTCGCCGGCTGCGTGCAGCACGCGGAACGGCGCGTCCGCGAACGCCCGCACCGCCGCCTCGTTGATCGAGCGCGCGCCGAGCGAGCCGCCGAACACGAGCACGACCGTGTCATCGGGACCGAGCCCGAAGAGCGCCCGCGCCGCGGCGCGGTCGGTCGCCGGCGCCGGCACCGGCCGGCCCGTCACGCGGTACCGCGCGCCCTCGCGGCCGGTGACCGGGAACGCCAGGCAGACCCGCCGCGCGAACGGCGCGAGCAGCCGATTCGCAACGCCCAGGTGCGAGTCGGCCTCCGTCAGCACGAGCGGGATCCGCAGCAGCACGGCGGCAAGGCCCACCGGCCCGGCGACGTAGCCCCCGCCGCCCATCACCGCGTCGGCCCGCAGCTCGCGCAGCAGCCGCACGCAGCGCCCGACCGCCCGCAGCGCCAGCAAGGCGGCGCGCGCCGCGCGCAGCGGGTTGCGCCGATCCAGCCCCGCGACGTGGATCGCGCGCAGCTCGTAGCCGGCAGCCGGCACCAGCTCCGCCTCCGCGCGCTCCCCCCCGACGAAGCAGACCTCGGCGCCCTCAGCCCGCAGCGCGCCGGCGACCGCCAGCGCCGGCACGACGTGCCCCGCCGTCCCGCCGGCGGCGATCGCGATCCGCGGCGGCCACCCCGCCGTCACGGCCGGCGGCGGTCCGGGCGCGCGGCGACGCCGCCGGGTCCACCAGCCGCAGCCCCGCCCGTTGCGCCTCCGCGACGTTGAGCAGCAGACCCACGCACGCCAGCATCACCGCGAGGTTCGTCGGCCCGTAGGAGATGAACGGCAGCGGCACGCCGGTCAGCGGCGCGATCCCCAGCACCACGAAGATGTTGAGCGTCGCCTGGCACAGGATTAGGGAGGTCAGACCGGTCGCCAGCAGCTTCGCATACGCCCCGGTCGCCGCCCGCGCGATCCGCAGGCCCGACCAGGCGATCATCCCAAACAGCGCGGTCACGACCGAGACGCCGACGACGCCGAGCTCCTCGCCGATCACGGCGAGGATGAAGTCAGTGTGCGCCTCGGGCAGGTAGAAGATCTTCTCGATCGACTGGCCCAGCCCGCGCCCGAGCAGCCCGCCCGAGCCGAGCGCGATCTGCCCCTGCACCGCCTGGAAGCCCGTCGAGGACTTGCTCGCCCACGGGTCGAGGAAGGCGGTCAGGCGCGCCTGCTGGTAGGGCTGCACGACCGCGAGCAGCAGCACGAATGCGAGACCCGCGCCAGCCAGGTACGCCAGGTACCGCAGCGGGACACCCGCCGCGACGAGCAGCGCGCAGACCGACAGGCAGATCACGATCGCGGTGCCAAGGTCGGGCTCGGCGGCGACGAGCAGCGCCGCGCCGCCCGTCACCACCATGATCGGGTTGACCATGCCCTTGAAGCTGCGAACGCGCCGCGGGTGAGCGGCGAGGAACTGCGCCACATACAGGACCAGCGAGAGCTTCATCAGCTCCGACGGCTGGAACGAGAGCGTGCCCGGCCCGATCCAGCGGCGCGCGCCGTTGACCTCGATCCCGATCCCCGGGATGAGCACCGCGAGCAGCAGGCCGAAGGAGGCGATCAGCAGGATCGGCGTCAGGTGACGCAGCAGCTCGACGCCGCGGCGCGCGAGCACCTGCATGATCACGAGGCCGATCGCGCCGAAGCCGACGAAGCGGATCAGGTACGTCGTGCCGTTGCCGTCGCCCTGCAGGAGGTTGCGCGCCGAGGAGGCGCTGTAGACCATCACCGCGCCGAGCGCGAGCAGGCACAGGGTCGCCGTCAGCAGCAGGCGCTGCTCGACCGGGCGCGGGCGGGCGCGCTTGCGCGGCGCGCGGGCGGCGCTGGCGGCGGGCACCTCAGCCGCCCTCCGTCACGAGCGCGCGGAAGCGCTCGCCGCGCGCCTCGTAGTCGGGGAACTGGTCGAAGCTCGCGCAGGCCGGCGACAGCAGCACCGTCTCGCCTGGGCGCGCAGCGGCGCGCGCGGCGGCGAGCGCGTGCGCGAGGTCGCCCGCGTCGTGCAGCGGCACGCCGGCGCCGGCCAGGGCGCGAGCCAGCTCCCCCGCCCCCTCGCCGATCAGCTGCACTGTCGCGCAGCGCTGCGCGACGACCGGCGCGAGCGGCGCGAAGTCCTGATCCTTCGTACGCCCGCCGGCGATCAGGTGCACGGAGCCGGGCGCGTGGGAGCGCAGCGCGACGATCGCGCTCGCGACGTTCGTCGCCTTCGAGTCGTTGACGTAGGCGACCCCGTCGCGCTCGGCGACGAGCTCGAGGCGGTGCGCGACGCCGGGGAACGTGCGCAGCGCCTCGCGCACCGCGTCGGGGTCGACGCCGCGCGCGAGCGTCACCGCCGCCGCGGCCATCGCGTTCTGCACGTTGTGCGGACCGGGGATCCGCAGCTCCCCGGCCGCCAGCAGCGGCGCGCCGCGCCAGCGGATGACGCCGTCGCCGGTGCGCGCGACGTCGGCGCCGGGCGCACCGAACGTCACGCGCCGCGCCGCGCCCGGCAGCCCGCCCGCCAGCTCGGCCGGCGCGACCGCGACCGCGACCGCGACCTGGCGCGCGAACGCCTGCAGCTTCGCCGCGCGGTACGCCTCGAACGTCCCGTGCCGGTCGAGGTGGTCGGGCTCGACGTTCAGCAGCACGGCGGCGTCGGGCGCGAACGCCTCCGTGTCCTCCAGCTGGAACGACGAGCACTCGCACGCGATCGTCGCGTCCGGCTCCACGGAGCCCACGAGAGACGCCAGCGCCGTTCCGACGTTCCCCGCGACCGCGACCGGCAGTCCCGCCGCGCGGTGCACATGGCCGATCAGCTCCGTCGTCGTCGTCTTGCCGTTCGTCCCGGTCACGGCGATCAGCTCGTTGGGCACCAGCCGCCAGGCCAGCTCCAGCTCCCCCACGACCGCCAGTCCAGCAGCGCGCGCCGCCGCGACGACCGGCGCCTCCTGCGGCACGCCAGGACTCTTGACGAGCGTCCGCGCGCGCGTGACGAGCTGCTCTCCGGAGTCATCCAGATGCACTTCGACGCCTGCCGCCGCAAGCCTGCCGGCATCCGGCGCGCCCGCGTCCACGCCGATCACCTCCTCCCCGCGGCCCCGCAGCGCCAGCGCCGCCGCGACGCCCGAGCGCGCGAGGCCCGCGACGAGGTACGGGCCGCCGGGCAGCGGCGGGCGGGCGGCGCTCACGGCGTCAGCGGATCGACTGCTGGTAGAGCGTGAAGCCGACCGCCGCGCAAACCGCGGCGATGATCCAGAAGCGCAGGATAATCTTCGTCTCCGACCAGCCGCGCATCTCGAAGTGATGGTGGATCGGCGCCATCAGGAACACGCGCTTGCGGAACGTCTGGAAGGCGAACACCTGGATCGCGACCGACAGCGTCTCGATCACGAAGATCCCCCCGAGGATGACGAGCAGGATCTCGGTCTTCGTCATCACCGCGAGCCCCGCGAGCGCCCCGCCGAGCCCGAGCGAGCCGGTGTCGCCCATGAAGATGTTGGCCGGGAACGAGTTGAACCAGAGGAAGCCCACGCATGCGCCCGCGAGGCAGCCGCACAGCAGCGTGAGGTCTTCCTGGCCGGTCGTGACGAACGTGATGCCGATGTAGGCGAGCAGCACGATCGCGGTGCAGCCGGCGGCGAGGCCGTCGAGCCCGTCGGTCAGGTTCACGCCGCTCGTCGTGCCGGCGACGACGAGGTAGATGAGGACGGGATAGAAGATCCCGAGGTCGATCTGCGCGTCGACGACGCGCAGCCGCAGCGTGTCCTGCAGCCCGGCGCCCTTCGTCGCCGCCAGCCACAGCCCGATCGAGATCACGACCGTCGCGATCAGCTTCGTGCGCCCGCGCAGCCCGAGCGAGCGGCGCCGCACGATCTTCGTGTAGTCGTCGAGGAAGCCGATCGCCGCGCACGCGAGCGCGACGCCGAAGACCCCGATCGACTGCCAGTCCCAGTCGGTGAGGATCAGGAACGGGATCGAGATCGCGGTGAAGATGATGATCCCGCCCATCGTCGGCGTCCCGGCCTTCGTGTGGTGGCCCTCGGGCCCCTCCTCGCGGATGTGCTGGCCGAACTCGCGCTCGCGGATGAAGGCGATGAATTTCGGGCTCAGGAAGATGCAGATGAGCAGCGAGGCGGTCCCCGCGATCAGCACGCGGCCCATGCGTCAGGCCTCGTCGGACGCGCGCTCGACGCCGCCGGCCCCGTTCGCGAGCGCCTGCGTGACCGCCTCGAGGCCGACCCCGCGCGAGGCCTTCACGAGGACGGTGTCGCCCGGCGCCAGCAGCCCGGGGACGAGCCGCGCGGCGGCTGCGGCGTCGGGCACGACGTGCGCCTCGCCGCCGAACGACGCCCCCATCGCCGTGCTGCGCGGCCCGACCGCGACGAGCAGGTCGACGCCGAGGTCGGCCGCGTGGGCGCCGATCTCGGCGTGGTAGGCGCGCTCGCGCGGGCCGAGCTCGAGCATGTCGCCGAGCACGGCGACGCGGCGTCCGTCGCCGGCCGTCGCGGCGAGGTCGTCGAGGGCCGCGCGCATGGACATCGGGTTGGCGTTGTAGCAGTCGTCGATGACGGTGACCCCGTCGCGCAGGCGCAGCCGCTCGCCGCGCCGGCCGGAGAAGGAGACGCTGACGCGGCCGCTCGGCGTGGCGCCGATCGCGCGCGCGGCGGCAACCGCGGCGAGCAGGTTCCCGCGCAGGTGCGCCTGCTGGAAGTCCAGCTGCAGCTCGATCCGCTCGCCTTGCGCGTCGATCGCGACGTGCTCCCCCTCCTGGCCGGCGAGCGTCACGTCGCCGCCGGGGCCGAACGTGACGGTGCTCAGGTCGGACCGGCGGTGGGGCTCGAGCAGCGGCTCGTTCGCCGGGATCACCGCCGTCGTGCCCGGCCGGAGGTCGGCGATCAGCTCGGCCTTCGCGGCGGCGATCGCCTCCAGCGAGCCGAGCAGCTCAAGGTGCGCGGGGCCGACGTTGACGATCACGCCGACGTCGGGCTGCGCGATCCGCGTCAGCTCGGCGATCTGGCCGGCGCCGCGCATCCCCATCTCCAGCACGAGCGCCTCGGTGCCGGCGGAGGCGGCGAGCAACTCGAGCGGCAGCCCGATCTCGGTGTTGAAGTTGCCGCGGGAGACGAACGTCGCACGCCGGGGGGAGAGCAGCGCGGCGAGGATATCCTTCGTCGAGGTCTTGCCGGTCGAGCCGGTGATCGCGATCAGCGGGCAGCCGAGCGCGCGCCGCCAGGCGGTCGCGAGGCGCTGGAGCGCGGCGAGCGGGTCGGGCGCGGCGAGGATCGCGCCGGCCGCATGGACCGCGCCGCGGGTCGAGCCGGCGGCGCCCGCAGGCGCCTCGCCGGCCGACGCCGCCGCTTCGCGCGTCGCCGCAGCGTGCTCCGGGGCGACGAGCACGCCCCAAGCGCCGGCGTCGAGCGCGCGCGCCGCGAAACGCCCGCCGTCGTGCGTCGCGCCGGGCAGTCCGACGAACAGGTCGCCCGGACCGGCATCGCGCGAGTCGATCAGCACGCGCGCGGGGCCGCCGGCCCCCTCGGGCGTGGACGAGAGCAGCTCGGCACCGGCCGCCTCGGCGACGCGCTGCGGTGTCCAGTCGATCATCGCGCGGGCACCTGTGCCAGCGCGCGGGCGCAAGCCAATGCGGCGACTGCGAGCAAGCGCAGCGGCGCGGTCATCGCACGGGCGCGAGCGCGCGCGCTCATCGCGCCGCCGCTCGGCCGGCGGCCAGCTCGCGCAGCGCCTCGCGCGCGACGGTCGCGTCGTCGAACGGGACCTTCTGCCCGCCGGCGAGCTCCTGGCCCTGCTCGTGGCCCTTGCCGGCGATCACGACCACGTCGCCCGCCCGCGCCGCCTCGATCGCGGCCACGATCGCCGCGCGGCGGTCGACCTCGACGGCGACCGCGCCCGCCCGCTCGGCCGGAACCCCGGCGACGATCTCCGCGACGATCGCGCCCGGATCCTCCGAGCGCGGGTTGTCGGACGTGACGAGCGTGCGGTCGGCCAGGCACGCGGAGATCTCCCCCATCTGCGGGCGCTTGCCGCGGTCGCGGTCGCCGCCGCAGCCGAACACGCAGATCAGCTCCCGCTCCGCCAGCGCGCGCGCGGCGCGCAGGACGTTGTCGAGCGAGTCGGGCGTGTGCGCGTAGTCGACGAGCACCGCGAACGGCTGGCCCTCGTCGACCGGCTCGAAGCGTCCCGGCACGCGGCCGGCGTGCGGGAGCGCGGCGGCGATCGCATCGGGCGGCACGGCGAGCGCCCGCACCGCCGCGACCGCGCCGAGCACGTTGGCGACGTTGAAGCGCCCCGGCAGCGGCGTGCGCAGCTCCAGCGGGCCCGCGGGCGTCAGCGCCGTGAAGCGCGAGCCGTCGAAGCCGCTCTCCAGCTCGACCGCGCGGTAGTCGGCGTCGGCGTCGATCCCGAACGTGATCGGCGACGCGCCGGCCGCGCGCAGCTCGTCGGCCAACCGACGGCCGTAGGGGTCGTCCAGGTTGACGACGGCGATCCGCGGGCGCTCCGGCGTGCCGTCGAACAGCCGCCGCTTGGCGAGGAAGTACCGCTCCATCGCCTCCTCGCGCGGCAGCTCGCGCCCGTCCCCGTCGCGCCCGTGGAAGTCGAGGTGGTCCTGCGTGAGGTTGGTGAACAGCGCGACGGCGAAGCGCACCGCGTCGGCGCGGTGCAACTCCAGCGCGTGCGAGGAGACCTCCATCGCGCACGCGACGTCGCCGCCGTCGGCCATCGCGCGCAGGTCGGTTTGCAGGTCGATCGCCTCGGCCGTCGTGCGCTGCACCGGGCGCTCGGCGCCGCCGGCGAACGACGTCACGGTGCCGAGCAGGCCGCACTGCCGTCCGGCCGCCTCCAGCAGCGCGCGGACGAGGAACGCGGTCGTCGTCTTGCCGTTCGTGCCGGTCACGCCGACGATGTCGAGCCGCGCGCTGGGATCGCCGTTGAACGTCGCGGCGGCGAGCGCCATCGCCGCCCGCACCGACGGCACGACGACCTCCGGCACGCCCAGCCCCAGCGGCCGCTCCACCACCAGCGCGACGGCCCCCCGCTCGACCGCGTCGGGCGCGAAGTCGTGCCCGTCGCGCGTGAAGCCCGGGACGCAGAAGAACAGCGTGCCCGGCGCGACCTCGCGGTTGTCATAGGCGAGCGCGACGACCTCGACTGCGCCGACCTCCGCGGACGGCGCGGCGACGCCGGCCATCACGTCTCCCAACCTCATCTGCGGTCGAGTCTACCCGCGGGTCCGGCCCGTCCAGCGTCCCGTGCCGCGCCCAGGCGGGCACGCCCCGCGGTCACTGCGGCGGGATCCCGAGGTACGGGAGCGCGAACGCGACGATCTTCTGGAACGCCGGCGCGGCGACCTGCGCGCCGTAGATCCCGCCCTGCGGCTCGTCGACGACGACCGCGACCAGCAGTTGCGGGTGGCGCGCCGGCGCGAAGCCGATGAACGACGCGACGTAGCGCGTCGTCGAGTACTGGCCGGTCGCCGGGTCGACCTTGTTCGCGGTGCCCGTCTTGCCGGCGAGGTCGTAGCCGGGGATCGCGGCGGACTGCGCCGTGCCGCCGGCCTCCAGCACGCTGCGCAGCATGTCGCGCATGCTCGCGGCCGTCCGCGGCGAGATGATCCGGTGCCCGCGCGGCGCGGCGACCGGCTTGCCGCCGATCGCGCGCACGACCCGCGGCGGGCGCAGGATCCCGCCGTTCGCGACCGCGGCGTAGGCGGCGACCATCTGCATCGGCGTGACCGACTGGCCCTGGCCGATCGGCAGGTTCGCGATCGAGGAGCCGGAGTACTGCGCGTACGTCGGGACGATCCCGCGCTCCTCGCCGGGCAGGTCGACGCCCGTCGGCGCGCCGAATCCGAAGCGCGACACCCACTGCGAGAAGCGCCGCGCGCCGATCCGCAGCGCGACGCGGACCGCGCCGACGTTGCTCGACTGGGCGATGATCTGGCGGACCGACAGCGTCTCGTCGCCGCGGTCCTCGGCGTCGTGCAGCGTGCGGTCGGCGACCTGCAGCTGCGCGGGCAGGAACAGCTGCGTGTCGGGCGTCACGGCGCCGTCCTGCAGCGCGCCCGAGACGGTGATCGCCTTGAACGTCGAGCCCGGCTCGTACGTGAAGCCGACGGCGCGATCCTGCGTCGCGTACGGCGGCGCGCCGCCGGGGTCGTTCGCGTCGACGCGCGGCCAGTTCGCGAGCGCGAGCAGCTCGCCGGTCTGCGGGTCCATCGCGATCGCGGTCGCGCCCTTCGGGCGGTAGACCTGGCCGACGCCGGCCAGAACCGACTCGACCTTCGCCTGCAGGCCGGCGTCGAGCGTCAGCTGGACGTCCTCGCCGGGCTTCGTGGGGCGCGTGTCGGTGATCGAGATCGGCTGGCCGAGTGCGTCGGAGACGACCCGGCGCACGCCGTCGCTGCCGCGCAGCACGCGATCCTCGCCGTACTCGAGGCCCATCCCACCGCCGGGCGCCGCGCTCGCCTCGCCGAGCAGCTGCGACGCCAGCCAGCCGCGCGGGTAGGTGCGAAGCGAGCTGGGCGTGAGCGCGATCCCGGCGACGTGGAGCGCGTCGATGCGGCTCGCTCGTGCGGCCGGCAGGCGCTTGGCAAGGTAGACGAACCCCGTGCGCCGCGAGAGCTTGGCGAGGACCTGGTCCTGCGTGGCGCCGAGCAGCGGCGCGAGCTTGGCGGACGCGCGCAGCGGGTCCTTGACGAGGTACGGCGTCGCGGAGACGTCGCTGGCCGGCTCGGAGACGGCGAGGACGGAGCCGTGGCGGTCGGTGATCGTGCCGCGCGGCGCGGGCAGCGCGATCGTCTGCACCTGCTGCGTCGCGGCCGCGCGCTGCAGCGCCGGCGAGCGCACGGCGCCGAGCCACCCGGCGCGCAGCACGGCGAGCCCGAGCGCGGCGACGAAGACGAGGAACAGGAGGCCGATGCGGCGGTCCGTGACGCTCGGCACGCCGCGTCCTACTGGCCTGGGCTCGCCGGGACGGTGGCCGCGCCCGCGGCGACTGGCGCCGCCACGGGCCCACCGGTGCCGGCAGGCGACGCGCCCGCGGCAACTGGCGCCGCCACGGGCCCACCGGTGCCGGCAGGCGACGCGCCCGCGGCAACTGGCGCCGCCACGGGCCCACCAGTGCCGGCAGGCGACCCGCCCGCGGCGCTCATGGCCGGCGCGGGCGCCTGCGAAGGGAGGCTCACGGCGGCCGCGTCCGGCGCAACCGCCTGCGGCACGCGCATCACGCTCAGCGCCCGCACCGCGTCGCCCGGCGACGCGGTCAGGTAGCGCGCCGAGGCGGGCGGCGCGAACACGTAGCCGAGCTTGGTCGCGTCGGCGATCACGCGCTGGGGGTCGGACTCGCGCGAGATCTCCGCCTCGAGCGACGCGTTGCTCTGCGTCAGCGCGGCGCTGCGCTCGATCGCGTGCCCGATCCCGGCGTTGAGCCGCAGCAGCGTCAGCTGCATCGTGACGATCCCGGCCAGCAGCGTGCCGATCAAGACGATCCAGACCCGCCCCCCGATCAGGCGGTCGAGCAGGCGATGGTCGGGCAGCGCTCGCAGCCAGCGCAGCGCGCGCGCGCCGGCCGGCAGGTCGCGGCGGGGCGCGGGGCGCGGGACCGAGACCGGGCGGCGCCGCGGCGCCTGCGGGCGCGGGGCGACCTGTGGCAGCGCGGCGACGGCGGTGGCGGCGGCGCTCGCCGCGGCCGCGACGACGCGGCCGCCGATCGGCCCGGACACGCGCCGCGGCGCACGCGGCATCGCGACGCGGCTGGACGCGGAGGACCGCACGCCGGCACGCTGCGCGGGTCGTGCGACGGGACCGGAGACGCGGCGAGGGACCGCGCCGGAGCGACTGCCCGCGGCTCGGCCGCCTGCCGCGCGACTGCCCGCGGCCGGGCTGCCAGCGGCCGCGCTGCCAGCGGCGCGACCGCCAGTGGCGGCGGCGCGGCTGCCAGCCGACGCGCGGGAGGCCGCGGCCGGCTTGCGGGACGCCGGCGTGCGCGCGGGTGCCTCGGCGCGTCCGGCGCCGGCTCGCGTGGAGCGGCGCTGGCCCGCGGCGGTCGCGGCGGGGGGCGGCGTCACGCCGGGACCTCCAGCTTGCGCGCTCCGCGCAGGTGCGCGGACTTCGCGCGCGGGTTGTGCGCGATCTCGCCGGGCGTCGGCGCGATCGCGCGGCGGCTCAGCAGCTCGGCCTCGGGCGTGCGCCCGCAGGCGCAGATCGGCAGGTCCGGCGGGCAGATGCACCCGCGCGCGCGATCGGCGAGGAAGCGCTTGACGCGCCGGTCCTCGAGCGAGTGGAACGAGATCGCCCCCAGCCGTCCGCCGGGCGCGAGCAGCTCCCACGCGAGCGGCAGTGCGCGGTCGAGCTGGTCCAGCTCGTCGTTGACGGCGATCCGGATCGCCTGGAAGGTGCGCTTGGCGGGGTGGCCGCCGGCGAACTGCGCGGGCGCCGGGATCGCCGACTTGATCACCTCGACCAGCTCCTGCGTCGTCTCGATCGGCGCGCTCGCGCGGCGGCGCACGATCGCGCGCGCGATCCGCGAGGCGAAGCGCTCCTCGCCGTCGTGCGCGAGCAGCCGCGCCAGGCGCCGTTCGTCCCACGCGTTGACGACCTCGTGCGCGGTCAGCGGCTGGCGCGGGTCCATCCGCATGTCGAGCGGCGCGTCGTAGGCGTAGGAGAAGCCGCGCTCCCAGGTGTCGACCTGCATCGAGGACATGCCGAGGTCGAAGTAGACGAGGTCGGCGCCGCCGGCGCGGCCCTCGGCGCGCAGCTGCTCCAGGCCACTCGCGAAGTCGGCGCGGATGAAGCGCGTCTCGCACGCGACCTCGGCCGCCAGCTCGGCGAAGCGCTCCTCCGCGAGCGGGTCGCGGTCGATCCCGATCAGCGTGCCGGCCGGGCCGACGCGGTCGGCGACGAGCCGCGCGTGCCCGCCGCCGCCGACGGTGCAGTCGATCGCGACGGCGCCCGGCTGGGGATCGAGCAGCTCGATCAGCTCGCCGGCGAGGACCGGGATGTGGACGGAGGTCATGTCGAGCAGTGTGGTCATCGCGCGCGGTCAGCTCGCGGTCTGCTGCAGCCCGGCCGCGATGTCGGAGACGTTCGCGAGCACCTCGCCGTTGTAGGAGGCCCACGCCTTGCGGTCCCACAGCTCGAGGCACTCCCCCGCCCCGACGACGCTCACGTCCTTGGCGAGCCTGCCGGAGTCGAGCAGGAACTTCGGGACCATCACGCGCCCGGCGCCGTCGAGCTCGGTCGCCTGCGAGTTGGCGGTGAAGTGGCGCTTGAGCTTGCGGAACTCGGGCGACAGCGGGCTGTGACCGGCGAGCGCGTCGGACGTCCAGGCGTCGTAGTCCTCCGGGCGCCAGATCGCAACGCAGTCCTCCAGGCCCGCGGCGAGCACGACGCCGTCGGCGAACGCGGCGCGGTAGCGCGTCGGGATCGTCAGGCGGTGCTTCGCGTCGAGCGTCAGGTCGAAGGTGCCGCGGAAGGTCAAGGTCTCGCCCGGGGAAGTGGTGCGGACCGGGGTGGCTGGGTGGGAGGAGCCCTGCCACCCCGGTCCGATGGGCGCGCAAGCTATCCCACTCTCTCCCACTTTGCAACCCCTATGTCACCTTCTGCCCCACCAGACGCCGAACTGCGGCTCGGCGGCGCGCGAATTCCCCGTCGCCACGGGCGATCGCGCGGTGGGACGCGGTGGGACGCGCGCGCGCCGAGATCGCGCAAGTGGGCATGCAGATCGCGCGGCCGGGTGCCGCGTTGCAGCCGCGGGGGCCCGACGCGGGCAGGCGATCGCACTACGGCGCGCGGGCCGGCGCGGCGGTGCCGGCGCGTCTCCGCCGCTCAGGCGGGCCGCTCGACGGCGATCCCCGCCGCCGCGGCTGCGGCGCACAGGCGCTCGTCGTAGCTGAACAGCACGCCGAGGCGCCGCCCGACCGAGAGCGCGGTGGCGAGGTGCAGCGCGTCGAGCGAGCGCAGGCCCGGCGGCTGGAGCCGCGCCGCGGCCGCGAGCACGTCGTCGTCGAGCGGCAGCAGCGCGAGCGCGCCGAAGCCCGTCCGCGCGCGCTCGACCCATGGCTCGGCGCCGTAGCGCAGGCAGGCGCGCTCAGCCTCGACGCGCAGCAGCGCGCTCGAGATGCGCGCCGGCCAGCGCTCGAGCGCGTGCGCCAGCGCCGCCGACTCGGGCTCGCGCAGCACGAGCTTCACGTACGCGGACGTGTCGAGGTACGCGAGCTCGCCGCGCGGGCGCGCCGAGCCGGCCCGGACGCCGCCGGGCCGGCTCACAGGCGCTCGTCGCGCAGGTCGGAGAGGACGTCTTCGCTGCGCGGGCCGCCGGCGGCGGGCCCGGACGTCGCGAGCAGCGCGAGCAGGTCACCGCGCGGGATCGACGCCCCGCGCTCGGCGATCAGCTCGGCCAGCGGCGTCGCGTAGCGCTCGGAAGGCGTGAGGCGCGCGACCTCCTGGCCGCGCTCGGTCACGACGAATGCCTCGCCTTCCTTGACGCGCTGCAGGTAGCGGCTCAGGTTCTGCCGCAGCTCGCGCACACCGACGTTCTCGTCCATGTGCGTCAATGTAGCACCAAGCCACGGCGGAACCGCGCGGACGGCCGGCGGCGGAGGTGTCTCAAGCGGCGTCATGAGAGCAGGGATGCGAGGAGCGCCGCCGCGACGAGCAGCAGCACGGAGGGCACGAGCAGCAGCGCGACGACGAGCTGGATCTGGGGCGCGGCGCGGGCGGCGCGCTCGGCGAGCTGGCGGGCGCGCGCGGCGCGGGCCTCCTCGGCCTGCGCGGCGAGCGCGTCGGCGAGCGGCGCGCCGTGACGGGCGGCGCGCTCGGCCGCGCGCACGAACGTCGCCACGCCGCCGCCCGGGCAGCGTCCGACGAGGCCCGCGAGCGCGCGTTCGCGCGGCTCGCCCAGCTCGATCTCGACGGCCGCGCGACGCCATTCGCGCGCGAGCAGCCCGCGGTCGCGGCAGCCGACCTCGGCGAGCGCGCGGTCGAGCGACAGGCCGGCCGCGAGCGCGACGCCCAACAGGTCGAGCAGGTCCGGCAGGTCGCGCTCGATCGCGCGGGCGCGCGCCCGCGTGCGCCGCCGCAGCCACGCGTCCGGCGCGAGGTACCCGGCTGCGGGCAACGCGAGCGGCGCGAGCAGCGGCAGCCGGCCGGGCAGCAGCGCGCCGAACGGGAGCGCGAGCGCGAGCCCCAGCGCGGCGCCGCCGCCCTTGACCGCCATCGCGTCCCCCGCGCCGAGCCCGAGCGGACGGCCCGCCGCCGCCAGGCGCGCATCGAGGTCGGCGGGCGCGGCCGGAATCCCGGCGCGCCGGCCGAGCCGCGCGAGCAGCGCGAGCGCCGGCGCCCACACGCCTGCGCGCCGACGACGCGCACGCCGCGCGAGCGCAGCCAGCTCGACCAGCGCCGCCGCCGCGACGGCGCCGGCGAGCCAGGCGACGACGTCCGCGCGGCTCACGTCGCGCTCCCATCGCCCGGCCGCGGCCGCGCCGGCCGAGTCGCTCGCGCAGCGACGTCGGCGTCCGCGCGGCTCACGTCGCGCTCCCATCGCCCAGCCGCGACTGCGCCGGCCGAGTCGCTGGCGCAGCGACGTTGGCGCCCGCGCGGGTCATGTCGCCACCCTCGCCAGCCGCCGGATCGCGACGAAGCCGAGCGCCTGCAGCAGCAGCGCGAAGCCCGCCAGCCACGCGGCGAGCGGGACGCGCAGCAGCCCACCGAGCGCGCCGGGGCTCGCGAGCTCCGCGAGCGCCGCGCCGCCGGCCGGCAGCAGCGCGACGAGCAGCCCCGTGAAGCGCGCCTGCGCCGTCGCGGCGCGCGCGTCGTCGGCGAGCCGCGCCGCCTGGGCCTGCGTCGCCGCCAGCCGGCGCAGCAGCGCGGCGAGATCACCGCCCGCGTCGCGCTGCAGCAGGATCGCGACGACGAGCGTGTCGTAGGCGCGGCAGCGGGCGCGCGAGCGCAGCCGCGCGAGCGCGTCCTCGGTCGGCGCGCCGAGCGCGAGCATCGCCGCGACCGCCTGCAGCTCGGCGGCCGCGACGGGGCTCTCGACCCCGCGCGCCGCCTCAGCCAGCGCGCCGCGGACCGCGTGGCCGGCACCGAGCGCGTCCGCGATCGCGCGCGCGAGCGCCGGCGCGGCGCGCTCCAGCTCGGCGCGCCGGCGCCGCCCGCGACGGCGCAACAGCGCCGCGATCGCCCACGGCGCGCAGGTCGCCACGGCCGCGCCGGCGAACGGTCCCGCGACGAGCCAGCCGCCGGCCAGCAGCGCCGCCGCGCCGACAAGTGCGAGCCGGCGCCGCTCGGGCGGGCTCGGCTCGCGCCCCTCGCGCCAGCCGCGCGCGAGCGGCGCCACCGCGCCGGCGGCCAGCCGCACGAGCGCGAGCGCCTCGACCGCCGCCAGTGCCTCCCACAGCGCGAGCACCGCGAGCGCCGCCGCGGCGGCCGCCGGCGCCGCGCTCACGCGCCACTCCGCAAGCGCGCGCGGCGTGCGTCGCGCGCTGCGACGACGCCGAGCGCCAGCAGCGCGACCCCGCTCACCGCGTCGCCTCCAGTCGCGCGACCAGCTGCGGCGGCAGCGGGGCGCGCCAGCGGCAGCGGCCGTCGCGCACCGCGTAGAGCTCGCGCGTGGCCGCGCCGCCGGCGACGCGCACGACCTCGCTGACGGCCACGATCCGGCGTGCGCCGCCGGGCTCGCGGCGCTGGTGGACGACGAGGTCGATCGCGCTCGCGACCTGCTCGCGGATCGCCGCGTGCGGGAGCGCGACGTCGGCCATCAGCGCCAGCGTCTCGACCCGCCGCAGCGCCTCCTCGGGCGAACCGGCGTGGACGGTCGACAGCGACCCGTCGTGGCCGCTGCACATCGCGCTGATCATGTCGAGGGCAGCTCCGTCGCGCACCTCCCCGACGACGATCCGGTCCGGCCGCATGCGCAGCGCGTTGCGCACGAGCCTCCGGATCGTCACCTCGCCGCGCCCCTCCAGCGACGCCGGCCGCGCCTCCAGGCGCACCACGTGCGGCTGGCGCAGGCGCAGCTCTGCGGCGTCCTCGATCGTCACGATCCGCTCGTCGTCCGGGATGAAGCTCGACAGCGCGCCGAGCGTCGTCGTCTTGCCCGAGCCGGTGCCGCCGCTGACGAGCACGCTCAGCTTCGCGCGCACGCACGCGCGCAGGAAGTCGCACAGCGCCGGCTCCAGCGTGCCGGCCGCCACCAGCTCCTCGGGGCCGAAGCCGCCGCGCCGGAAGCGCCGGATCGTCAGCAGCGGCCCGTCGAGCGCGAGCGGCGGGATCACGACGTTCACGCGCGAGCCGTCGGCCAGCCGCGCGTCACACAGCGGCTCGGCCTCGTCGACGCGCCGGCCGAGCGGCGCAAGGATCCGCTCGATCGCGTGGCGCAGCTCGGCGGCCGACTCGAACGCGACGTCGGTCGGCTCGATCCGCCCGTGCCGCTCGACCCACACGCGCCCCGGCCCGTTGACCATCACCTCGTCGACGGCGGGATCGGCCAGCAGCGGCTCGAGCGGCCCGAGCCCAAGCGAGCGCTCGGCCACGAGCCGGCGCAGCGTGCCGCGCTCGCCCTCGGTCAGCAGCGTCGCCTCGCGCTCGACGAGCGCGCCGATCCTCGCGGCCGCGTCGCCGGCGGCGTCGTGCGTCGCGGCCTCGCGCACGAGCCGCTCGCGCAGCGCGCCCGCGAGGTCGTCCAATTCCGCTGCTCCGGGGTCCACGACTCCCCAGAGGGCAGCGATGCCGCCGATTCGCCCCCCTTCCAAGTACAGGTCGCGCCCGCGCGCGCCGATCACTGGGTCGATGAGCGCCGAGCCCACCCCGTCGCAGACCTCAGACGGCCCGCGCGCCGTCGCGATCGCGCGCCAGCCGATCCACGACCGCTCGCGGCGCGTCGTCGGCTACGAGCTGCTGTTCCGGGGCACCGGCGACGAGGAGCAGGCGACGACGAGCGTCATCGTCGAGACGTTCACCGGCGTGGGCGTCGACGCGATCGCCGGTCGCAAGCCGGCGCACGTGCGCGTCTCGCGCCGCTTCCTGCTCGAGCTGCACGCGTTCGCGCTGCCGCCCGACCGCGTCGTGCTCGAGGTCGCCGCGCCCGGCGGCGACGACGCCGCGCTGGCGGCCGTGCTCGAACGGCTCGCGGCCGAGCGCTATCGCGTCTCGCTCGCGTGCGCGCCCGACGCGCCGCCGCCGGCCGCGCCGCCTCACGTCGCCGACAGCGTCAAGGTCGACGTGACCGGCCTCGGCGAGCCGCAGATCGCGGCGCTCGCCCGGCGGCTGCGCACGAACGGCACGACGCTGATCGCGGCCGGCGTCGACACGCCGGCGCTGCTGCAGCAGTGCCTCGTGGCCGGCTTCGACCATTTCCAGGGCTTCTTCTTCTGCACGCCGGACGTCGTGCGCGCGCAGGCGCCGCCGACCGCCGGGATCGCGCAACTGCGCACGCTCGCCGGGCTCTACGCGGCCGACACGACGTTCGAGCAGTTCGAGCAGGTGATCGCGCGCGACGTCGGCCTCAGCTACCGGCTGCTCTGCTACCTGAACTCGGCCTTCTTCGGGCTGCGCCGCGAGGTGGCGTCGGTGCGCGAGGCGCTCACGCTGCTGGGGATGCGCACGGTCCGCCGCTGGGCGACGCTGATGGCGCTGTCGGGGACGCAGGACAAGCCGCACGAGCTGATCGTCACCGCGCTGCTGCGCGCTCGCATGTGCGAGGCGATCGGCCGCGCGACGGCGCGCGGGCCGAGCACCGCCGGCGAGCAGGACGCGTGCTTCACGATCGGCCTGCTGTCGGTGACGGACGCGCTGCTCGACGCGCCGCTCGCGCAGGCGCTCGAGCCGCTGCCGCTCGCCGAGTCCTCGCGCGCAGCGCTGCTGGAGCGGCGCGGGCCGATGGGCGCGGCGCTGTCGGCCGTGCTCGCCTACGAGCGCGGCGAGCTCGCGGAGGCGCAGCGCCACGCGCCCGGCGTCGCGCTCGGCGAGCTCTACCTGAGCGCGCTCGCGTGGGCCGACGCGGCGTCGGCGGGCGTCGAGCGCTCGACGATCGAGACGAGCGCCTCGACGACGTCCGGCGCGAACTGAGCGCCCGCGTGGGCGCGCAGCTCGGAGAGTGCCTCCGGAACCGAGCGGGCGGAGCGGTAGGAGCGCGTCGTCGTCATCGCGTTGAAGGCGTCGCAGGCGGCGACGATCGCCGCCTCGCGCGGGATCCGCTCGCCGGCGAGCCCGTCCGGGTAGCCGTCGCCGTCCCAGCGCTCGTGCGAGGCGCGCACGATCAGACCGACCTCGCGCAGCGCGCCGCCGACGCGGTCGAGCATCCGCTGGCCCTCGATCGTGTGGGTGCGCATCAGCTCCCACTCGTTGTCGTCGAGCGGGCCGGGCTTGTTGATGATCGACTCGGGGATCACGATCTTGCCGATGTCGTGCAGCAGCGCCGCCAGCTCGACGTTGTGGCGCTGGCGCGCATCGAGCCGCAGCTCGTCGGCGACTTCGAGCGACAGCGCCACCACGCCCCGCGTGTGGTCGCCGCCGGTGTACTCGTCGGCGTCCTCGAGCAGGTCGCCGAGCAGCATCGCGATGCCGCGATAGGCGCCGCCCAGCTCGAGCGCCTGCTCGAGGCGCCCGTTGCGCTCGCGCGCGAAGATCGCGAACAGCGCGCCGAGCGGCAGCACGAGCAGGAACGCGTAGTCGAGCTGCTGCGTCGCGAACGCCGCGAGCAGCCCGACCGGCGCGAGCAGCGCGTCGACGAGCCACACCCAGCCGAGCACGCGCAGCTGGTCGCGGCCCGGGATGTCGAGCGCGAGCTGGGCCCGCACGGCGTAGACGGCGAAGTCGAGCGAGAACTGCGCCGCGAGCGCGAGCAGGTACCACGGCCAGTCGGTCCAGTACGGAGCGGTCGCGCCGGCCGCCAGCAGCACGAGCGCCGGACCGACCGCGTGCCACGCGTCGCCGGGCAGCATCAACGCGCGGCCCGGGTGCAGCCGCCCGCCGACGTAGTCGGGGAGGTTGCCGATCACCATGCCGGCGAGCACGAGCAGCGGCACGAGCTGCGTCGGCGCGACGAGCAGCATCGGCACGAACACGAGCTGCGTCGGGACCGTGTGTCCGGCGCCGGCGTGGAAGCGCACGCGCGACAGCGCGGCGTAGGCGAGCACGAGCGCGAGCACCGGGCCTGGCTCGACCGCACGGCCCGAGTGGCACGTCAGCGCGATCGCGACGGCCGCCACGAGGAACGGGACCCCGACCGCCAGCTCGGCGCGGTACTCGTACGCCGAGGGCGCCTCCCAGCGCGTCGGGGAATCGGCGCGGCGCCGCCGCTGTGCGGGCGCCGCGCGCTCGCCGAGCGCGGGTTGCGGCGCCTCCGGCGTGTCGGCCGGCGTCGGCATGTCCCTCAGCGCGGCCACTGCAGCGGGATCGGCTCGGTCGGGGAGTAGCCCGGGTCCGCGAACGGCGGCCAGGCGCCGTCGGGCGGCGGCGGGTGCAGCGAGCAGGTGATCGAGTGCGGGTCGGGCAGGCACGGGTTGAACGGCTGCACCCACCAGTGGGTCTGCTCGCGGCTGACCTCCTGGGCGTTCGTGTAGCCGTCGTGGTCGACGTCGTCGGCGCCGTCCGGGAGGCCGTCGCCGTCGGTGTCGGGATCGAGCCAGTCGGTCTGCTGGAAGGCGATCGGATACGCCTTCTCGTCCTGGTAGATGACCGCCCACCACTGCGGCGTCATGCGGCCGTGCGCCTCGTCCCAGTTCGTCAGCCCGTCGCCATCGACGTCCTTCTCGTCGTCGGTGAGGATCCCGTCGCCGTTCATGTCCTCCCATTGCGTCGCGGGCGTGACGGCGACCGGGCCGCCGCTCGTCTGCGTGCCGTCGCTGTAGAGGAGCGGGAAGGCGCGATGGCCGTACCTGACCCACGCGGCGTACTCGTCGGCCATCGTGAGCCCGTCGCCGTCGTAGTCGGTGTTCGCGTCGGTCGGGTCGAGCGCATTCGGGTACGGGCGCTTGCCCGGGTACGGCAGCGCGCGCGAGTTGAGGTCGAGCGCCGACTGGTACTCGTAGCCGTCGCTGATCCCGTCGCCGTCGGTGTCGGCGTTGCAGGGATCGGTGCCGATCCGCAGCTCCAGCGCGTTGGACAGCCCGTCGCCGTCGGCGTCCGCGGCCGGCGCAAGCTTGGCGGTCGCGAGGCTGCACGCGGGCGCGGCCGACTTGCCGGAGCCGCCGTGCGACGCGGTCGTCGCCGGCAGCACCGTCGGGGAGAGCTTGCGCGGCGTGAAGCTGAGCGCGAAGCGGCGCGCGAGCACGCGCAGCCGGAACAGCGTCGGGGCCTTGTCGCCGTTGTTGCGCACGACCAGGAAGCGCCCGAGCTTGCTCGTGAGCCGGACCTTGATGCGCGTCGAGGTCGCGCTGTCGGCGGGCAGGAAGACGGCCGGCGCGCCGTTGCGGAAGAAGACGACGGTGTCGCGGTGACGGCCCGGCACGAAGTGGCGCCCGCGGATCGTGAGCGTCGCGCCGATCGCGAGCTTGAGCGGGCTGACCTTCGTGACGACCGGCAGCGGCGGCGGCGCATGACGCACCGACGCGAGCGAGGCGACGAGCGGGCCGGGCGCGAGCGACGGATCGGGCGACGGCGGGTGCAGCGCCGCGACCGAGCCGCCGGCCCCCGGATCCGGTCGCACGCCGAGCACGACGGCGCCGGCCGCCGCCGAGACGGCGGCCACCAGGAGGCAGGCGGTCGCGAGGATCGCAGGGACGAGCTGGCGTGGGGACATGCGCTAGGGCTCGCATCGGCCGTTGGGCCGGATTGCTTGAGCGGTCGAGCGGGCTCGGCGTCCGCATGCCCACCGCGGCCGCGCGCCGGCTGAGGGCGTGCGCGGACGACTCCGTTCACCGCAGGCGCTCGTCGACCGCGAGCGCGCCGCGCACGGCGCCCCGGTCGCCGGGCGCGCGCGCCAGCACGCGCAGCTCGCGCGCGAAGCTCTGCGCGGCGGCCAGGTAGACAGCCGCGCGCACGCTCACGCGCAGCGAGACGAGCACGCGCGCGCCGTCCGCCTGCGCGTCGCCCGCGTCCTGGGCCGGCGCGGGCCGCGCCGCGAGCACCTCGGCGTCCTGCAGCGCGAGCACGGTGCGGCCCGGCCGGCCGGCGTCGCCGTCGCGCGTGACGAGCACGTCGACGCGCGCGCCGGCGACGACGCTCGCCGGATCCCCGAGCGCGGCGAGCTGTGCGACGCGCTCGCCGGGCCGCAGCGTCGCGGCCGGGTCGAGCCCGCCGGCGTCGGGCGCGCGCAGCACCGCGGCGGTCACGTACGCGCCGGCCGGCAGCGCGACTGCCGCCCGCGCGCCGCGCAGCGCCGCCGCGCTCGCGAGCGCGTCCGGCGGCGCCCAGCGACGCGGGAGCGCGCGCAGCAACGGGTGCGCAGCGGCGAGCGGCGCGCCCGCAGCCAGCGGCGCGCGCGTGACGAGCACGAGCGCGCTCGGGCCGAGCGCGCGCCGCAGCGCGGCCTCGCGACGGCGCACGTTCGCCGCCGCGAGACCGCCGAGCAGGATCGCCAGCGCGAGCAGCAGCAGCGCCCGGCGCCGGCGCGTCATCGCGCGGCCCACGCGGTCGGCGTGGTCGACGCCCGCAGCGGCAAGCGCAGCCGGCGACTCATCGCGCGGCCGACGCGGTCGGCAGCTCGAGCACGAGCCGCGCGCCGCGCGTCGGCGCGCACGCGAGCCGCCCGCCGAACGACGCCGCGGCGTCGAAAGCGATCGCGAGCCCGTGGCCGTGCCCGTCGCTCGGCGGGCGGCGCACGAGCACGTTGACCGGCGCGGGCAGCCCCGGGCCGTCGTCGAGCACCTCGACGCGCGCGGTGTGCGCGCTCGCGCGCACCCGCACGGCGATGCGGCGCCCGCCGTGCTCGATCGCGTTGCGCAGCAGGTTGCCGACCGCCTCGTCGAGGCGGCCCCGGTCGCCGCGCACGAGCACGCCGCCGTCCGGCTCGACGAACGTCAGCTGGGCATGACGCTGCCAGGCGCGCGTGCGCGCGGCGGCGACCGCGGCGCGCAGCAGCGCGCACAGCTCGAACGTCTCGACGCGCCCGGGGACGCGCGCGCCGTGCCGCGCCGCGCTGAGGTCGTCCAGCGCGCGGCCGGCGCGCCCCAGCTCGAGGTCGATCGCCGCCAGCGGCGCGCGCGGCGCGCCCGGCCGCCGCGTGGCCAGCTCGACCGCCAGGCGCGCCGAGGCCAACGGGCCGCGCAGCTCATGACAGGCGCGCTCGACCAGCTGCATCCGCCGCGCGAGCACGACCCGCGCCGCGGTCGCGCAGCCGAGCGCGCTCAGCCAGCCGGCGACGGCGAGCGGGGCGCTCATGCCTCCACCTCCACCGGACCGTCGAGCAGCCGGTAGCCGACGCCCCAGACGTTGACGACCAGCCGCGCGCCCTCGCGCGCGAGCTTCTGGCGCAGCCGGCAGGCGTGGCTGTCGAGCGTGCGCGTCGAGCCGCGGTCCGCGAACCCCCAGATGTTGCGCAGCAGCTCGTCCTTCAGCCATACGCGCGTAGGCTCGCTCGCGAGCGTCCGCAGCAACGCGAACTCCTTCTGGGAGACCGTCACCTGCCGGCCCTCGAACATGACGGTGCGCCCGATCGGATCGACCTCCAGCGCGCCGGCCCGCAGCATCCCGCGCCGCGCGCGCCGGTCGGTGCGGCGCAGCAGCGCGGCGACCTGCGCTCTCAGCTCCTGGTAGCTGAAGGGCTTGTCGACGACCAGATCGGCGCCCTTCTCGAAGCTGCGCAGCCGGTGCAGCTCGCCGCTGCGCCCGCTCAGCACGAGCAGCGGCAGCAGCGGGTCGACACGGGTCGCAACGCCGTCGGACGCGCGCACCTCGGCGAGCAGCTCGAGGCCGTCGCGGTCCGGCAGGCCGAGGTCGACGATCACGAGGTCGGGGAAGCGCGACTCGATCAGGTCCAGCGCCTCATCGACGCCGGTGGCGGCGAGCGGCGCGTAGCCGTCGGCCGCGAGGTTGTCGGCGAGGAAGGCGCGCATCCGGCGGTCGTCCTCGACGATGAGAATGGTGGAGCGTTCGTCGTTCATGACCGCTCCGAGTGCGATCGCGACCGAGATTCGCCCCCTGCAACTTCGCGTGCAGCCCTACCAGGCCGTGCAGGACTCCCGAATATGATGCCGACGCCCGAAGGACCGAGGCCCCCACCCCATGCTCAACCGACGCGGAAACTACAGCTCCGGCGAGGACTTCGTCCTCGAATACGGCGAGCTGCGCTTCACCTTCAACGAGCGCGACTTCGGCGAGCGCTGCGAGCAGGCGGCGCGCAAGGTCGGGTTCGTCGGCGACGGGCGGCTCGAGCCCGAGGAAGCCGACGACCTCGTCAACCTCGTCGTCAACGGCGAGGTGACCGACCCGGCCTCCGCGCTCGGCGAGCACGTCAATGACTGCTGGCCGGAGCTGGTCGGCCCGTCCGACCGCTCGCTTGTGCACTGGCTGCGGCGGCTGATCTTCCGCAGCGCATGGCTCGACCAGCGCGTGAAGGAGGGCGAGCTCGACGTCTCCTTCGACGCCGAGACGCACACCTTCCTCTACATCCAGCCCGACCGCGGCAACGAGCCGATCGAGCTTGCGCCCGAGCCTTCCTGGGGCCGGGTCGCCTACATGCCGCGGACCGTGTAAGAGCGAAGCGGTCTCGCGAGGCGTGATGCCGAGCGCGCTCTCAGGCGCGGGCCTGGATGGCCCGCGGAGCAGCTACCGAAGCGCCTCCGCCAGCGCCTCGGCGATCGCCGCAGCGCCGTCCTCGCCGACGAGCAGCTCGGGCCGCAGCGTGCCGCTGGCGAGCAGGTCGATCGCGGGGAAGCGACCGGCACCCGCCAGCTCGGCGTCGAGCGCGACGACGGTCGTCTCGCCGCCGAGCGGCTTGGCGGTCGTCGCGATCACCGTCAGCGAGCCGTGCTCGGCGAGGTTGCGCGCCGCCGCCAGCGCGCGCCGCGCGGCCGCCGGCGGCAGCCCGTCGAGGCAGTCGATCAGCACGACCGCGTCGCCGCCGCGGGCCGCGACGCGCTTGCCCTGCTCGATCGCCCGCTCGACCGCCTGCGCCTGCGCCTCGGGGCCGCTGGCGAAGCTCAGCTTCGCGGCAGGCCCGGGCGTCCCGGTCGCCGCCTCGCCCAGCTCCTCCGGGCGCACGCCGACGAGCACGAGCGACTGCTCGATCGCCTCGATCCCGGCGAGCGCGGCGGCGAGCCGGCGCAGCGCCTCGCTCTTGCCCGAGCGCGGCGGCCCGGCGATCGTCACGCGCGAGCCGCGCCCGATCGGGGCGACGAAGTCGATCGCCCGCACGACCGGATCCTCGGAGTCGAGCGCGAGGCGCTCGGTCGGGAACGCGGCCGCCAGCTCGTCGAAGCGGACGCCGTCGGGCGAGACCTGCTCGGCGGACGTGCCGTTGATCGTCTCGACGCGCACGATCGACGGGTGGCGCTCGGAGCGGCGCGGCGGGCGCACCGGCCCGGCGACGCGGTCGCCGTCGACGAGCTCGCAGCGGCGCACCTGCGCGGCGGAGAGGTAGGCGTCGTCGTCGGACGCTTCGGGCGGCGAGACGCGCACGAACGCGGAGCCGTTGGGCAGCAGCTCGACGACGCCCTCGACGACGCGCTCGCCTGCGGCGGGCCGGGCGTCGCGCTCGCGGCGGCGCTCGCCGGTCTCGTCCTCGTCGCGCGCGCGGCTGCGGCCGGAGCGGCGGGGCGCCTCGGCCTCGGTCTCGTCGCGCGCGCGGCCACGAGCGGGGCGGCGACGGGGCGCCTCAAGCTCCTCGGCGACGGCATCGGCGTCGCGCGCGCGGCCGCGAGCGGCGCGGCGACGGGGCGCCTCAAGCTCCTCGGCGACGGCATCGGCGTCGCGCGCGCGGTCGCGAGCGGCGCGGCGGGGCGGCTCGGCCTCGTCCTCGTCGGCCTCCGCCTCCTCCTCGGCCGCGCGAGCGCGGCCGCGGCCACCGCGGCGCCGGCGGGCGCGGGCAGGGCGCTCCTCGGCGTCCTCGGCCTCGCCGTTGGCGTCGGCGACGGGCGCGGCCTCGCCGCTCTGGCGGGCGAGGATCGCGTCGATCAGGCCGTCGCGGCGCAGGCGGCGGAAGCCGTCGACGCCGAGCTCCGAGGCGATCGCGTGCAGGTCGGCGAGCGGGCTGTCCGCCAGCGTGGAGCGGTCGAGCACGGACATGGGAACCTCTCTTCGGGGTGTGGATGATCGGTAGGCTCCGGCCGCGTTGCGCCAGCGGCCGGCGATGCGTGCGTGGAAAACCCTAGCCGACGGGACGGGCGGCAGCGTCCGCGACGAGCCCGTCGAGCCACTCCTGCAGCTCCGGGCGCGAGCGCCAGTCGCTCGTGAAGCGCTCGACGCCGGCGGTCGTGAGCGGATGGTCGAGCATCTGCCGCAGCACCTTGCCCGGGACCGTCGCGACCTCGCAGCCCAGCCGCGCCGCCAGCACGACGTGCTGCGGGTTGCGGATCGAGGCGGCAAGCACCTGCGCCTCGCTGTCGCCCGCGTGCAGCGCCTCGACGATCCCCGCCAGCACCTCGCCGGAGTCGATCGAGACGTCGTCGAGGCGGCCGAGGAAGCAGGACACGAACGTCGCGCCGGCCTCGGCCGCCAGCAGCGCCTGGCTGGCGGTGAAGACGAGCGTCATGTTGACCGGTATCCCGTCGGCCGCAAGCGTGCGCGTCGCGCCGAGCCCAGCCGGCGAGAACGGCACCTTGACGACGACGTGCTCGTGCAGCCGCGCCAGCGCGCGGCCCTCGCGCAGCATCCCCTCGACGTCGTCCGAGACGACCTCGGCCGAGACCGGCCCGTCGACCAGCTCGCAGATGCGGCGGATCCCGTCGCCCGGGTCGCCGGTCTCCTTCGCGAGCAGGCTCGGGTTCGTCGTCGCGCCCGCCAGCACGCCCCAGGCGGCGATCTCCTCCACCTCGGCGACCGAGCCGGTGTCGATGAACAGCTTCATGCGAGCGAGTCTAGGGCTCGCGCCGGAGGGACTCGGCGAGTCGCGTCTCGGGCGCCAGCTCGCGGCGCCCGGCGAGCACGTCGCGCACGGCGATGAAGTCGGCCGCGGCGGCGACGTCGTGCAGGCGGAAGATCTGCCCGCCGGCGTCGAGCCCCCACGCGAGCGCGGCGAGCGTGCCGGCGAGCCGCTCGCGCGGCGGGCGCCCCACGATCGCGCCGATGAAATCCTTGCGCGAGAGCGCGAGCAGCAGCGGGCGCCCGAGCGCGTGCACGTCGTCCAGCGCGCGCAGCGCCTCGACCGTCTGCGACGGCGTCTTGCCGAAGTCGGGACCCGGGTCGAGGATCAGCTGCTCGAACGCGACGCCGCGCTCGCGCGCGAGCGCGATCCGCTGCGACAGGAACGCGACGACATCGGCGGCCATGCGCCCGTCCCAGGCCGGGTCCTGCAGCTTGTGCTTGGGCTCGGCGCGCGTGTGCATCAGCACGAGCGCGGCGCCCGTGCGCGCGCACACGTCCGCCAGCGCCGGATCGCGCAGGCCGCTGACGTCGTTGACGATGCAGGCGCCGGCGGCGATCGCCGCTTCGGCGACCGCCGGCTTGTACGTGTCGACCGAGACGACCGCGCCGAGCTCGCCGGCTATCCGCTCGATCAGCGGCACGACGCGCTCGATCTCCTCCGCGGGCGTCACCGGCGGGCGGTCCGTGACGCCGGACTCGCCGCCGACGTCGACGACGTCGGCGCCCGCTCCCAGCAGCTCGCGCGCGAGCGCGACGCGCGACGCGAGCGTGCGGCGGCTGCCGTCGTCGGAGAACGAGTCGGGCGTCGCGTTGACGATCCCCATCAGCCACGGGCGCGTCCCGAGCGCGAGCGTGCGCGCGCCGGCGCGCACGTCGAGGTGCTTGGTCGGGACGTCGCTCATCGAGCGAGCGAGCCTAGCGCCTGCCGGCCGGGTCAGCCGTGCGCGCGCCCGTGGCCGCCCTTGCCCTTGCGGTGCTTGCGCTTGGGCGGCTTGACGATCTTCAGCGTGCGCCGCACGGTCATGCGGTTGCCGGCGCGGTCGGTCACGACGACGCGCACCCGATAGCGGCCGGGGCGCTTGTACGCGTGGCGCGTGCCGCGCACGATCGTCTGGCGCACGCCGTCGCCCCAGTCGACGAAGACCGCCTTCACGCCCGAGGTCTGCACCGGGCGCGCGCCGGCGGCGGCGGGCGGCGGTGCGTCGACCGCGCGGACCGTGAGCCGCAGCGACGCGCCGCTGCGCCGCGCGCCGGTGATGCTGGCGTGCGTGAGCGGCGCGATCGTGTCGACCTTCACGGTCCCGGCGGGCGCGGTGAACGACTGGCCGCGGCGGTCGAACGCCGCCACCTGCCAGCGGTGCGCGCCCTGCGCGAGCGGCGGCGTGCGCAGCGAGCGCCGTCCGGTGACGGCGATCTGGGCGCCGTCGAGGAAGACCTTGAAGTAGCGCCCCCAGTCCTCGCGCGAGACGGTCCACGACAGCACGGGGCGCAGCGTGCGCTGGAACGCGCCTGAGCCGTGGATCGCCGCGAAGCGCCCGGGCGGCTGGTCGATCGTCGCGACCGCGACGGCCGCGCCCTGCCCGGGCACCCGCTGGACGTAGGCGACGACCAGATCGCCCTCGTCGTCGCCGGCCGCCGCCAGCCCGCCGGAGGCGGCGTCCGTCGGCCCTAGGTCGGCGCGCGACAGCACCAGCTCGGGCTCGAAGACCGTGCCGTCGTAGTAGCGGGCGTGGATCTCCGGCGCGCCCGTCGCCGGCGTGTACTGCCACGCGACGAGCATCTTCAGCGCCGTCGCGGCGGCGGTGACGGCCGCGGTCGGCGCGGTGCTGGCGGCGAGCGAGTCGATCTGCGAGACGTCGCCGGGGCCGGCGTCGCCGTGCAGCAGCATCCCGAAGGTGAGAAACGTCTGGTCGCTCGTGCCGGTCACGACGCCCTGACCGGTGCCGACAGTCGCGATCTGCGGCGAAACGGACCCCTGCCCGGACGCGAACGGCGTCGCGTCGACGGTCGACGGCCCCTCGAAGCGCGAGCCGCGCAGCCGCCGGTAGACGACGCGCGAGCGCACCGCACCGCCGACGGCGAAGTCCGCGCGCAGCGCGACGCCGGCGAACGAGTCGTCGTCCTCGACGCCGACGACCGGGCTGTCGGCGGCGGCCGCCGGCACGCCCTCGACGGTCAGGCCGGCGTTGGCGTCCTCGAACACGACGCTCGGCGCCGTGCCGCGCACGCGCCGCGCGAAGACGTGCCCCGCCTCGCCCCAGGCGACGATCGCGGTCCCGGTCGCCGACGCGCCGACCGCCGGGCGGCCCCGGCCGGTGCCGGCGTCGTCGGCCACGTTGGCGTCGAGCGGCGCGCCGGCGAGCGCGAACGGCCCGGCGTTGGCCGCGTAGGCGACGCGCACGTCGTCGCCGCCCGCGCCGGGCGCCGCGAAGGCGAGGTACTCCTTGCCGTTGACGCTGACGTCGAGTGCGGGGTTCGACGCGCCGCCGCCGCCCCACACGGCCTGCGGGGCGCCGTAGCTGGCGCCGGCGCCGGCGCGCGTGACGACGTAGACGTCGCCGCCGTTGACGAACGCGACAACCACGACGCCGCCGTCGCCGGCCGCCACGACCGGCTGGGAGGAGGCGCCCGGCAGGGCGCTGTCGACGCGCTCGGGCCCGCTCCAGGCGCCGTTGACGAGGCGGTTGACGAACACGTGCGCGGCGCCGCCGTCGTCGATCGTCGTCACGAACGCGCCCGTTCCGTCGGGCGCGAGATCGACGCCGCCGAGCTCGTGCAGCGCGGGCGTCGGGCCGACGACGGGATCGCCGGGGTAGACCGCCGCGTGCACGGCGGCGGGGGCGCAGGCCAGCGCGAGCAGCGCGGCGACGAGCGCGAGCGAGATCCGGGGGCGTTCGAGTCCTGCCATGGAGCGATGCGCCGCGGGCGGCGTCCCGTGCTTGAACCGGCGGCGGCCCGGAAAGTTACGGGGCGCGCCCGACGACTTCACCGGCGCGCCGCGCGATCTGCGCCTTCGCGGAGCATTCCGCGGCACGGCGATGCGGGGCCGGCCTCCTCGGCCCCGCACACCTTTCCCCCTCGTTCCCGACGCGATCGCGGCGCCCGCGCCCCTGCGGGGCCGAGCCGTGACGTCCCCCCGACCGGCTCGTTCGCGTTGCCCGATGCGCGTGCGACGCTCGCACACCGGCATGCAGCAGGGAAAGTGGATTGGTAAGAACGCTGACGTTCAAAGACGCCGGATGGGGTCCCCACCCCATCAAGCCGCGGCGCCGCGCGGCGCCGTCAGAGCGCGTTGACCTCAGCGGTGATGTCGCTCACCGACGCCTTCGCGTCGCCGAACAGCATCGCGGTCTTCGGGTCGTAGAAGAGCGGGTTGTCGATGCCCGCGAAGCCGGACGACATCGAGCGCTTGAGCACGATCACGCTCTGCGACTTGTCGACCTCGAGGATCGGCATGCCGTAGATCGGCGAGCCCGGGTCGGTGTTGGCAGCCGGGTTCGTGACGTCGTTGGCGCCGATCACGAGCGAGACGTCGGTGCGGCCGAACTCGGGGTTGATGTCGTCCATCTCCTTGAGCTGGTCGTACGGCACGTCGGCCTCGGCCAGCAGGACGTTCATGTGGCCCGGCATGCGGCCCGCGACCGGGTGGATCGCGTACTTGACCTCGACGCCCTTGCGCTCCAGCGCCAGCGCCATCTCGCGCACCGCGTGCTGGGCCTGGGCGACCGCCATCCCGTAACCGGGCACGACGACGACCTGGCGCGCGTAGGAGAGCTGGATCGCGACGTCCTGCGCGCTCGTCGAGCGCACGGGCCCGCGGTCGGCGTCGCCGGCGCCGGCAGCCGCCGCGCCCGCGTCGCCGCCGCCGAAGCCGCCGGCGATGATCGCCGGCACCGAGCGGTTCATCGCGACCGCCATCAGGTTCGTCAGGATCGAGCCCGACGCGCCGACGATGATGCCGGCGACGATCAGCGCGAAGTTGTCGAGCGCGATGCCGGTCGCGGCGGCCGACAGGCCCGTGAACGCGTTCAGCAGCGAGATCACGACCGGCATGTCGGCGCCGCCGATCGGCAGCACGACCATGTTGCCGAGGATGCCGGCCGCGACGAGGATGCCCACGATGAAGAGCAGCTGCGAGTGGTCGCCGGCCGCGAGCGCGATCGCCGAGCCGACGCAGATCAGCAGCAGCGCGAGGTTGACGAGCTGCTGCCCCGGCAGCTTGATCGGTCTCCCCGGCAGGATCTCCTGCAGCTTGCCGAAGGCGATGTTCGAGCCCCAGAAGGAGATCGAGCCGATGATCGCCGCGAACAGCGACGGGATCATCGCCTTCAGGTACCAGTCCTCGCCGCCGTGCGGGAAGCGGCGGCGGAACTCGGCCCACGCGATCAGCGCGACCGCGCCGCCGCCGACGCCGTTGAACAGCGCGACCATCTGCGGGATCGCGGTCATCTTCACGTTGAGCGCCGCCGGGATGCCGACCGCCGTGCCGATCGCGACGCCGACCGCGATCAGGATCGCCGTCTGTCCGTTCGGCAAGATGTGCGGCTGCAGCAGCGTCGCGACGAACGCGATCGCCATGCCGACGGCGGCGATCTTGTTGCCGCGCACCGCCGTGTTCGGCCCCGTCAGTCCGCGCAGGCCGACGACGAACAGGATCACCGCGAGGATGTAGAGCGCGGTGAGGAAGTTGTGGTCCTGCAGGAACGAGGTGGCGAGGACCGGCATCAGGACGCCTTCTCCTCGTCGGCCTTCGGCGGCGCGGGCTTGCGCTTGAACATGCCGAGCATGCGGTCGGTCACGAGGAAGCCGCCGACGATGTTGATCGTGCCGAAGGCGACCGCGATCACGAGGATCACCTGGCCGAGCACGTCGTCGGCCGAGACCGCCTCGCCGATCACGAGCAGGCCGCCGAGCAGCACGATCCCGTGGATCGCGTTCGTGCCCGACATCAGCGGCGTGTGCAGCGTGTTCGGCACCTTCGAGATGACCTCGAAGCCGACGAACGCGCCGAGCACGAGGATCCCGATCTCAGTCACCAGGTCCATGTGGCAACCCCTCTCTCGGCGTCAGGCCGCTGCGGCGCCCGCGGCCTTCGCGGCGCCCTCGTGGACGATCTCTCCGCCGCGCGTGACGCACGCGCCGGCGATCACCTCGTCGTCGAAGTCGAGCTTCAGCTCCCCGTCGGCCACCATCAGGCCCAGCAGCGCCTCGATGTTGCGCGCGTAGAGCTGGGAGCTGTGCTCGGCCATCGACGACGGCACGTTGAGCGGCGCGACGATCTTGACGTCGTGGCGGATCACGGTCTCCCCCGGCTCGGTCAGCTCGCAGTTGCCGCCCGCCTCGCCGGCCAGGTCGACGATCACCGAGCCCGGCTTCATGCGCCGGACGGCGTCCTCGGTGACGAGGATCGGCGCGCGGCGGCCCGGCACGAGCGCAGTCGTGATGACGACGTCGCACTTGCCGATCGCCTCCGCCATCAGCTCCTGCTGGCGCGCCTGCTGCTCGGGCGTCAGCTCCTTCGCGTAGCCGCCCTCGCCCTCCAGGTCGCCGCCGAGGTCGAACTCGAGGAACGTCGCGCCGAGCGACTCGACCTGCTCCTTGACGACCGCGCGCACGTCGAAGCCCTGCACGACCGCGCCGAGGCGGCGGGCGGTGGCGATCGCCTGCAGGCCCGCGACGCCGGCGCCGAGCACGAGCACGGTCGCCGGGCGGATCGTGCCCGCCGCCGTCATCAGCATCGGGTAGAAGCGGCCCATCTCCTGCGCGCCGATCAGCGCCGCGCGGTAGCCGGCGACATTGCTCTGCGAGGACAGCGCGTCCATCGACTGCGCGCGCGAGATCCGCGGCACCGCCTCCAGCGCGAACGCGGTCGCGCCCGACGCCGCCAGCGCGCGCACGCCCTCGGCGTTCGTGAGCGGCGCGAGGAAGCCGATCAGGACGCCGTCCGAGCGCAGCCGGACGACCTCCTCCGCCGAGGGCGGCGCGACCTTCGCGACGACGTCCGCGCCCCAGACGGCGGCGACGTCGCCGAGCGTCGCGCCCGCCTCCTCGAACTGCGCGTCCGGGATCATCGCCCCGTCGCCCGCGCCGCGCTCGACGACGACGTCCAGGCCGGAGCCCGTCAGCTTCTTGACGACCTCCGGCACGAGCGCGACGCGGCGCTCGCCCTCCGCGGTCTCTTTCGGCACACCGATCTGCATGGCGGGCGGGAACCCTAGCGCGCTCCGCCGCGGAAGGGCGCCGACCCTCCTGATCGCCCTAACGGCGCGCCAACGGGAGCGGCAGATCGCCGCTGCCGGGCGCGAGCGCGAGCGCCCGGTGGCCGGCGAGCCGCGGCGCGGTGAGCGCGCCGGCCGCGGCTCGCACGCCGAGCAGGTCGGTGCCCGTGACCATCCACGTCGGCGCCTGCTCGGCGAACGCCGTGGCCGCGACGAGGCCGGCGCCGGCGCCGAGCGTGCGCGCCGTCGCGCCGCGCGCGTCGAGCAGATCCAGCCGCGCCCCGCCAGCGGCGAAGCGCGCGGGCACGCCGCTGAGACGCGGCCCGCGGTCGAGCTGGTCGAGCGCGACGTCGCCGTGCAGCTCGCGCCACGGCCCCACGAAGACGCGCAGCGTGTCCTGCCCCACACCCGTGCCGAGCAGCTGGCGGGCGGCGGGGACGCCGGCGTCCGTCAGCCGCTGCGCGACGTCGGCGCAGGCCGCGCCGGCGTCGCCGGAGCACTCGAGCACGACCGGGTAGCGCTTGCCGCTCTTGCCGTGCAGGAGCGGCTCCGGGAAGGACCCCACGGTCGCGTGCGAGGGGCGGGCGGTCCGGTCGCCGCCCTGGTCCCCGAGCCCGTCGGACCCGCAGCCGGCGAGCGCGGCGGCGACGAGCAGCAGGACGGCGGCGACGACGCGGGAGGACCTCAAGCGGCGGCGATCGTAGCGCGCGTGGCGCGGCCGAGCCGGCCCGCCGTCGCTCTATGCTGCGGAGCATGACCGTCAACCTGACCCGCATCTACACGCGCCTCGGCGACGCCGGCGAGACGCACCTGGGCGACATGAGCCGCGTGCCGAAGACGCATCCGCGGATCGAGGCGTACGGGACGGTCGACGAGCTCAACGCGCAGCTCGGCGTCGCGGTCGCGACGGCGGGGGTGCCGGCGCCCTACGCCGCGTGGCTGCGCCACGTGCAGAACGACCTGTTCGACGTCGGCGCCGACATCTCGGTCCCGCATGGCGGGGATCGCACCCGCCTGCGCGTCAGCCCGCAGCAGACCGCCTGGCTCGAGGAGCGCTGCGACGAGGTCAACGCGACGCTTGAGCCACTGAAGTCGTTCGTGATCCCGGGCGGGACGATGGCGGCCGCGCAGCTGCACGTCTGCCGGACGGTCTGCCGCCGCGCCGAGCGCGCCGCGATCGCCTGCGGCGGCGAGCTCGGCGAGGAGGTCGTTCGCTACCTGAACCGGCTGTCGGACCTGCTGTTCATCCTCAGCCGGGGCGCAAACGGCGGCGACGAGCCGCTGTGGGAGCCGGGCCGCTTCCGCTGAGCCGGCCTCGCGCGCGGGCGCGCGAACCGGCGCACGGCGCCCGGAGGCTCCGGTAGATTCGCCAGGTGACTAGGGGGAATTCACATCGTCTGGCGCTGCTCGGAGTGGCCGCGGCGCTCACGATCTTCACAGGCTGCGGAAGCAGCTCCTCGAGCAAGACCAGCTCGACTCAGGCCACCCAGACGACGGCCGCCGCGAGAGCCGGGCCGACGATCATCAGAGAGCCGTTCAGAAGGCCGGGCAATCCCGGTCCGCATCCCGGCGCCAGAGTCAACGAGCTCGTCATCAAGGACGTCGTCAGAGGCTCCGGCGCGGAGCTTCATCCGGGGGACAGCGGGATATTCGACTTCATATCGACGAACTGGATCACCGGCAGACCGGTGGAAGCGTCCTGGCAGAGACCGAGACCGTTCGAAACGAGAATCGAACGCAGCGTCGTCATCGACGGCTGGTGGCAGGGCATCCCCGGCATGAGAGTCGGCGGCGAGCGCAGACTGATCCTGCCGCCGGAACTTGGGTTCGTCCAGGAAACGTCGAACCCCGAAGTGCAGGGGGCCACGCTCTACTACGACGTCGTGCTGCTGGGCGTCAGACCGCTGCAGCCGCCCGGGATGAGCCGCGGTGGCGGTGGCGAAGGCGAAGGCGCGCCGACGCCGACGCCGACGCCGGTGCCCGGGACGACCGGCTAGCGACCGTGCGGTAGGGGCGGCGCCGGCGATGCCGGCGCCGCACTAGGATCTGCGCCCGCATGGCGCGCCGCTCACCCACGATCGTCACCGGCCGCACGGCCGTCATCACCGGTGCCGGATCCGGGATCGGGCGCGCGATGGCGCAGCGCCTCGCGGCGCACGGCTGCCCGCTGGCGCTGTGCGACTGGGACGATGACGGGCTGCGGGACACGGCCGCGACGATCGCCACGCCGACGCTCGCGCGCAAGCTCGACGTGCGCGACCGCGGCGCGCAGATGGCGTTCGCGGCCGAGGTGAGGGAGTGGGCGCCGGCGCCGTTCGGGATCGTCTTCAACAACGCCGGCGTGACCGTCTCCCAGACGGCGGCCGGCGCGGCGCCCGAGGACGACGAGTGGGTGATCGACGTCAACTTCTGGGGCGTCGTCCACGGCACGCGCGCGTACCTGCCGATCCTGCTCGAGCAGGACGCGGGCGCGATCGTGAACGTCTCGAGCGTGTTCGGCCTGATCGGCTTCCCGACCCAGAGCGCCTACTGCGCGTCGAAGTTCGCGGTGCGCGGCTACACCGAGTCGCTGCGCCACGAGCTGCGCGACACCGGCGTGCGCGCTGTCGCCGTGCACCCCGGCGGGATCAAGACGCACATCGTCGACAACGCCCGCTTCCACGTCGACGACCGCGGCGGGACCGACTTCGAGGCGATGCGCGCCGAGTTCCAGCGCATCGCGCGCACCTCGCCCGAGCAGGCGGCCGAGACGATCCACACGGGGATCGAGCGCGGCCGCGACCGCATCCTCGTCGGGCCCGACGCCGGCTTCCTGTCGCTGCTCACGCGCGTCGCGCCGGTCCGCTACTACGACGTGCTGAAGCGGCTCGAGCCGGTGATGCGGCGTCAGTCGGTCTCGAAGCGCGGCGAGAGCGCGTAGCGCAGCAGCACCACGTCGCCGATCTGGCGGACCTCGGCGAGCGTCGCGCGGCGCTCGGGGTTGAAGGGGAACCGGCCGTCGCTGACGAACCGCGGCGCGCGCGAGTCGCCGACGAAGAACGGCGCGACGACCAGCTGCAGCTCGTCGGCGAGGTTCTCGGTGAGGAACTGGGTGTGCACCTTGCCGCCGCCCTCGACCATCAGGCGCTCCACCCCGCGCGCGCCGAGGTCTTCGCTGATCGCGCGCATCTGCACCGGCTGGCCGCCGTCGACGACGGTCGCCACCGGCCCGAGCCGCGAGCGGGCGTCGTCCACCCGCGGGCTCGCGCAGTAGACGAGCTTCTCCGTCTCGCCGGTGGCGAAGAAGTCGGCGCACGCGTCCAGGCGCGCCCGCGCGGTCACGGTCACCTTGATCGGCGACGGCGCGAGCCCGCGCGCGGTGCGCGCCTGGCGGCGCGCCTTCGAGCGCACGAGCAGCCGCGGGTTGTCGTTGCGCACGGTCGCGGCCCCCACCAAGATCGCGTCGCAGGAGGCGCGCACCGCGTCGACGCGATCGAAGTCGGCCTCGTTGGACAGCTGCAGCCGCCGCGGGGTCGCGCGGCCGAGGTAGCCGTCGATCGACATGCCGCAGCTCAGCAGGGTGTACGGGCGCTCAGGCACGCAGGGCCCCCTCCGCGACCGGCGGCTCGGGCAGCACCATGGGCCGCGTGCGACGCAGCCATGTCACGACGAGGACGGCGGCGCCCGGCAGGCTCGCGGCGAGCGCCATGACGCCGTAGACGACGGCCGTCGCGACGCCGTGCTCCGCGCCGAGGCCGGCCGCGCCGAACGCCCACGCCGTCACGCCCTCGCGCGGCCCCCAGCCGCCGGCGCTCGGCAGCGCCATCGCCGCCAGCACGAGCAGCGCCAGCGGCAGCGTCCGCGACGCCGGGGCGGTGACGCCGGCGGTGTGCGCGGCGATCAGGAACGTGGCCGCGTGGCCGGCCACGACGAGCGCGGACGCGAGCGCGATCCCGAGCCACGCCCTGCGCGCGAGCAGCCCGTCGCGGACGTCGCCGGCCACGACGGCGCGGATCCGCGCCCAAGCGGACCGGTCGCCGCCCGGCTGCGACCGCACGATCAGCACCGCGCCGCACGCCGCGACGACGAGCGCGATCGCGACGGGCGGCATCGCCGCGTGCACGGGCGACGGCAGCACGAGCAGGACGGCGACGGTCACGACGACCTGCACGACCTGCCCGGCCGAGCGCTCCCACGCGACAGCCCGCAGCCCGCGGCCGACGTCGTCGACGTCGCGACCGTGGTCGATCCCGCGGTGGACGTCGCCGACGATCCCGCCGGGCACTACGAGGTTGAGGAACACCGCCCGGTAGCACGCCGCGACGGCGGCGGGCAGCGGAAGGTCGACGCCGAGACCGCCCGCCACGAGCTTCCAGCGCCAGGCGCAGCAGACGGTCGTCAGCACCGCGATCCCGGCCGCGGCCGCCAGCGCGCCGCCGTCGATCGTGCGCACGCCGTCGAGGAACGGACCGGTGCCCAGGCGCCAGACGAGGACGGCGACGATCGCGGCGGAGCCCATCAGGCGGCCCCATACCCACAGCCGCCGGCTCATGCGCGCTCCCCGGGGAGGATCAACACGTCGGCGTGGTGCACCGTGACGGCGAGCCGCCCGGCCGCCGCCTCGGCGACGCGCCGGCGCACGTAGCGCACGGTCTCGGCGGTCAGCTCGATCTCCTGCTCGCACGCGGCGCCGGCCCAGCCGGCGAGCCACTCCGCCGCCAGGCCGGCCTCGGCGGCGCCGAGCCGCCAGGGGCTGGGTCGCACGACGGCCTCGGCCCCGCGTCGGCTGAACTCGTGGACGGCGGCCGCGACGGCGTCCGGACCGAGCAGCCGGCCGCCCGCCGTCAGGCGGCGTTGGTGGGCGTCGAACGCGGCGGCCACCCGCCCGTCCAGCGGATCCGCCGGTGCCAGCTCCACGCGGCCCACGACGGTCAGCGTCAACAGCACGGGACAGTCCGCGTCGTCGCAGACGGCGACAAGCCCGGTCAGCTCGTCGGAGGTCAGCAGGTCGAGCAGCCCCGAGGCGGTGACGAGCGTCGCACCGGCGAGGTCGCCCGGCGCCAGCCGGCCGACGTCGGACTCGCGCGCCTCGACGGTGACGGCGGCGCCGTCGGCGGCCGGACCGGGGGGATCCGCGGCGGCGGCCTCCAGCAGGTCCGCGTCGCGGTCGTGCAGGATCCAGTGCTGTGGCCCGGGCAGCAGCGGCGCGAGCCAGCGGCCCATCGCGCCGGTGCCGCAGCCGAGGTCGTGGATCACCTGGAGGTCATCAGCCGGGAGGCGTCGTGCGAGCTGATCGACGAGGTCGGTCGCGCGGGCCGCCGCGTCGGCCGGCTCGCGCAGCGCAAGCCATTCCTCGCTGACGCGGACGGCGTCGATCGTCATCGCGCCACCGCCTCCAGGACGCCCGCGACGAGCGACGTGGTGGCCGGCCAGCGTGCGAGCGACGCGCGCCGCTCGCGGGCGGCGCGGCGCAGCCGCTCCCGCAGCTTGTCGTCGCCGAGCCACGCGCGCAGCGCCGCGCCCAGCGCCGCGGGGTCGTCAGGCGCAACCAGCAGCCCGGGCCGCGCGCCGCCGGCGCCCTCGCCGAGCGCCTCCGTCAGCCCGCCGACGTCGGCCGCGACGACCGGCAGGCCGCGCGCCAGCGCTTCGGTGACGACCATGCCGTACGTCTCGGCGCGCGACGCCAGCACCAGCACGTCCGCGGCGGCGTAGCTGCGGTCGAGCTCGGCGCCGGTCCGCGCGCCCGGGAAGCGTACGCGGCCGTCCAGTGCGGCGTCGAGCGAGCGGCGGCGGACGTCCTGCACCCACGCCGGATCGCGGTCCAGGCTGCCGACGCAGACGCAGCGCCAGGGCAGGTCCGTGATCGTCGCCAGCGCGTCGAGCAGGACGTCGTGGCCCTTGTCGGGCGTCACCGCCGCGACGCACAGCAGCGCCCCGCCGGCCGCGGTCCCGGGCGCGAGGCCAGCGGCGTCGACGCCGGGCTCGGCGACGTGCGCGCGGTCGGCGGGCAGCGCGTACAGCTCCAGCAGCCGGCGCCGGCCCCAGGCGCTCGTCGTGACGACGCCGGCGGCGGCCGAGAGGACGGCGCCCTCCCGCGCCCGGACCTCGTCGGCCTCGCCGTCGGCCGGGCGGTGGCCGAGCGCCATGTGCACGAGCACGACCAGCCGCAGCCGGCTCGCGTGCGGCACGAGCGCGTCGGGGGCAGTCGAGGCGACCAGGCCGTCGAGCAGCGCGACGGCGCCGTCGGGGATCCGCTCGACCGCGGCGGCGAGCGCCGCGCGCGCCTCCGCGTCGGGCCGGGGCCAGCCGCCGGGCACGGGATGCTCGCACACCGCCCAGCCGATCGACTCCAGCCCGCGGCAGACCTGGCGGTCGTAGGCGTTGCCGCCGCTCGGGCGCGCGGGGTCGTCGATGCCGTCGGGGACGACGACGTGCACGATCCTCACAGCGCCCGCTCGTAGCTCGCCCACGCGACATGCGACTCGTGCAGCGTGACGACGAGCCCGTCGAGCCCCCGCGCGGCGTCGCCCAGCGCGCCGGCGCGCACGCGCTCCGCGAGCCGGTCCGCGACGACCTCGGCGAGCGCCTCGGTGGACGTGTTCATGCCCGCGAACGCAGGCTCCTCGTCGAGGTTGCGGTATGTCAGCTCCGCCAGCACGGCGTGCAGCTGCTCGGCCGCCGCGCCGATGTCGACCACGATCCCGTCGCCGTCGAGCGCCGCGCGCCGGAACGTGGCGTCGACGACGTACGTCGCGCCGTGCAGGCGCTGCGCCGGCCCGAACGCCTCGCCGCGAAAGCTGTGGGCGATCATCATGTGATCGCGGACGGTCACGCTGAACACCGGGCTACCCCTCGTCGTACGCGATCGTGTGGCAGAGCGCCGGCAGGCCCCCCGCGGCCAGCCGGGCCATCGCGTCCGGCAGCTCGGCGAAGGGCGACCGGCCCGTGATGAGCGCGTCGAAGGCCGGGTCGCGCAGCAGGTCGAGCGCGAGCGCCATGCGCTCGGCCGTCGAGCGGCGCCCGCGACGGGCCGGGGAGACCGTGCCGACCTGGCTCGCGCGGATGCCGAGCCGGCGCGAGTGGAACGCGCCGCCGAGCGACAGCCGCACGTCGGCGTCGCCGTACCAGCTGAGGTCGATCACGGTGCCCTCGGGCGCGAGCAGCTCGAGCGAGCGCTGGAGCCCGGCGGACGTCGCGCTCGCGTGCACGACGAGGTCGCGATCCCCGGCGGCGCCGTCCGGCAACGCGAGCTCCACGCCGAGCGCGGCCGCCACCTCGGCGCGGCCGGGGTCGACGTCCACGAGCGTGACGTGCACCGCCGGGAAGCGACTCAGCAGCCGTGCGACGCAGCAGCCGACCATCCCCGCGCCGACGACGGCGACGCTGTCGCCGAGCAGCGGCGCGGCGTCCCACAGCGCGTTGACGGCGGTCTCCACCGTGCCGGCGAGCACGGCGCGAGCGGGCGGTACGCCGTCGGGCACGACGGTCACGGCTGCGGCCGGCACGACGTAGGCGGTCTGGTGCGGATAGAGGCAGAAGACGGTGCGGCCGCGCAGCTGCGGCGGCCCCTGCTCGACGACGCCGACGTTGAGGTAGCCGTACTTGACCGGGCCCGGGAAGTCCCCCTCCTGGAACGGGGCGCGCATCGCCTCGTACTGGCCCGGCGGCACGCCGCCGCGGAACACGAGCGTCTCGGTGCCGCGGCTGACACCGGAGACGAGCGTGCGCACGAGCACGTCGTCCGGCCCCGGCGCAGGCAGCGCGGCCGGACGGATCTCGCCGCGGCCGGGCGCGCCGACCCAGAACGCGTGTGCCTCGTCCTGCACGCGCTCCACCTTGCCAGACCTCGCTTCGTGAACCGCCGCCATGACGCCGCTACCGGGTCGCGGGCCGCGGGCCGAACGCGGTCAGGAAGCGGTCACGGAAGGCGCTCATCGGCCAGACGGGCGCGTGCGGGCTCGGTCGCAGGCCGTCGTTCCAGCCCCATCCGGCGATCTGCTTGGTCACCGCGGGGTCGTGGGCGACGATCGAGATCGGCACGTCGCGACTCGGCTGCTGCCCGCTGACCTCCGTCCAGGGCTGATGGTCGCCGAAGACGACCATCACGAGGTTGGGGTCGTGATAATGCTGCACGAACGAGGTCAGCGCGCTCATCGTGTACTGGATCGACCGGCCGTACGCCGCGCGCAGCCGCGCAGGGTCGCCGAAGAGCGACGACTTCGACGCTTCGTCCACCGGAAGCCGGTTGTAGATCGAGCCGTCGCCGACGTCGCGCCAGTCGATCAGGCGGGGGATCCGGGTCCACGGGATGTGGCTGGAGACGAGGTCGACCTCCGCGAAGACGGGACGGCGGTGGCGCTTGGCGAGCTCGAGGCGCTGCAGCGCGGCGAGGACGTACTGATCGGGCATCGACGGGTAGCCGAACGCGGGGCCGCGATAGCCGACGTCGCGCCGGTCGTAGACCTTGTCGTAGTGGTAGAAGGTCTTCCCCGGCGCCCAGAAGCGGTCGTTCGACGGGACGTCGTCGATGGTCCGCCAGCCGGCGCGCTCGAACGCCTTGCTGAGCGTGAAGCGGTCGCTCTCGACGAGCTGGTCGTAGCGCCGCTGGGTGTTCACCCAGAGGCCGGATTGCATCGAGGAGTGGGCCAGCCAGCTGATGCCGCCGAACGTCGCCGAGGTCATCCAGCCGCTGCGCGCGGAGAAGCCGGCGGCCCGCAGCTGCCTGTCGCCCTTGGCGAGCACGGCGTCGACCTGCGGCGAGAACGACGAGTCCTGGACGGCGACCTTGCCGTAGCTCTCGACGACCGCGAGGATCACGTCCTTGCCGCGCAGGCCGCTCAGCAGCCGGTCGGCCGGCGTGTCGCGGAAGCGGTCGTGGCGGATCTGCCTGGCGAAGACCGCCGGGTCGCGGATGTCGGCCAGCACCGCACGCGTCTCGCGGACGACGAGCGCCGCGGAGCTCGCGGACGCGATCGGCGCATGCGACACGAGCTGCGCGCCGAAGATCCCGCACAGCGCCCACACCCCGCCGAGCGTTGCGACGGCCCGCAGCGACCGGCGGCGGTGGCCGGCCGCGACGCCGATCAGCCGGCGCACGGCCAGGGTCATCACGACGAGCAGCGCGATCGCGAGCAGCGCCACGCCGGCGACGACGAGGTCGGCCTCGGTGCGGCCGATCGCGTCGCGCAGCGTCTCGAGGCCGATCCCGGCGTAGCCCGAGTCCTGATAGGGGTCGAACGGCCGGTCGAACCCAGTCCAGAACCCGAGGTTCACGAGCTTGAGCAGCACCACGAGCGCGAGTCCCGGTCCGGCGGCCCATGCCAGCGCGCGTCGAGCGTTGGCCGGCAGGGCAGCGGCGAGGGCGACGAGGGCGAGACCCTCGAGCGGCAGCCGCAGGAACGCGCCGGGCGTGAGCAGCCGCGGTTCGTCGGGCAGGACGAGCGCGAGTCCCACGAGCGCGACGGCGAGGACCGTGAGCACGGCGGCGAAGCGTGCTCGCGCGGGTCCGCGCGGACGGCCGCGCCGGGGGCCCGCGGGCGCGGCGGTCGCGAGGGCCCGCGCCGCCGCCGGACCCGGCGCGGCGGCGCCCCGCCGGACCCACAGCCACAGCACGTCGCGGCCGAACGACTCGGCGAGCAGGGCGAGCGCGACGAGCAGGGCGGCCGCGGTCAGGGCGCGCGGCAGGACGTCCGCGGCCGCGATCGCCAGCACGATCCCCTGTGTCGCGGTGACGACCTTGCGCCACCAGCGCGGCGGCAGCGTCGCGCGCATCCACGGCAGCGGCCAGCCGGCCGCGAGGAACGCGTAGCGCGCCGCGCCGATCGCCAGCACCCACGCCCCGCTCGAGGGGGCGACGAAGACGCTGAGGACGAGGATCAGCAGCGCGTCGACCTCGCCGTCGAAGCGAGCGCCGAGCGCTCCGGTTCGCGTGCGGCGCGCGACCCATCCGTCGACGCCGTCCAGCGCGAGCGCGACGGCCGCGAGCGACACGAGCAGCGCGACCGGCGCGGGGCGGCCGAACGAGTCCGCGACGAGCGCTGCGACGCCGGCGACGAGCGTGGCGCGGGCGAGCGTCACCCAGTCGGCGGGGCCGAGACGGTCGCAGCGGTAGCGGGCGATGCCGCGCGCGAGCGCGGCGTTCGTGGCCGCTGCACACGCGAGGCCGGCGACCCAGCCGGCGGCGCCGAGGCCCGGGCCGCTCAGGGCGAGCGCTCTCGCGAGCGCGGCGATCAGCCCGACGGCCGCGGCGAGCCCGATCGCCGGACCGGCGCGAGCGGCTCGCGGGCCGCCTCGACGCCAGGAGAGATCGGCCGGCGCAGGCACCGGGGCGAACGGACGCCCGGCGGCCGCGGCGGCTGCTGCGTGCTCGGGCTTCACACCAATCAGGACGCTGGCGCTGTGCCGAACCTTCCCGTGGCGCGGGCTGACATGCTGCGCAGCGTGAAGGACGCGAACCGGCGATGAGGCAGGACGAGCGCGGCCCGTTCGTCGAAGCCCTCCAGCGAGCCCGCGTGTCGGCGTACGCCCCCGGCGAGTTCGCCGAGCAGGAGAGCTTCATGCGCGCCGGGGAGATCCTGGCGCTGGCGCGCCGGGCCGGCGTCGCCCCCGGGGTGTCGATGCTGGACCTGTGCTGCGGCGTCGCCGGGCCCGGACGGCTCATCGCCCGGAAGCTGGGGTGCGCCTATCTGGGGGTGGACTCCAGCGCCGGCGCCGTCGAGATCGCGCGCGAGCGCGCCGCCGGCCTGCCGTGCCGCTTCGAGGTCGCGTGCATCCCGCCGGTGCCGGACGGCCCGTTCGACGTGGTGCTCCTGCTCGAGACGATGCTGGCGTTTGCGGACAAGGAGGCGCTGGCGGGCGCGGTGTCCGGAGCGCTCGCGCCCGGCGGGCGCTTCGCCTTCACGCTGGAGGAGGGCGCGCCGCTCACGGAGGCCGAGCGGGCGCGCATGCCCGACGCCGACACCGTCTGGCTCACGCCCCTTGCCCAGCTGATGGGGTGCCTGGAGCGAGCCGGGCTCGTCGTGCGCTGGCAGGAGGACTGGAGCCGGTCCCACCGCGCGGTGGCGGACGCGCTGATCGGCGCGTTCGCCGCGGACGCCGCCGACATCGCCGCACGGATCGGCCGCCGGGCGCTGGACGAGCTGCTCGCCGCCCACCGGCTCTGGAGCGACTGGCTGCGCGACGGGCGTGTCCGCAAGCTCGCGCTCGTCGCCGCGCTCGGGCCGGGTCGAAGAGCAGGACGGTGACGATCGCTCGCGACTCCGGGGGCCGGCTGGTCGTCGCTGGAGTAAGGGCGGTTGAGGCGTGGCCGAGGGCTTTCTTCGTGCGCGCTCCGGCGGCTCGGCGACGCTCGTCCACCGAGGAGAAAGTCTCGGTGGAGAACTCGGATGGTGACGGTGCTCTCCTCGGCCGACACATCGACTGACAGGGTGTCGGTCAGGGCTTGCGGGTTTACGGACTCGTTTGTGGCGACCTGCTTCCCTGGTAGCAAGGAATCGTCACGCAGTTGTCGGCGGCGCGCGCGGCGCTGCGCCGCCGGCTTCGGCGATGCCAATCCCTATCATCTTCAGTTGGCCTCCGAGGATCCCCGGCAGATCGAGCGTCCAGCGCAGGGCCGCTCGGGCAAGCCGTCAGATTCACCCGCGCGATGCGCGGCCTCATCCTCCATGAGGACATGCTGAGCGGGCGCAGCGACTTAAGCATGACGCTGAGGCCCACCGCCTTTCGCTGACACGAAACGCCTCGTTCGACAGTCAGGGTCCGCCAGGTCAGCTCGGGGAGCGACCATGTAGTCGAGCCGGAGGCGACCGGCCGCGCGCCTGCTACGCCGCGGTTAGCTCGCGGAAAATCCGCATCGTCAGACGTAGGAGGCGCTGATGTGCTCGGGTGGGGACACGGGCAAAGCTGCTGCCATGACAATCGAGACGACAGCACAGGCCCCTCGGCCCGAAGCGCCGCCGGAGGCGCCCGGTCGGTGCGTGATGCGCGCAACAGGGGTGCGCAAAGGCTTTGGGCGTGGGGTGTGGCCGTGGCGGCGGCGGGTCGAGGTGCTCACGGGCGCCGACCTGCACGTGTGCGCCGGCGAGCTGGTCGGGCTCGTCGGGGAGAACGGGTCGGGCAAGAGCACGTTGATGCAGATCATCGTCGGGTTGCTCGCGCGCGACGGCGGTGAGATCGAGCGGCCGGGGCAGTTGGGGTATTGCCCGCAGTCGCCGATGGTGTGGGAGAAGCTGACGGTCGACGAGCACTTCGCGCTGTTCGCGCGCGCCTACGGTATGGACGACGAGGAACGCGACCGGGCGGCGGGATCGCTGCTGTCCGAGCTGCAGTTCGAGCGCTATCGCGGCTACCGGATCGAGGCGCTGTCGGGCGGCACGCGCCAGAAGCTCAACCTCGCGCTGGCGTTGATGCACGAGCCGCAGCTGCTGTTGCTCGACGAGCCCTACTCGGGCTTCGATTGGGAGACCTACCTGCGCTTCTGGGAGATGAGCGAGCGCCGCCGCGATGCCGGGATGGGGATCCTGATCGTGTCGCACTTCCTGGCCGAGCGCGAGCGTCTCGATCGCGTCTACACGCTCAAGGACGGAAGGACGAGCGAGACATGAGCGCCGTGGCGCAGGTCGGTGGGTTCTTCGTGCGCGAGCACCTGCGCGCACGGCTGACGCTCGCGCTGCTGGTCGCGATCCCGGTCTTCTTCGTGCTGGTCTTCGCGAGCGTGCTCGGCGAATTCGCCGACGCGCTCGGCGGGAGGCTGTCGGGCGGCGGGGCGACGAGCGCGATCAGCGCCGGCTGGGCGGCGGCGTTCCTGTGCGGGGCGCTGGCGTTCTTCGAGGTCTCCTCCTCGCGCGGCGCCGACCGGCGCCTCGCGGCGGCGGGCCTGGGCGCGGGCCGCGTCGCGCTGGCGCGGATCGCTGCCGCGATCGCGCTGGCCGTGGTCGTCAGCGTGGTCGCGTTCCTCACCCTCTGGCTGCGCAGCGGGATCGCGCACCCCGCCCACGCGGCCGCGTCGATCGTCGCGTTCGCGTTGATTTACGTCGGCGTCGGCGCGCTGGTCGGCGCGCTCGTCACCGGGCCGTTGGAGGGATCGCTGCTGGTCGTGCTGATCTTCTCGGTCGACGTCTTCTCCGGCCCGTCGATGACTGGCAGCGACGGGATCCTCGCCCACGGCCCCACCCGGGACGCGACCAAGCTGTTGATCGCCGCCGGCACCGGGCAGTCCTCGGCCGCCGGTGAGTGGCTCGCGGTCGCGGCGGCCGTGACGATCGCGCTGACGGTCGCGTTCGGCGCCTTCTGGCTCGCCGCCCGCTCGAGGAGCCGGTCATGAGCGCCCGCGTCGCGACCGCGATCCGGATGGGCGCGCGCGAGCAGCGCCGCCGCCCGCTGCTGCTGATCCTGCTCATCGTCTTGCCCGCCTACGTCGTCTCGCGCAGCATCGCCCAAACACAGGCGACCCCCCACCGCATCGGGCTGCCCGGCGGCCTGCAGATCATCACCTCGATGAAGGACCTGCACGGCGCGATCATGGCCGGCATCGCGATCGCGTTCGCCGCCGGACTGTGCGGCGTCTTCATCATGCAATCCGCGCTCGCCGGCGACCGCCGGCTCGTGCTCGCCGGCTACAGACCCCGCGAGACGCTGCTCGCACGCCTGACCATCCTCGCCGCCGACACCGCGCTCGTCACCGCCGTCGCGCTCGCCGCGACCGCAGCCTTCTTCACCCCCGCTGCCTGGATCCCGTTCGCGGCCGCCGCCGTCCTGCTCGGCCTCATCTACGGCGCGCTCGGCGCGCTGCTCGGCGCACTGACCGACCGCCTCGCCGCCACCTACCTGATCCTCTTCGGAGTCATGACTGACCTCGGGATCGTCCAGAACCCGATGTTCGGCAACGGCACCCCCGGCAAATGGGCCGTCCTGCTGCCCGGCTACGGCCCGATGCGCGTCATGATCGACGGCGCCTTCTCACCCAGCTTCCACGCCACCGGCGCGCTCGCGCTCAGCCTCGCCTGGACCATTGCGCTCGCCACCGCCGTCTCGATCCTGCTCGCCCGCGCGCTCGGAGGCACACGATGACCGCATTGATGACAACGGTTCTGGCCGACAGTTGGGGCTGGCACCACGGCGACGTCGGGATGGGATGGTGGATCGTGATGATGCTCGGAATGATCCTGTTCTGGGGCGCGATCGTCGCACTCGTCGTATGGGCACTGCGCGGCGGCTTCGGCCGACACAGGCCCGAGGCGCCCGCAGCGCCGCAGACGCCTTCGGAGATCCTGCGCCGACGCCTCGCCGACGGCTCGATCACCATCGAGGAATACGAGCAACGTCGCGCCACGCTCGAAGCTCCGGGACCGCACCCCGCGTGAACCCCGCTGCCATGCTGCCGTGGGCGCGCTCATGGCGCTGCCGGGCGGGGCATCTCACCTAGCTAGCTACCAAGGGCCGCACGAGCCGCTCATCGACCTTGAGCTGTTCGACCGCGCCCAGCAGATCCTCGCTGAGCGCAGCGACGACAACTCCCAACGAACCGCAATGCGAACCGGGCGGTGCGGGTTCCCCTGGCCTCTATCGCGCTGCCACGAAAAGCGGATCGCGGGTTGATAGCGGGGGCGGGGTTTGAACAGGCATCCGCGACCGCCCCGCGCGCCTACCGGATCGTCGAAATCCGCTGTCTCACATAGGAATGTGCGCAAGGCGATCAAGACCAAGGCCAGCTTCCCTAGCGAGGACGCCGCCCGCAAGCTGATCTACCTCGCGATCGGAAACGCGGTCCCCAACGGACCCGCACCCGCGGCTGGACCAAAGCGCTCCTCGCGTTCAAGATCCAATTCGGAGCCCGACTGCCCGACTGAACCATCAACCACCGCCTACACAGAAAGGCGGACACCCTCCCGGATGCGGCGCGTGAGCGTCGCGAGCAGGTAGGCGGTGGTGGCGAGGCCGATGATCGCGCTGCTGGGTGGCAGCGAGGGGATCGTGTAGCTGAGCGCGAGCCCGCCCCACGTCGCGCCGACCGCGAGTGCCGCGGAGAGCGCGAGGCCGACCGCGGGACGGGCGGTAAGCTGGTGTGCGGCGCCGGCGGGGGCCGCGATGAGGCCGAGCAGCAGCAGCGCGCCGACGGCTTGGGTTCCCTGGGCGGTGATGATCGCGAGCACCAGCAGGAAGCCGATCCCGAGCGGTCGGACGGGGATGCCGCGCGCGGTCGCGATCTCGGGGTCGAGCGTGGCGAGCAGCAGCGGCCGGCGGGCGACGAGGATCGCGACTGCGACGGCGAGCGCGAGCGCGGCGGCGAGCGCGGCCTGGCCGGTCGCGAGCCCGAAGATCGAGCCGAACAGGGTGTTGGCGGTCGTGATGCCGCTGCCGCCTGCGGCGCTGGTGGCGAGCAGCGCGATGAACAGTGCGCCGAGGCCGAGAATCCAGGAGAAGACGATCCCGATCGTGACGTCGTCGGGCTGGCCGGCGCGGCCGAGGCCGGCCATGCCGGCGGCGAGCGCGAGTGTGAGCGCGAACAGGCCGACGCGCTCGTCGAGGCCGACCGTGGCGGCGGCGATCGCACCGACGAACGCGACGTGGGTGAGCGCGTCGGTCGCGAAGACCTGGCCGCGCAGGACGACGAACCAGCCGGCGAGGCCGCACGCGAGCGCGAGGAACGTGCCGGCGAGGTAGGCGCTGCGGACGAACGCGTGCGCGAGCATCACGCCACGGCGGTCCGCGCGCTGCGTCGGCGAGCGCCGGCGCGGGTGAGTCGGGCGAGCAGGTAGATGCCGAACGCGAGGCTGGTCGTGAAGAAGCCGACCGGGTAGATCGAGAAGTACGCGAGACCGAGGCCGAGCCAGACGACGAGCAGCGCGATCGCGATGCTGAGCGCGAGCCCGAGCGCGGGGCGGGCGGTGAGCGTCTGCGCGCTCGCGGCCGGGGCGACGAGCAGCGCGAACACGAGCAGCACGCCGGTGATCTGCGTCGTCGCCGCGACCGCGAGCCCGAGCGCCAGCAAAAAGCCGACGTCGAGCGCACGGACCGGGACGCCGTGCGCTTGCGCGCTATGCGGGTCGAGCGTGGAGAACAGCAAGGGCCGCGCGACGAGCGCGAGCGTCGCGAGCACGGCCGCGGCGACGATCAGCAGCGTGAGGACCTGCGCGCGGCTGACGCCGAGGAACGTGCCGAACAACAGGCTCTCGAGGCCGCCGAGCACGCCGTGATCGAGCGCGAGGAACACGAACCCGGCGGCCAGGCCGGCGGCCTGCACGGTGCCGGTCGCCGCCGACTCGCCTGCCTCGCCGCGGATCTCCTGACGGCGGCCGGCGCCCATGACGAGCGCGGCGGTCCCGCATGCGAGGTAGTAGCCGAGCGCTGCCGGCAGGCCGGCGAGCGCGGCGCCGGCGGCGCCGGGGAACGCCATCAGCGACAGGGTGTGCGCGGCGAAGCTCTGGCGGCGCTGCACGACGTACCAGCCGACGCTGGCGGCGAGCACGGCGACGATCGTGCCGGCCTCCAGCGCGTTGACCATGAACGGGAACGCGAGCAGCTCGCGCACGTCGCGCGCGAGGTCCCACGAGAGCGAAGGGTTCGCGTTCACCGCGGATCGTGGCGGTGGCCGTGGTGGTGGGGCGCGTCGGGCTCGCCGACGACGACCAAGCGCCCATCGCGCGTGCGCAGCACCTCGATCGGCACGCCGAACAGCCCGGTCAGGCGCTCGCTCGTGACGACCTCCTCGACGCTCCCCGCGAGCGCGCGCCCGGCGGCGAGGTAGACGACGCGGTCGAGGTAGCCGAGCAGCGGGTTGACGTCGTGCGCGACGAGCAGCACCGCGACGCCGTCCTCGCGGCAGATGCGCTGCAGCAGCCCGGCGACGGCGGTCTGGCTCGGAAGGTCGAGGCTGTCGAGCGGCTCGTCGAGGATCAGCAGCGCCGGCTCGCGCACGAGCGCCTGGGCGATCAGCAGCCGCTGCTGCTCGCCGCCGGACAGCTCGCCGATCGGCCGGTGCGCGTAGCCGCTCGCGCCGACTCGCTCGATCGCCTCCGCGAGCCGATCGCGCTCGCGCCGGCGGCGCGCGCGGGCGCGCGTGCCGAGCCCCGGGCTCAGCCCGAAGCGCGTCCCGTCGAGACCGAGACGCACGACGTCGATCCCGCGTACGCGCGTCGAGGCGTCGAAGCCGTGGCGCTGCGGCAGGTAGCCGATCCGTGGGCGCGCCTGCCGCGGGGCCCCGCCGAGCACGCGCGCCTCCCCGGCGCTCGGCGTGAGGAGCCCGAGGATCACCTTCATCAGCGTCGACTTGCCTGACCCGTTGGGACCCAGGACGGCGACGAACTCGCCGGGCGCGACCGTCAGGTCCACATCGCGCCAGATCGTCCTGCCGGCGAGCTGGACGCTCGCGTCGCGCAGCGCCACCGCAGCAGGCTTGCGGCCGCCGGCGCGCGCGCCGGTGTGCTCGCTCACGGTCGGTGACGGCTCGCCGCTCATCGCCCCGTGGCCCGCTCCAGCGCCTTCCGGATGCCTTCGAGCTGCGCGACCTGCCACTGCTCGAAGGTCGCCCTCGCAGGAGTCATCGTCTCGGTGACGGTCGCGATCGGGATGCGCTCGGCGCGCGCGAGCGCGTTCAGACGCTGGATGTTCGGCGTCGCGTTCTGGGAGTTGTAGATCCACACCTTGACCTCGTGGCGGGAGAGCTGGCGCTGCACGGTCGCGGTGTCCTGCGCGGTCACGTCGGTGCCCTCGCTGATCGCCTTCATGAAGCTGGCCGGAGTGATGAGGCGCAGCCCGAGCGCGGGCGCCTGCAGCGCGAAGATGCTCTCCGACGCGCCGACCGCGACGCCGGCGTAGCGTGCGCGGATCGCGACGATCAGCGCGTGGTAGGCCGCGAGGCCGCGGGTGTCGAGCAGCGCGCGCCGGCGCGCGAACGTCGCTGCGTCCTTCGGGTCCAGGCGCTTGAGGCCGCCCGTGATCGCGTTCGCGACCGTCTCGACGTTCGCCGGGTCATACCAGCGATGCGGATTGTCGCCCTGCTTAAGGCCGAGCAGGTCGCCGACCGTCAAGACCACTCGTCCAGTCACAGGGTTGGCGGCCAGCAGCCGTGGCGCCCATGCGTCGTAGCCGATCCCGTTGACGATCACGAGCTGCGCGGTCGCGATCGCGCGCGCGTCGGCTGGCGTGGGCTCGTAGCTGTGCGGGTCCTGGTTGGGGTCGACGATGATGCTCTGCACGCTCGCCCGGCCGGCCGCGAGCTGGCTGGCGATGCTGCCCCAGAAGTTCTCTGCAGCCACGACCCGCACGCCGCCCGAGCCGGAAGCGGCGCTCGTCGGCGAACTCGACGAGCCACACGCCGCCAGCGACCCGCAAACAACGACAGCCAGCACGAGTCCAGCCAACCTTCTCAGCATGCGCAACGTCCTCTCGACGACAACGGGGAGGCGACCATACCAGAGATCGGGATTGAGTCTTGTTATTCCGATGCTGAGAACCACTCCTGATAGCTAGACTTCGCCCATGCCCGAGACCACGACGTCGAGCTGGGCCGAGCACGCACAGCGCGTGCTGATCGGCGCGGGCCATCAGCGCGGCGGCGCGCGAGCGCGCATCATCGACCTGCTCGCGCGCCAGAGCTGCGCGCTGAGCGCGATCGAGATCGACGACGCCCTGCGCGCCGAGGGCACGCCGATCGGCCGCGCGAGCATCTACCGCGTGCTCGACCTGCTCGTCGAGCACCGCCTCGTCGAGCGCCTCACGATCGACCACGGCCACGCACGCTTCGAGCGCATCGAACCCGACGGCCACCATCACCACCACCTGCTCTGCGACCGCTGCGGCCAGCTCGTCGCCTTCGACGACCCGGACCTCGAGCGCGCGATCAAGCAGCTCTCGAAGCGCCTCGACCTGCACGTCGAACACCACGACGTGCTGCTGCACGGCGCCTGCGGCGCCTGCGCGAGCTAACGGCCGCTCGCCACAGCGCTCGCGTGGGAATGCGACGCGTGCGGCGGCGGTGTCGAACCGCTGATCCCGACCGACGAGATCGCGAAGGCGACGAACACCAGCGCGAGCGTGATCGCGCGCATCACCCGCGGAGTCAACCACGTCAGATGCTGAGCTTGGAGCCAGGCACGCGCACCGCTGGCTCCGGCGGTCGCGGCCATGATGCACCCGGCGCACATGCTGCGCATCGTAGCGCCCACCCGTGGCGCCCCGGCCGGGACGTCAGCGCGACCCGCGGTAGACCTGCTGGAGGATCGCGAGCCACGGCGATCGGGCCCGAGCCGAGCCGATGTCTTCGAGAGCGCAGGGTTCGAGCGGCCAGCGGCGAAGCTGCCGGATATGAGCGACGAGCCGCGCTCGATCGAGTCGGCGGGCGAGCCCGACTACGTGGAAGAGTGGGCCGACGCCCGCGACGCGGCGGCGCGGGAACGCGCTGAGCGCCGTCGCGCACGACGTGACGCACGCACCTCCACCCGCCGCCCCTCACGCACCAGTCGCATGCGTCGACCGCTCTGGCGCGTGGCCGACCGGCGCTCCAGCCGCGAGAGCGCCGCGCCGGGTCTGCTCGCGAGCCGATGGGGTCGCGGCCTGCTCGGCGCGGTGCTCGCGCTTGCGCTCGCGACCGCGATCGGCCTGCTCGCGCTCTGGCCGCACGCGACCACGCACCGCGCGGGCGCGCAGAACATGGCCGGCGCGACGCTGCCCGCGACCGTGACGGCCGTGCGCGACGTCCGCTGCCCCGGCCCCACCCCGCAACGCTGCCGTCAACTCCTCGTCACGCTCGACGCCGGACCCGACCGCGGACGCGGCGTCCAGCGGATCACGCTCGGACCCGCGAACGTCGCCCCCGTCGTGCAGCGCGGCGACGCGGTCCGCGTCGAGCGCGCCGACGGCGCCCCCGCCGGCGCCGAACGCTACGGGTTCGTGAGCGTCGACCGCCGCTCGACGATGCTGTGGCTCGCCGCGATCTTCGCGCTGCTCGTCATCGCGCTCGCACGCCGCCGCGGACTGCTCGCGCTCAGCGGCTTCGCGCTCAGCCTGCTGCTCGTCGTGCGCTTCGTCGTGCCCGCGATCTCCGACGGCAAGCCCGCCTTCGCCGTCGCGCTCGTCGGCTCCTTCGCGGTCATGTTCATCACCGTCGGGCTGACCTACGGGCTGCGCGCGCCGAGCCTCGCCGCGATCCTGGGCATCGCCTCAAGCCTCCTGCTCGCAGCACTGATCGGCACGATCGCCGTCCGCGCCGCGCGCCTGGACGGACGCGGCAACGACTTCTCGATCGCGCTCACCCAGCTCAACGGCGCGATCTCACTCCAAGGCATCGTGATCGCCGGGCTCGTGTTCGCCACCCTCGGCGTGCTCGCCGACATGGCCGTCACCCAAGCATCGGCGGTGATGGCGCTGCGCCACGCGAACCCCGGCATGCACGTCCGTCAGCTCTACCGCGGCGCGCTCGGGATCGGCCGCGACCACCTCATCGCGACCACCCACACGCTCGTGCTCGTCTACGTCGGCGCGACCCTCCCGCTGCTCTTGGTCGTCCACGCCGCCGGGCTGCCCGCCACCGACGCGCTCAACGTCCAAGACCTCGCCGACCCGATCATCGCCACCCTCGTCGGCGCGATCGCACTGTTGATCTCGGTGCCGCTCACAACCGCGCTCGCCTCCTTGCTCGCCGCACCGATCCCCGCCGCAGCGCTCCCAGCGGACGCGCACCATCACCAGCACTAGCCGCGCGTCGCGCGCTCAGTGCTTCAGGCACGACCGCGCGCCAGCGGCCGGGCGCGCCTCCAGCGAGTTCTCAGCTCGCAAATTGCGTTCGGAGCTGCCGCGCGAGGCGCACCGAGGCCTCGATCTCGACGCGCCTGATCGACACGCTCTCGACGTTGATCCCGAACGGGACGCCGAGGGTCCGGCAGTAGGCCATCAGCTCGGTAGCCGTGACGAGCGCCTGCTCGTAGGAGGCCTCCAGCGCGTCGGCGGCGTGCTTGAGGTCGTTCTCGATCCAGCGCGGCACGTCGACGCCGAGCCACCGCAGGAAATCCAGCGTCTTCATCGATCCGCAGACCGAGAACGTAAAGACGAACGGCACCGCTGATACGCCGCGCGCCCGGCACTCGTAGTGATAATCGGACACGAGGTTCTTCGCGGCGTTGAGGTCGTAGACGACCTGGGTCACGAAGAACCGGCAGCCGGCCTCTTGCTTGGCCAGCAGACGCAGATGCTCGTCCTCGCGGCGGCTGTGGCGCTCGGGGATCGCGACGCCGCCCAGCGTCAGGGCCGGGTTGACCTCGCGGCGCAGCGCTTGCGCGTCGGCCAGCGACGTCCGCCCCGTCGTGGCGCTGGACGGCGCTCCGACGAGAACCGTCATCACCCGCGCCGGATCCTGCGCCGACAGCCACGCGCGCAAATCGGCGGGCGCGTACTTGCTGACCGCGCGGTAGACGATCACCGGCGTCGGCCAGGCCCGGAGGTGATCGGCCAGGTACTCGGCCGGGTCGAGCGTCGGCATGAACGGAAACGGGCGCTCAGCCGGGTTGCGCTCCGTCTCGTCGTCGATGTCGTAGAGGATCAGACCGTCCAGACCAAGCGGGCGAAGGCGAGCGACCGTCGCGTCGGCGATCTCCCGCGCACGTTCGCGCTCGGTGTCGTGACGCGGTGGCGTGAGGGCGAACACCAGGAACCCGCCCCGGCCGGCCGTGATTCGCTGAATCAGATCCAAGAGCGGGACGATATTTGACGAATCCCCATAGCAGCGCTCGACGCGTGCCGAAGACCCGACGTCGCCCGCATTCTCGCCTCGCCCAGCTCGACGCCGCGATCAAGCAGCTCCCGCTGCACGCGACTGACGATGACGATGGTTCGTAGGCGCGCGCCAGGACCCGTCTGGTACTCCCGGCTGGTACTCCCGTCCCCAGCCCGACACGGCAAACGCACCCCAGAACGACAAAAGCCCCGCTCTCACGCCTCCGCCAATACACGCGCCGACCGCCCCGCTGGCTCCCGTGATGACGGCGAACACGACATCGACATCGTTCATCGCGCCACCGTAGGCATCCCTGCGGATCGAATGTCGCGCTAAGTCGACCCGGACTAGCAGATGCCATCGCGGCTCAGGGTCATCCCGCTATCGACACCCGGTGAAGAAGCCGTATTTGCAGGCTTGTCCGTTTAGCGGGGGGATTAGCGTCGACGTCGCTGTTCGGTGGCCGGCGTAGCCAGCGACCGGGCTGCAGCATGCGCGTCGATCCCGAGGATCATCGCCAACGCCTGCTCGACCTCCCGCAGCGTCTCGGGCCGCAAGCGTCCGATCGGACGCAGCAACCGCGAGCGAGCGACCGGACGAACGCCGCGACAGATCGCTGCGCTCTCCCCGTCGATCCCCGCCTGCGGCGAAACCTTCGGCCGCAGCAACGAGGGCGTCCGCGAGCTCGATACCGGCACCACGACGAACAGCTCGTGCTCGACACCAGCGGCGATCTCGTCGACTGAGACAATGATCGCCGGCCGATTCTTCCCCGGTTCACCCTTCCGCGCCGCGCCCAACGAGACGAGCCAGAGCTCGCCCCGCCGCGGCTCAGGCGATGCCATCGCCCAGCGCGGCCTCCCAGTCGCGCTCCTCGCGCAACGCGTCGCGGTTCGACGCATCCGCCCGAGCCGCTTCGCGCTCCGAGCGGAAGACCGCCTCGCGCGCGACGTCGCGCGCCAGCTCGGTCAGCATCGCCGACAGCGACACCCCCGCTCCTGCGCCTGCTCGGCGAGCAGATCGCGCGTCTCGCGCGTCACGCGGATCGTTGCCGTCTCGACCGCGATAGCCAGACCATAGCGCTACGAGAAGGCGCCACGCAAGGCGCTCGTCACGCGAGGACGACCGCCCCGAGGGGCGGTCGCGGGACTTCGACATAGCGGGGGCGGGGTTTGAACAGGCATCCGCGATCGCGCACCGGATCGTCCAGGTGCGGGAATGCCGTCGTGACGGAGAACGCGCGCATCCCGTCGCGTCGAGTCTCAGGCCGTGCGCAGAGCAGAACGTGCATCGAAGCAACTTGCACTCGCGCACGAGGCCGGCTCGGCCGCGGACTAGAGCTGGCGCGAGGACCAGAGCAGCGCGGCGAGGATCACCGACACGAGCCCCACGACGAGGCCGACAATCCACCCGGCGACGTCCTGTCCCACGAGCACGGCGCCCAGGATCACGGCGACGCCGATGATCCCGCCTGTGGCGATCAGCCGCATGAAGCCGCGCTCGATGCCGGTGCGACGACGCTCCCGGCCGGGCACCATGCCCTGGGGACGCTCCCCGCGCGCCTTGCGCGTCGACGGAGCCGGCTCGGGCGGCGCCGAGCGCTGCCCATCCGGGGTATGGGGGCCGGACGCTGAAGAGCTCACATCCATGGGCTACCCCCATCGGGACGCAGCCGATCTCGCCTTGTCACAGCGATGCCGTTCGCGCGATGGCGGGAGTGGTCGTCATCCGAATCGGAGTCAGACGGCGCTGCGCGGTTGATCGACGTGCCCCCCATTCGCAGCGAACGCTCGAACTGTGAGCGACGCGGACGAACGGCGAGGAGGAACTGAGGCGTCCCCGCGTCACCGAACGTTCGCCGCCAGCCCTCCGACCGATTGCAACGGACGACGCGTTCGCTGTGCGTCGGAGGCGGCGGCTGCGACGATGGCCCGATGGCTCTCGTCGATCAGGCTGGTGCGTCATCTCAGGTGGCGGGTTGGCGTTCGCTGGCGCTCGCGGCGGCGGTGGCGGCGGTGCACCAAGCGCGAACGCTCCACGAGCAGGTCGGCCATGCACTGCCTGGGAGCCATGAGCCGGCGCGGCCGGTCGGGCGCGCCACTGCGACTCCGGAGTGACCATGCCGGCTGCGCGTAGCGAAGGCGCGGACCCCTCGCGGCGCAGCGCTCGCCTCGGTCGGCTGGTCGCGTTGGCTGCCCGGATGCGAAACTTCGGTCGTCGTCGGCGCGTCCCGATCACCGTCGTCGGGTCGCTCGCCACGGCGGCGGTCCTCGCGTTCGTGCTCGCCGGACGCCGGCACGAGTTCGCGGCCGCGCTCGGCGACGCGACCGTGTGGGTGCTCGCGGTCGCGGTGCTGCTGCAAGTCGTGGCGCTGCTGGGGCGGAGCGAGGCGTGGCACCTGAGCATCGAGGCGGCGGGTGGGACAGTGCCACGCCGCGCGCTCTACCGCGCCTCCAGCATGGGGGTGCTCGGCGCCCTGCTCAACGGGCAGCTGGCGATCGCCGTGCGGATCGGTGCGCTGCGCCGCTCGTCCCCGCTCGTCAGCCCGCAGGTCCCGACGCTGGTTGCCGCCGAGTTCCCGATCCTCGCGATCGAGGCGACGTTGGCGGCGCTGACGTCGTTCACGCTCGTCGCCCCGCTTGGGCTGCCGTGGTGGCTGCCGCTTGTCGCGCTCACCGTGATCGCGACTGCGAGCGCGGGCCTGCGACATCTCGCCCTCTCGACCGGTCGCGAGTTGTGGAGGGGCCTCGCGGTGCTCCGCAAGCTGAACGGGGGAAGCCGTGTGGTCGCGTTCGTGCTGCTCGCCGTCTTCGCGCAGATCTTCCGCAACTGGGCGCTGTTGCACGCGGTCGGCGTCCATGCCTCGTTCTTCGATGCGATCGCCGTCCTGATCGCGGTGGTGACGCTCAGCCAGCTCCCGGTCGGTCCGAGCGTCGGCGCCGCGGCGGCAGTGCTCATCCTCGGCAGGAACGGCGTGGCGGCAGCCGCGGCCGCCGGAGTGCTGTTGACTGCGACCGGCACGGTCGGCGGCCTGTGCTTCCTCGGATGGGCCAGCGCCGACCGGATCTGGTCCGCCCGCCGACGTAGCGTCGAGCGCGGGATCAAGTCCGACCATCCGCTCTGACGGGCCGGCCGCGCGCACCGTGCGCCTCACCGGAATGCGAGTATGATGGCAGGACAGGGCAACTCCACCGCTCCTGCGAAGCGACTTCGCGCAGAGCCCCGCCGGCCATACGCCGAACGGCGACCTCACGGACAGTTTCGTCCTGGCGACGGAAGCGCCGTCCTACCACAGAGCAGCTCAACGCCGCGAAGCGGCGCTTGGCGCTTGGGAAGGCCGTTCGACATGCAGACCCAGCCCGCAACCAAGCCGGCACGCTCACCGATCCCCGGCATCATCCCCGAGCCCGCGACCGTGCACTACGACCCCGTGGACGCGCACCGACGCGTCACGGCGGCGCCGGCCATGCGCCGTACGACTCGAACGACAGGCAACCGCGCGGGCAGGGATCCGACGGGCACCCTGCTCGCCGGGATCCTCAGCGTGATGCGCAACGACAAGCGCACGGCCTCGTCGTCGAACGAGCGCTGAGTCATGCGCGATCGACATCTCCCGCGCCTGTGCCGCACCTGCCAGGCGCCGATGGCCCGCCAAGAGAACCGCTGCTGGCGCTGCGGAGCCCACTGGTCCACCGAGGACAGGCCGCGAACGACGCTGCGGGTGATCGTCGGCGGAGCTTCCACCGACGACGCCCGCGATTCCGGCGTCGCCGCCCTCGACGCGGATCGCTGGCTCAACGAGGGCGGCGCCCTCGATTCCAAAGCGGGGGTTCTCTCCGCTTCCCGCACCACTGCGAGGAGATGACGAGATGCGGTTCATGATCTATCAGGACAACGGCGGGCAATTCCACTGGCGCCTCACCGACGACGACGGGGTCGAGTACGCCACCTCGGTCGTGACCTTCGACTCCCGACAGGACGCGCGCTGGGCCGCAGCCGACGTGCACCTGCGCGCCGAGTCGGCGATCAGCGCCGAACGCTGATCCCGGGTCAGCGTTCGGCGTCGCGAGGACGAACAGCTCGATCTCGAGATCCGGGCCGCGTGGCCGGCCGCTGAGGCGCTCGATCTCGGCGATGAACTTGTGCTGCGTAGCGGTCTGAAAGGCTGAAAGGCGCCGCGGGTCTCCTGGACGATCGCGGGCGAGCGCGCCGGGCGCGACGGCCGTGCGACTCGGCGTCAGACGCCGCTTGCTTCCACGATCTCCTTGAAAGCGCCTCCGGGTCGTCCGTCGGAGCCGATCGCCGACATGAGCCCCTTCACGTTCTCGTAGATGAGCGCCTCGGGTTGGGCCGCCCGGAGACGCTGCGCGTACTCAGCTCGCGCGCCTTGGCTAGCTCACCTTGCGCTCGCAGCGTCATGGCGAGGCTGTTCATCGCGGTGAGGGTGTCGGGGTGGCGGTCGCCCAGCACTTTCCGGAACCCTTTGAGGGCCTGCTCCTCTAGCTTGCGCGCCTTGCCTAGCTTACCCTGCGCGTACAGTATCCCGGCGAGGCCGCTCATCACGGCGAGGGTGTGGGGGTGTTCCTCGCCCAGCACTTTCCGGAACCCGTTGAGGGCCTGCTCCTCTAGCTTGCGCGCCTTGCGTAGCTCCCGCTGCGCGTGCAGAGTCGCGGCAAGGTTGTTCATCGCGGAAAGAGTTTGGCGGTGTTCCTCGCCCAGCACTTTCCGGAACCCTTTGAGGGCCTGCTTCTGCAGCTTGCGCACCTTGCCTAGATCGTTGCGCGCCGGGTCCAGTTCACCCTGCGCTCGCAGTATCCCGGCGAGGTTGCCCATCGCGGAAAGGGTGTCGGGGTGGCGGTCGCCCAGCACTTTCCGGAACGCTTTGAGGGCCTGCTTCTGTAGCTTGCGCGCTTGGTCTAGTTCCCTCTGCACGTACAGTGTCCCGGCGAGGCCGTTCATCGCTCTGAGGGTGTGGGGGTGGTGTTCGCCCAGCAGCTCCCGGAACCCTTTGAGGGCCTGCTCCCCTAGCTTGCGCGCCTTACCTAGCTCGCCCAGCGTTCGCAGCGTCGCGGCGAGGTTGCCCATCGCTCTGAGGGTGTGGGGGTGGTGTTCGCCCAGCAGCTCCCGGAACCTATTGAGGGCTTGCTCCTCTAGCTCGCGCGCTGAAGCGAATGCCCCTCGTTGATAGTCGTAGATGGCTAGGTGTGAGGCGAGTGTGGTCTCTTCTGAGGTAGTGGCGGTGACCGCGAGCTGGCGGGCGTGGGGGATCAGAGACTCAGCGTCAGCGGAGACGCCTTCGGTACGGTCAGGATCAAGATCGTTATTTAGGATAGCGGTCGCTGCGCTTCGCAGTTGCTGTTGGCGGTCTGGCGTATCTCGCTCCGCGAAGCGCATCGTGCGAGCAACGAGCGAGTGAACGCTTATCGCCGTGCCGTTCTCTACAAGTTCGCTCAGCGAGGCTGTCGCGAGATCCTTGCGGGCGCGCATACCGCGCTCGCGCGCTTCTGACTGGTCGCGCTTGTCTACGGCGCCAAGGACGCGGTCGACGAAGCTGGAGGGAATCGGCATGTTGGCTAGCTGGCTGGCAAGACGCAACACGTCGGTCGCCTCAGCCCCGACCCTCGCGACACTCAACAGGAGCGTCTTTGCGATGCTCGGATCGTGCCCGGTCGCAAGCGTGTCCGTCAGCTCTGCAGCGAACTCAAGCGCGTCTTTGCTCGGGTTCTCAAGCTCGCGGCGGAAATCTGCGTAGGGCATTGGGCCGGCGGCGACCTTCAACGCCGCGCCGGCGACCTTGAGTGCCATCGCGTGGTGCGCGAGGTCCTCTGCCAGTCGGGCAGCTTCTTCTCGCTCGCTTTCCCCCTCAGGGGCGCGATGGCGGTCGAGTAGTTCTCCTGCCTCTTGGGGTGAGAGCTCCTCGAGCTCTATCTTCCTCGCGAGCTCCTCGTAACCGTGGGTTTGGGTGGTAAGCAGCGTCTTACCGAGCCTGTGGGGAGCAAACCAGGCGGGCAGCTCATGCTTTTGCATCCCGTCGGGCACATCGTCGACCACCCACAGATGCGCCTCCCCGCGACGGTCAAGCTCATCGTTCAGCGCTTTCTCGATTTTCAGCGCTGGCTCGATTTCGTCCATCTCGGTCCGCTTAGCTATCGGCGCTCCAAGACTGACCGCCAGCGCATAGATCTGCTGCTTGCGGCTAGCCTCTCGAGTCGCTCGGCTCTCGGCCTTATCTGCGGGCACCGTTAGCCAGAACACCCCGCCGGGGTAGGCCGAGGCGAACCGCAGGGCGTACTCCTCCGCGAGCATCGTCTTGCCCTGCCCCCCGATCCCGATCAGCTGCGCGACAGCTGGGCCTGCATCGCCAGTGACCGGACGCAGCTCGCTGGCATGTAGGGAGGAGTGGATCGCCCACATCGCTGGGAGCCGGCCGACGAACCCGGGAGAGCTGACCGGGCGGCGTCCGTGCCACGGCACCCCGGAGAGCAGCCGCGATTCACCAAGCGCGCCTTTGATCCCTGTAACCCTGCGCTTGATCTTCGTGGCGAGCTGCATGAAGCGCTCCGGTGTGTCCGTCTCATGCAGTTTCTCGAACACCGCGTCGCGTAGCTGGATGGGCTCAATGTGCTCGGTGCCCTTATCTGGGTTGACCACCAGGACACGGTCTCTCGGGTCTCCTGCTCGCTGGGCCGCTAGGAATGCCGCGGTCAGCTCGAACTGGCAGGCACGGCGCGTCGGGTACGTCTTCGAGTACACCGCCAGCAGCACCTTTGAGCGAGCCAGCCCGCTTTCAAGCCTGCCGGTGATGCTCTCATGGCTGGCCAACTCGTTATCGTCGAAGAAGACTTTCAGGTCCTTGCTAACCAGCGCGTCATAGAGCGGCTTAGCCACCGCGGCGTTCGCGTGGTGATAGCTCAGAAAGACCTCGTAGTGCTCCATCTAGAGCACGCAGACTAGAGGAAAACAACCTCCGCCCAGCATCTATGGCTTTTCTCGCCGGGATGTGGCCGTTCGGCGTCGTCGAGGCGATCTGGGCCGGCATCGCCCGTCCAGCGTCCCGCCGTGTCCGAGTGGTCTCCACGGAGACCGCAACCAAGGTGGCGTGTAACGAGCGGGACTTGCGTGGAGGCGATGAGATCCTGGTGCGCGTTGGGCGCAAGCAGGCGATGGTCGCGAAGACCCCGGACTTCTTGGAGTGGGCGGGCCCGGTGTCGGTGCCGGCGGCCAAGCGGGGCACTGCATGGGATGAGGTGCTTCGTCAGACGCGTCGGGCGCCGCGCGGAGAAGCGGCACTGACGGCGTTTCTAGACACGAATGTCCTGATCCGGCATCTGACGGGCGATCCGCCCGCGATGGCGCAGCGCGCGACGGCGGCGCTCGGGGGTGGGGGCCCGTTGCTGCTAGCCAGCGGGTCTCGCGCTGGCCGAGTGCGTCTACGTGCTGGAGTCTTTCTACGAGGTCGAGCGGCTGCGGGTTGCGGAGTTGATGCGGGCGGCGATCGCGCTGTCTCAGCGACGAGTCGTAACATTTCGGGCCATGACGGCCGGGCCGACGAGTGCGCTTGCGGCGGTTGTCACCGTCACGGCGCGTCGCCGTCGTCCCCATCGCTGGGCCGCTCGCCGATCCCCCTCCAACGTCGTTCACGATCCGCCTCGATCAGTGGCGGGACGATTCTGATCAGACCGCGCAACTCAGTGAGTTGGACCGTCAGTCCCTCGAACGGGTCCGAGTAGACGCGCACCACGGGATACATCCTCACGTTGTACCGCCCAGCGCAACGGCCTGCCGCGTCAGGGATCTGAGCGAACGGACCCTTTCAAGGCCCCGCGATAGCGGAGGTCACGCCCCCTGCCGTCGCCCGCGCAGCCCAACCACGCTTGCGCAGGTGTCCAGCAATGGCCGGCGCGGCGACTGGCCGATGTGCACACTGAGTGCACAGCGCAAGCGGTGCCCATTGCACGGAGACAGCGGGTGCCTGCTGGCGTTCTTGGCTTCAGGCTGTGTCTGGATGAAATCCGCACACATAGCCTTTTGCTGTGTAGACTTTCATCCATGCGACCGGACCGTGTCCTGGAGCTTGCGCGCAACGTGGGCGGCACCGTCTCCTCGGCCGAGCTGATCGCGGGCGGTGCCCGTTGGGAAGACCTCTACGGGATGCGCGACCGCGGCGCCCTCGTGGAGATCTCCCGTGGGATCTACCGTGTCGCCGACGCCGCGGCCACTGCCCATCTCGACCTGCTGGCCGTCTGCCGGCGCGTGCCGGACGGGATGATCTGCCTCAACTCGGCTGCGAGCTACTGGGATCTGACGGACGAGCTGCCCGCCGCGGTGCACGTGGCCGTGGCTCGCGGCCGGCACCGCCCGCAAATCGCCTACCCGCCGACCCGGGTGCACGTCTTCGCCGCGAGCACCTTCGGGCTCGGCCGCGAGCGGGAGCGCATCGAGTCCGGCGAGACGATCGCGATCAGCTCGCGCGAGCGAACGGTCGTGGACCTCCTGCGGCTCCGCTCCCAGGTCGGACGCGACCAAGCGCTCGCGGCGCTGCGCCGATACCTGCAACACGACGGCGCACGCCCAGGAGAGCTGCTCTCCCTTGCGCGCCGGCTGCGAGCGGGCACGATCGTTGCGGCTGCGATGGAGCCGCTGCTCGCATGAACGAGCGCACGCCACACCAGGCATACGCGGCGTTGCAGCGGCTCGCACGCGACCAGGGCCGCACGAGCCAGCAGCTGTTCGAGCTCTACGTCCACGAGCGCTTCCTCGCGCGACTCGCGGCGTCGTCGCTCTCGCAGCGCTTCGTGCTCAAGGGAGGCATGCTGCTCGCCGTCCTCGACGTCCGCCGCCCCACGCGCGACGCCGACCTGCTCGTGCGGGGACTTGCCAACGAGCCGCAGGCGATCCGAACGGTCGTCGAGGAGATCGCGGCGGTCTCGATGCCTGACGGAGTCGTCTTCCACACACCCGCCATGACGATCGAGCAGATCCGCGAGGACGCCGACTACCCCGGCGTCCGGGTCAGGCTGCCGGCCGGCCTCGCCAGCGCCGAACTGCGGCTCACCGTCGACCTGTCGTTCGGCGATCCGATCGTCCCCCGTCGCATCGACTACCCAACGCTGCTCGACGACGGCTTCGCGCTCCTCGGCTATCCGCTGGAGAGCGTGATCGCCGAGAAGGCGATCACGATGCTGACCCTCGGAGACGCCAACACGCGCGACCGCGACTACGCCGACGTCTACCTCCTCTCGCGCATCCACCCAATCGAGGCCCGACCCCTGCGATCTGCGCTGCACGCAGTCGCGAAACACCGAGGCGTCGAACTCGCTCCACTCGAACCGCTGCTGGAGACACTGCACGAGAGCCGTCAAACGCCTTGGGAGGCGTTCCGCGCCCGTGTCGGACTCGACGTGCTGCCGGAACGCTTCTCAGACGTCGTCGAAGCAGTCGTCGCATTCATCGACGGCCTGGCAGCAGACGACGTCATACGATGGAGCCCCACTGACGAGCGCTGGGCTCCCAACGCCTGACCGATCGCGCACCGACGAATCGACAAAGCCGGAGCCGGGTTCGACCACCGGCCGGATCAGTACCGCCACGGGGATTCGAACGCGGCCCGAGCGATGCGCTGGGTTGCGGTGCTTCTGGCTGGGCAGGGTGTTGGCGCCGCTGTGGGCTGCTATGGACCGCTGGGTCGGCGGGATTGATTGCAGCGCCAGTGCAGCGCGCGTCGGCGGCGCTGCGCATCTCAGCGATCACGATCCTCGCGGATCATTGCGGCGCTCGTTCGAGCGCGATCAGCAGGCGCGGCAGACTCCGGAGCGACCTCGCGCCGCTGCTCGATCCATCTGAGCAGCGCGTCGGCCTCAGAGTCGGTCATCGCGTTGATCGCCTCGCGCAGGCGTTCCTTGTAGCTCATGAAGCCAGGCTATGCCCGGCGTCTACAGCCGATCTGTGGGCGTTCGCCGGAGGTCGCACAGCGCATCGATCACGTTCGCATACGCCTCCTCGCGCGTGCGCCCCTGACTGATCGCCGCCGGCTCCTCGGCGATCTGCGCTGTGATCCAGCCATCCCCCGCGTCCGTGTACCGGACCGTCAAGCGCTCGCGATGCTCGTTCGATCGATCCACGCGACGAGGCTGCCAGCGGTCGTGAAGATGCCGTAGGTCAGCGGGACTCTTCCAACCGGAAGAGCGAGCCGGCGGGCTCCGACGTGTAGAGACGCGCGAAGACCTCGTCGGCCTCTCGCAGGTACGCAGCCGAAGCGGTACCGGCGTTGAGCGCATCCACGAACGCCGTCGCCTCAGCACCCTCGAAGACGACAGCGTCAGGAGCGTCTTCCCCCGCCTCGGCAGGGGCGACGGGCTTCGTCACGTGGAGACATCGGTTGCGGCCATGCCGGGGAAGTATCGGCCGATCACGTGGTTGCGCAACCGCATAGACCTGTGCAGGCCGCGACGGGGACGCCCGTCAGATGGCCCTCGATGCGTTCAGACGTCTTGCGGCCGAACCGCGATTCGCAGTCGAGCGATACCTCGCAGCATCCGCTCGTCCACCGTCACGAGCCGGCATCCGAGCAGGCGAGCGAGCGCGACATATTCGGCGTCGTAGGTCTTCGCCCACCCGAGTTCCTCCGCCACGGCCCATGCCGCGTCGGCGAGGCCCTCGGGACTCATCAACTCGATCGGACCCGCCGCGATCCGCGAGAGCATCAGCCGGCCGCGGTCGAGCGCGATCTCCCGCCGCCAGACCATCTCGTGCAGCACCGAACTGGATTCCGCGGCAAGCAGATGTGGCGCGACGAGCTTGTGCGAGCCAAGCCGCGCGAGCCCGATCGGGCTGTGGCTGGCCGCGATGGCGACTGAGGCGTCGATGACCAGCACCGTCAGTGCTGGGCTCGCGACCGACGAAGCGCCGCCACCCAGTTCAGCGCCTCCGAGCCGTCGTCGCCGATCCGCCACTCCTCGGGCAGCTCAGCCATCGGATACAGCTCGTCCTCCAACGCGCGCACGTCACGGTCGTCGATCACCTGCTTGGCGCCGACCCGGCGAGCCGGCAGCCGGCCCTCCCGAATCCACCGCCGGACCGTGTTCGGGCTTCGACCGATCCGCGACGCTGCCTCGACGACGGTGAGCATGGCGTCATGGTAGGGGGCGGGCCGGCTGCCTCACAGCACGCTGGGCTCAGCGCGGGAGACCACCTCCCGGTCCAGCCCAACCGGCGATCCGCCGGCTTGGGCGCGACCGGCGAGCGGTAGCACTCGCGCAGGCCCAGTCGCTGGCTGAAAGTGGTTGTAGCCTGCGACGGAGACCGCGACTACGTCCGCACCGCCTTCGCCCGCAGATCCTTCCCATGAGCACCATCGCCACCATCGACTTCGACACCGCGCACTACGACCGCGACGCCGATGTCCTCTACCTCAGCGTCGGCGACCCCGCGCGCGCCGTGGACTTCGACGAGACGCCGGAGGGCCACGCCCTGCGCTACGACGCCGACGGCGACCTCATCGGGATCACGATCGTCGGTGCCCGCAAGCGCGTCGATGAACACCGCGACGTCCACGTGCAGGTGCCAATCACGTTGCCAGCCGACACGCTCGGGCAGGTCATCAACTAGCCGAGCCCTATCGTGAGGGCTCATCGGGGGCAGTACGCGCGTCCGTTTCGTGGGATTACCCGTGCACGACAGTGTCGAAGCTCGAACCGCACTCGCGGAGGTGGCGCCCCGAGGCTTTGTGCTTCATCCGGCGAACGTGCGCTGCAGCGACGCCACGACCGGATCGACCATCCGCTTGCCCGGGCCCAGGAGCCCAGCGGGGATGACAGGCGGATCTACACCGCCTCGACTACGATGGATCTGAGTCCACTCGCGCCGGATTCTTGGAGCATCGCGTCGAGCATCTTCTGCGCCTCTCGGCGCCGGCTCGACCGATGAGCGCGCAGCGGCGAATATCCCGGGAGCAGTCCGGGTGACACCGGCTCACAATCAGGTGTCTCGCGAAACGGCGGCGCAACGAAGAGCGGCGGACGACCAGGTCTGTAAAACCATTCAGCATCGGCGCTTCCACGGATGAGGCGGTTCGTGTCGCACGCGACCGCCGTCGTGCCCTCCAGCAGCGTGTCGTGCTCTTCTGAGTCCTGCCAGCAGAGGATCAGCAGGCGACAAGGGTCAATTACAAACCGGAACTCGATCGTTTCAAGGAGCCCGCCGGGCGGAAACGTCCCAATCCTGGTTCGCTGCCCACGCTCGAGGAGGGGGACGGGCACCAAGGGCTGATCTCCGGTAATCAGCACAGGAGTCGGAAAGCGGACGAGAGACCAATGCAACGAGCCCAGGAGGCTCGCCATGGTGTCGATCTGCTCCACGGAATGCGCGACCCAGAACTCGTCCGACCGCACATGCTGGACCAGCGAGTCATAGGAGACACCGGTCGGCAAGGTGGGTTGCCAATGCGCGAGGGCATTCTCGCGGAAGCGCGTGATCGTGTTCCGCCAGAGCGGTGTACGTATGAGATGAATCGCCAGGAATTGCATGACGAGCGCGCGACCACGCGTCCCAGGGCGCAGTGGCCAACCGGCAGGCAACGTCTTCAGAATGTCGCTCGCCGGGCCCTCGATCCTGCTGAGCACGTCCTCCACTGCCCGTCGAAGTGCCTCATTCGTGCCCCAGAATCGCTTGCGATAGGCGACGTTCTCGGGGCGGGCAGGATCGGCTCGACCGCGCTGCTTGCGGAACGCCATCAGATACCCGTTCTCGTCCGTAAAACCGTCGAGGTAGCATCTGGAAGCAAGATGGTTTCTTACAGCATCAGCCACACGGCAACGATAGCTCTCGTCTCGGCCATCCTGCCTGTGTAAGTTCGATTCAGCGCCCCGTCGAGGCTCCTAGGAATGCATCGAGCCGCGCCGCTGCCTCCCGTTCGTCCCCCGGCATCAGGTGCCCGTAGATGTTGTAGGTGGTGCGGACGTCTGAGTGGCCGATGTAGGTCTGGACTTGCTTGGGGTTCAGGCCGGCGGCGATGAGATAGCTGGCGCAGGTGTGGCGGGCTTCGTGAGCGGTGAGCGGGGTCAGCAGCTCGTCGGGTTCGACCTCGCGGCCGGCTGCTCGTGCACGCTGCTTCACTCCCTCGTTGTGGGCCGTCCACGCGACGAGCGCTCGGCGCCGCGTGGTGGTGCGCACGAACGCCTCGGTCGGGGTCCTGCCGAAGATGAGCTCGTCGTCGCGGCGGCCGGTGCGCAGCTTGTGGGCGGCGAGCTCTTGGCGCAGGCGGCCGGCGAGCGGGACGACGCGGCGACCGGCTTCGCTCTTGACGTCGATCTCGCCTTCGACGTCGTCCCAGGAGCGCTCGACGCGGATCACGCCGGCGTCGAAGTCGACCTGGCGCCAGCGCGGCGCGCGCAACTCGCCGATCCGCAGGCCGCCGTAGAACGCGGTCGCCCACAGCGCGCGCTCGCCTTCGGGCAGCGCGTCGAGCAGCCGGGCCGCGTCGCTCGGTGCTGCGATGCGCTCGCGCCGGCCGCGGACGCGGGGCAGCTCGAGCCCGGCGGTCGGGTCGGTGCCGACGAGGTCGTCGCGGATCGCGCGGCGGTAGACGACGCGCAGCGGATCGAGCTTGTTGTGGATCGTCGAGGGGCGCAGTCCCTTCGCGCGCAGCCGCTCGACGAGCGCCTGGACGTCGGCGCGGCGCAGCTCGTCGAGCTTGAACAGCCCGAACGCCGGCTTGAGGTACTTGCGTGCCGCCTGCTCGTAGGAGCGGACCGTGGCAGGCTTGTAGGGCTTGCCGGAGCGGGCGAGGATCCGGCCGTCGCGCATCCCGTCGACGAGATCGTCGAGCGCGTCGGCGAGCGAGCGAATCGAGCTGCGTGGCGCGACGACCGCGCCGCGGCGCACCGCGACGACGAGATCGTGGCGCCACGAGCGCGCGGCCTCATATGAGGGGAACGAGCGGCTGTGGCGGCGCTTGGCGCGCTGGTCCCACACCTGCGCCTGGAACGTCGGCGCGCAGTTGCAGCGCTTGCCGTCGCGTGAGCGACACGCCTTCGCGTGGCGCTTGGTGATCCCCGTCTGTCGGCTCATCGCAGCGCCGGCACGAGCCGAGCCGAGACGAGCCGCTCGGCGTTCTCGTCGGCCCAGCGCTGCAGCTCGGCGACGGGGAACAGCCGCAGCCGTCCGCGGCGGATGCAACGCACGTCGGCCATCACGTAGCGCTCGAAGCTGTCGATCGACATTCCGAGTGCCCGGGCCGCGTCGGGCTTGGTCAGTGCGACCGGCGTGACGACGAACATCGGATGCTGCGCGGAAGCGCCCACGCATGACAGAGGGCACAATCCGCGCGTCTCGCCCCTCAATTTCACCGATGCCGCCAATTTATATGTTGCCTTTACTTATCTCTCGTTTATCTAGCAGCGCCGGCTCTGAGTCAGGGTCTGAGTCTTCCCGGAGACTCAGACCCTGGCTGACAGGCGCGGACGTGCATCGAAACGGCGCCGAGGCAGCAAGCGGTCCAGAACTCTGCTCCGGATCCGACCCCGGATTTCCCCGGAAATCCGGGGCAGAGATCCGGAGGCTGTGCCCCTCGCTCCCCGTCAGAAGCGCCCGTCTCACCGGCGATCGAGGAAGGGGGTCTCCGCTGACTTCGCTTCGCTTCGCACCGGAGACCCCCTTCCTCGACCCACCCCCAACACAGGGGTTGGTGGTGGGACCGGATGAGACGGAACGAAAGGCTGCGGGGAGCGAGGGGCACAGCAAGTAGGGGAAGGGACGACGAGAGCCGAAGCGAAGGCGATGGGAGCGAAGCCAGCACTCCCAAGAGGAACTCGCGTACCGCAGCTACATGCACCGCAACTACCTCGGCGCCATCGAGCGCGGCAGGGTCAACCCGACCTTCGACGTGATCCTGCGACTGCTCTACGGGCTCAACACGACCATCGACACGCTGGTCGAGGCCTACAACCGCCACGTCAAGGCCATCGCCAGCGCGAACTGACGGCCGCACCCGGGTCCCACGCCGGCGACGCCCAGCAGTCGCCGGCACCCGGACCAAGTTCCTGTCCGCGTCGCAGCAGGCCAAGCCGAGGACCTCGAAGGAGGCGAGCGCGTGTCTCGGGACCGAGCGTGGCAGAGCCGGCTCAGCGCCGACGAGAGACAGGCCGGGCCTGAAGGCTGTGGCTTTGGAGGATGGCGTGGACGGCGCTGTCGCCGGCGTTGCGAGCCCGACCACCGTGGCCCGATCCCACACGTATCGGGGCGACTCATTGCAGCGCCAACTGCAGCGCGGGGCCTCCAGAACGACGAAAACCCTGCGCTTTGCAGGGCTTCCACCAGTACCGCCACGGGGATTCGAACCCCGGTTTCCGCCGTGAGAGGGCGGTGTCCTAGTCCCCTAGACGATGGCGGCGCGTCGGGCGGAGAAGATAGCAAAGGTGCCCGTGCCCGCCCGGCGGGTCGGGGCACCGCGCGGGACCTGGCGGAACGTGTATCGTCGTCGCCAGTTCCGGCGGCTGTGGCGGAATTGGTAGACGCGCACGGTTCAGGTCCGTGTGGGGCACACAAATCCCCGTGGAGGTTCGAGTCCTCTCAGCCGCATTCGACGCCGGGATGCCCTCGGCGGAAGGCCGCTCAGCGGCGGTCGGACGGACAGTCCGACACGGCGGCCACCTTCGTGATGGCGGTGAGCTCCAGGGTGTAGCCGGTCTGCGGGACGCAGACCGTCGAGCCGTCTTGCCGCGTCACGAGCAGGTGATGCCCGATCCGGGGCCCGTACCACGCCAGCCCCAGCGGCGCCACGAACACCACGAGCGACGCCACCGCGAGGCGCCGTGAGCACGCAAGCCGGCGGCCTGCGCTCGCCAGCTCGAGACGCTCGTTCGCCCGCAGCTCCTCGCCGCGCGTCACCAACCGCCGGAGGTCGCCGTCCGCCGCCCGCGCGGCGAGGACGATCGCGCCGGCCAGTCCCGCAACCGACACGAGCAGGAGCGCGCCGACGGCAATGCGGCACCACGCCTGCAGATCGCTCGTCTCGTCGGGCCCCTTGAGCACGGTCAAGAAGACGACCAGGCCGGCGACTGAGGCGAGCGCTCCCATCCAGCCGCGCGCCGACGCCTGCGTGCGCGACAGGGCGGTGTCTCGCAGCGCGTCCGCCTTCGCCTGCCAGCGGCGGTCCTCGGCGCTGACCTGAGCGTCGAGGGGACGCAGCCGGGCCATCGCTCAGCCGCCCAGGTCGATCTCGACCCAGCCCGCGCGTCCGCAGCCGTCCTTCCCCTCGGGTCGATCCGGATGCGGCTGCGTGCACGCGCAGGCGACGACGACGAGCTGCCGGTCCCCCGGCCCCATCGTCGTTCGCAGCGCTTCGAAGACGCTCTCGGAGGGATGCTCGCAGGTCGGGCAGAGGCCCCAGATGCGGACCCGGTCGTCTCGGTCCTCGATCTGCCACGTCCCCGCGACGGCACGGGACCAGTCCTTCGGGGTGTCCTCGAGATACGCCAGCACGCCGTCATTTCACCAGGAAAACGGCCGCTTTGCACTTTTCAACGGTCATTCGCACCGATACGGTGCCGTGCTGGTGTCGACCAGATCCCCCGACCAACGGATCGCGCTGCTCGTCGGCGTGTCGAGCTACCCCGACGACATTCCGTCGCTGAAGGTCGTCGAGGACGACCTCGATCGCCTCCAGGGCGTGCTCGTCAAGGCCGGCTACGAGGTCACGCCCCTGCTCAACCCGACGGCGACCCAGATCGAGGGGCACGTCTACGAATTCCTCACGTCCGAGCGGGCGAAGGACGCCACCGCCGTGCTGTTCTTCAGCGGCCATGGCATGCGCCACGGCGGCGTCGACTACCTCCTGCCGGGGGACCTCGTGTCGCTCGAGCAGGCCAGGCGCAATCCGGCCAAGGCGCTGGCGTCGCTGGACATCCGCACGGCCGTGGAACAGTCCAAGGCGCACACGATCGTGCAGTTCGTCGACGCCTGCCGGGAGAACCTCCCGGACGACGCGAAGGCGGTCCTGCGCGAGTTCGGCGCCGACGAGGGCAACCCTCCCGACCGCCGCCACGTGACGATCCACGGCTGCGCTCCGGGCCAGTTCTGCTACTTCCACACGGACAACACCTTCCACGCCAGCCTGTTCGCCGCCGCGTTGTGCAAGGTGCTCGACCCGCTGCATCCGGCGTCGACGATCGACGAGGTGCGCAGCGCGACCGACGAGGCGCTGCAAGCGCTCGTCGAGCGTCTGAAGCCCGGCCGCACGCAGCGCGTCCACGTCAGCTTCAGCGACACGATCGCCGACGAGGTCCTCCGGCGCGAGATCTGCCCCGGTTCGCCGTACCTGTGGGGCGACGCAGTCGCGAGCGCGGAGCTGTGGAACCGCGCCGAGCCCGAGGCGTCGCCAGCGCTGCGGCAGGAGGTCGAGCAGATCGCCGCCGCCGCCTGGAGCGCCTCGCAGGAGACGGAGGAGCGGCTCCCGGACGTCTGGCGCGACCTGCGGTTTCCGCTGCGCTGCCTGCAGCAGCTGGACGCGCTGCTGCCGCCGGAGACCAAGCTCCGGCCCGGCGAGGTGGCCGCGCTGATCGCAGCGCCGTTCCTGCGCGAAGCGGTGCTCACGCGCAGCGCCCAATGGCTCGCGGGCGCCAACCCGCTCGACGTGTCGCCGGCGGAGGCGGTCGATCCGGCCCGGGCTCAGCTCGAAGCGGTCCATCGTGCGTTTCCGCGCATCGTCGAACGCACGCGCAGCTCCGACGAGGATCCGACGGCGCTCGCGACCTGGCTGCTGCACCGCGCGATGCTGCGCCAGGTCCAGTTCTGGGAGCAGCCTGAGGCGCTCGAGCTCAGTCAGGGCCTCGCTCGTGCGCTCGACCTTGCCGACCGCGCGACCACGACCGCCGAACGCCTCCAGGCGATCGCGCTGCACGTCGCGGCGGTCAAGGAGGACCTCGACCGCGATCCCGACACCGACCGTCCCCCGCTCGAGCCGTCGTTCGAGACGTTCGCGGGCAACCGCTCCGAAGCGATCCGCCAGCAGGCGCTCGCGGTGCTCGTCGCGATCGCCGGCCAGATGGCCGTCGACGTCCGGCAGCTCGGCGACGTCGTCGTCAACCACATCGGAGAACGCGAGCAGCTCTCGTGCGACGACGTGATCGAGTTCCTCGGCGAGCACGTCAAGTGGCTGCAGTCCAACGAGCGCGCGACGCTGCGCCTGATCGCCTCGTGTCCGCACCCCGCGCTGCAGCTCGCGCTGGAGGAGCAGGCCGCTCACGTGACCGAGCTGCTCGACTACGCGCACCGCACGGCCCGCCACTCCCCCGAGGAGATCGGGGCGCTGCTCGCAGACCTGCCACGGTCGGTGTCGACCGACGAGCTGGAGCCGGTGCGCGACGAACGCGGCCGCCCCCGCTACGAGACCCCGCTGCTGACGTTCCGCCTCGCGCACGACGAGATCCGCGACCTGCTGATGGGCGTGCGCCTCTACGGCGATCCGGCGCTGGCGATCCGCGAGCTGTACCAGAACGCGCTCGACGCCTGCCGCTATCGCAGGGCGCGCGCGCAGTTCGCAGACGAGGAGTACCACGGGCGCATCGACTTCCGGCAGGGCGTCGAGGACGGGCGCCTCTTCATCGAGTGCGAAGACAACGGCGTCGGGATGGGGGTCTACGAGCTGGAGCACGTCTTCAGCCGTGCCGGCCGCCGTTTCGTGCACACGCCCGAGTTCCTGTGGGAGCAGGCCAAGTGGAAAGAGCACATGCCCGAGCTCAAGCTGTGGCCGAACAGCCGTTTCGGGATCGGCGTCTTCTCCTACTTCATGCTGGCCGATCAGCTCGAGATCTGGACGGCACGCGCAGATCGGGTGAGCGGTTGGGCGGACACGCAGGAGCTCCATGTCCAGATCACGAGCAGCGGCACGCTGTTCCGGATCCAGAAGCAGCCCACGGGCGAGCGCCGGCGCCACGGTGGAACGCTGATCCGGCTGTACCTGCGCACCTCCGACGCTGACGACGACCCGGTCTCGTGCATCACGACGCTGCGGGGGTTGCTCTGTCACTCGGAGTTCGACGTCTCCTGCGCCGAGGAGGACGACCTGGAGCAATGGAGGGCCAACCAGCTCCACGTGGTGGGAACGGACGACCACCGCATCGTGCCCGGAAGCGATCGCGTCTGGTTCGCCGAGGACGGAGCGCTGCTCGCCGACGGGATCCTCACCGACGTCAGATCTCCGGGATTCTTCGTCAACTTGACCGGCGAGCACCAGGCCGTGCTGTCGGTGGACCGCCAGCGCGTGGAGGGGTGGGACCGCGCCTGCGTCGACGCCGCAGCGCAGGAGGCCGCTGCCCAGGTCCCGCTGGACGGGCGGCTGACCTTCAGCTGGCTGTGGCATCTGTGCAGGGCCCGGCCCTCGCTGGGCCAGCGGGTCTGGGAGACGCTCCGTCAGCGCAACGCGCAGCTGGGCCTGAGCGGCCGCTGGCCCGAGCCCAGAGCCGTCGGCGAGACGGGCGGGTTCGGGTTCGACCGCAGCCTCGTCCCCGCAAGCGACCCGGCCCGCGTCCGCCGCTACGACGACGGCCTGTCGTTCGTCGACCACGACCGCGTAGCCGCGGCACGAACCCGGTTCCTCGACGACCTCTGGCCCACGGCCGAGCTGCACCATGGACCCGACCTGCACATGGTCGATCGGCAGCTGCCGGAACGCAGCGACTGGCAGCCGATGCTCGAGCCGCTGGACTATCTGCTCGTCCAGAAGGACGACTCCGAGCGCCAAGTCGACGAGGACGGGCTCGAGCTCGTGCATTCGACGCACTCCTTCGCGGGCCGGGTCGCGCATGCGAGCGTCCTGGCGGGCATCAGCGTGCAGGACGCGATCGCGCGCTTCCGTCGCCTCGCCGTCTTCGGCGCCGCGATTGAGGCCGACCACGTAGAGAACGACTCTGTGCACGCGCAACGGCGGGACGTCGCGCTCGTCGACGCCGCGGGGTCCGCGTCCGACGCCCACGATCTGCTGGGGGATCTCGCGACGGTCGCGCGAGCGCAGCGCGTCACGATGCGCGAGCTGGCGCAACGGCTGGAGCGCTATCGGCAGGCGGGTCTGCGCCTCGTCGACCCCGACCTCGAGCGCATCGGCGCAATCGCCGATCGAGTGCCGACCGCGCTGGAGGCGAGCATCATGAGCATGCCGCTCGGGGAAGGAGACGGCACATGGGCCGTCCACTGGCTGAACGTCGCCAGCCACCTGTGGCGGTCGGAGCTGGAGGCCTGGGACGCCGAAGCCTTCGAGGATGTCGCCGGGCTCCTCGGCATCGCCTCCGAGCAGCGGGCGCTCATGCAGCGCTGCCTGGAGGACGACTGCGATCTGCTGGCCCTCTCGAGGGACCTCGATCGCGTGGCGCCGTGGATCCAGGATCGCGTCGAGCCCGACCATGTGCGCAAGGTGGCCGAACGTCTCGAGGAATCCCCCGGCCGTGTGCTCGAACGGCTCGGCGCGTACGCCGCAGCGCTGGAGCTGACGCTGCCGTCCGAGGCGGAGGTCGCGTCGCCGTCGTCGCCGCCGCCGCCGGATCGCTCGATCGCCGACCAGCTCGGACGGCAGGACAAGACGCTCCTGTCGTACGACGTCGACGGGTCGTCCCCCTTCCACACCAAGACGGAGCTTTCGGTCGTCCATCTGATCCTCGTCAGCGCCGAGCTGCGAGAACCGCTCGGCAGCCTCCTGGAACGGATCAAGCAACTCCCCCCGGAGCTCGGCGTCACGGCGCCGGAGGTCCCAGCCCGCTACCACGGGTGGACCGGGTCCTACGTGCATCGCCTGTTCTTCGAGGATGAGCTGCACGAGTATCGTGGGGCCACGTTCAGCCCGTTCGACTACAGCTTCGCCGCGACGACCCTGCAGGAGCCGATCGGCGCGATCGTGCGGACCATGTCGGAGCTGAGCGGTCTGCTGCCGGGAGTGCCCGTGGTCGACCCTGGCGCGATGGCGGCGCTGGACGAGCTGCGAGCGGAGCGCACGGACAAGTATCTGCTGCACCTGGACGCGCATCTCATGGGCTCTCCCCTGCTGGGTCCCGTGCCCCCGCTGCACCTGCTCCACGCCGGCGTGCGGCTCGGCTGGACGCTGGGGCGAGTCTTCGACCGGCTGGCCGCCTACGCGCCGCTCGGGCTCGAGCTGCCGCCGGTGGAGCCGGGCGCCTGGCGCGAGGCGGTCCCCTCCTGGGAGGACTTCATCGTGCTCAGCCCCAAGCTCGACGCCGCCGACGTGCTGGCGCCCGGACCGCTCGATCCCACGCACGTCGCGCGTGCAGCGTCCGCGCTGCGATGCGAGCCGTCGCACGTCCGGGAGCGGCTCGAGCTCTACGCCGGGATGCTGAGGCTCGAGCTGGCGGACTGAGCCGCCGCGCCGTCGCGCCCCGCGCCGACGACGTGGGCGCCGCGCTGCGCCGGGCCGCTCTCGACCACGATCCGGCACGGGCGCTTCGCGAGCAGGTAGGTCGCAAGCGGGCCCAGGGCGCGCTCGGACGGGGGCGCGTGGGTGGTCCCCAGGTAGATGATCTCCGAGCGATTGCGCCGCGCCTCCTCCACCAGCGCCGCGCCGGGGTTGCGCGCGCGCAGCAGGCGCGTCTGGACCTTCTTCACCCCCGCCCGCCGCCCCGCGATCCGCGCCGCCTCGCACACGCCGCGCCCCAGCTGCTCCTCGTCGTCGAGCCGCGCGTCGAGCGGCAGGTGCGACGGGACCTGCAGCACGTAGACGCAGTCCACGACCGCCTCGGGCCCGACGAGCTTCGCCGCCGCCCGCAGCGCGCTGCCGTCGACATCCGTGCTGAAAAGCGGCACGAGCGCCGAGCCGTACTCCAGCTCCCTGAACCAGGCCGGCGGCTGGCGGTGCTCCAGCCGGTAGGTCAGCCGCGGATCCAGCCCCAAGTGCCGGCGGTACAGCAGGTAGCCGATCATCCCCACCGCCAGCCACCCGGCGCCGATGTAGCGCGCGTCGCCGTGCAGCACGACCAGCGACACCCACGTCGCGAACGTGCCGATCCCGCCGACGACGGCGCCGACCGGGATCTCGTAGCCGCGCACCCGCACGTTGCCGCCCAGCTTGTACGGCCGCTCCGCGTCCGGCCGGCGCACGCGCAGGATCACGACCGACGCGTGCGCGATCGTGAACGACATCATCGCGCCGAAGCTGTAGACGTTGCCGAGGAAGCTGTTGGACCCCTGCAGCAGCAGCACGCACGCGATCGCCGAGAAGAACACGATCGTGAACCACGGCGTGCGGAAGCGTCGGTGCAGCCGCGCGAAGACCTTCGGCAGCTGGCGGTGCTCGGCCAGCGACCACGACAGCCGCGAGATCCCGATCATGCCCGCGTTCGTCGCGATGATGAGGATCGTCGCCGCGAGGATCGCCACGTAGTAGGACAGCACCTTCGTCATCCCCGCCGACAGGTGCAGCGCGGCGATGATCCCCAGCACGGGATCGCTCTGGTACGTCGTCCCCAGCTGCGTCGCATACGTCCCGCCGTGCTGGACGACCGGCAGCGCCGAGATCCCGATCGTCGTCATGCCCGCGTAGACGCCGAGCACCGTGATCAGCAGCAGATTCACCGTGCGCGGCACGTCGCGCCCCGGGTCGCGCGCCTCCTCGGCCATGTTCGAGACCGTCTCGATCCCCGTGTAGGCGAGCATCGAGATCGACACCGCGAACAGCAGCTGGCTCGCCGTCGGCGCGACGCCGAGGTGGACCTGCTTCACGAGCAGCGCCGGGTGCAGCGCGAACACCGCGCCGATGACGACGAGCACGACCTGCGTGAAGAGGTCCGCGATCGCGAGCCCGATGTTGAGCTTCGCCGACTCCCCCAGCCCGCGGACGTTCACCCCGACCAGCAGCACGACGACGACGATCCCGCCCACGATGTCGCCCGGGTTGTGGCCCAGCGGCGCCCAGAACGCGCTCAGGTAGTGCGGCACGTAGAAGGCCGAGATCGCGATCGTGATGATGTAGTCGAGCGACAGCGCCCAGCCGGCGACGAACGACGCGACCTCGTTGAGCGCGTGGCGCGCGAACGACGACGAGCCGCCCGCCTCCGGGAACATCGACGCCGCCTCGGCGTACGTCTTCGCGGTCAGCGCGAACAGCCCGCCGGCGAACATGAAGACGACCGGCGTCAGGCCCAGCGCGTAGGCGGCGACGAGGCCGAGCGAGTAGTAGATCGACGAGCCGAGGTTCCCGTAGGCGGTCGCGAACATGCCGGGGACCCCGACCGTGCGCCGCAGCCCATGCGACTCGACTCTTGCCACCTCGCCCAGAGGATCGGACGGGGCGCATCAAGAAAACGTCAAGATCCGCGCGCAGGCCGTGGAGATCGCATGAAGCCCGCGCGCCGGGGCCGCGCCGCATAGGATCGCCCACGGCATGGCCGACTACGTCGCCGCGATCGACCAGGGCACCTCGAGCACGCGCTGCATCGTGTTCGACCGCGACGGCGCGATCGTGTCCGTCGGCCGGCGCGAGCACGCGCAACACCATCCGCGCGCCGGCTGGGTCGAGCACGACGCGGCCGAGATCCTCGCGCACGTGCGCGAGGCGGTCGACGAGGCGGTCGCGTCGCTCGACGCCTCGGCGGTGCGTGCGGTCGGCATCACCAACCAGCGCGAGACGACGGTGCTGTGGGAGCGCGCGACCGGCGAGCCGGTCGCGCCGGCGATCGTCTGGCAGGACACGCGCACGGCCGCGCTCGTCGAGGAGCTGGGCGGCGACGAGGGTCCCGATCGCCTGCGCGCGATCACCGGCCTCCCGCTCTCCACCTACTTCTCCGGGCCGAAGGTCGCCTGGCTGCTGGACCGCGTCGACGGTCTGCGGGCGCGCGCGGACGCCGGCGAGCTGCTGTTCGGCACGGTCGACGCGTACCTGATCTGGCAGCTGACCGGCGGCGCGCGCGCAGCCGCGCCGGCGGTGCATGCGACCGACGTCACGAACGCGAGCCGCACGCTGCTGATGGACCTGCGTACGCTCGACTGGTCGCCGCGGGCGCTCGACCTGATGGGGATCCCGCGCGCGCTGCTGCCCGAGATCCGCTCCTCCTCCGAGGTCTACGGCGAGCTGCGCTGCGGCTGCGCGCTCGACGGCGTCCCGCTCGCGGGCGCGCTCGGCGACCAGCAGGCCGCGCTCGTCGGGCAGGCCTGCTTCGCCCCCGGCGAGGCGAAGAACACGTACGGCACCGGCAGCTTCCTGCTCGTCAACACCGGCGCCGAGCCGGTCGCGTCGCGCGAGCTGCTGACGACCGTCGCCTACCGGCTCGGCGACCAGCCCGCCGCCTATGCGCTGGAGGGCTCGATCGCGGTCACCGGCGCGGCGGTGCAATGGCTGCGCGACAAGCTGGGGATGATCGACTCCGCGCAGGAGATCGAGGCGCTCGCGGCGAGCGTCGACGACACCGGCGACGTCTACTTCGTGCCCGCCTTCTCGGGCCTCTTCGCGCCGCGCTGGCGCCCCGACGCGCGCGGTGCGCTCGTCGGCCTGACGGCGTACACGAGCCGCGCCCATATCGCGCGCGCGGTGCTCGAGGCGGCCGCGTGGCAGAGCCGCGAGGTGTTCGACGCCGCCCGCCACGCGGCCGGCGTGCCGCTGCCGGCGCTCAAGGTCGACGGCGGCATGACGGCGGACGCGCTGCTGATGCAGCTGCAGGCCGACGTGCTCGGCGTGCCGGTGATCCGTCCCGGCGTGATCGAGACGACCGCGCTCGGCGCCGCCTACGCGGCCGGGCTGGCGGTCGGCGTGTGGGGCTCGACCGCCGACGTCACCGCCAACTGGCGCGAGGACCGCCGCTGGGAGCCGCGGGCGCCACGTGCCGAGGTCGAGCGCCGCTACGCGCGCTGGCGCGCCGCCGTCGAGCGGTCGCTGGGCTGGGCCTGACAGCAGGCGTTTCCGATCCGGCGCCGTCGGGCACGCCGCGTGGGGAGCCCACTCGTACGAGAGCAAAGGAGCAGCGCCGTGCTTGCGATAACGGAGAGCGCCGCCGACGCGATCAAGGGGATCGTCTCCGGTCCCGACCTGCCCGAGAGCGCCGGCCTGCGGATCGCCACGCAGCCGGACGCCGCCACGCCGGGCACACTGGAGGTGTCGGTCGCCGAGGTGCCCGCCGAGAACGACCAGGTCGTCGACGAGTCGGGCGCGCGCGTGTTCGTCGAGGAGCGGGCGATCGAACTGCTCGACGACAAGCTGCTCGACGCGCACGTCGACGGCCAGCGCGTCGGCTTCACGATCAGCGACCAGGAAGCGCCGCAGCTGTAGCGGACGCGACGCGTGCGCAGGGCGCCGCGTCAGTCCAGCACGAGCTTCGCGATCGCCACCAGCCCGATCGCGACGATCGCGGCGCGCAGCGCGGGCGGCGCCAGCCGCCGGCCGGCGCGTGCGCCGATCTGGCCGCCGAGCGCCGAGCCGACCGCCAGCAGCCCGACGGCCGCCCACGCGAGGTGCGCGACGATCAGGAACACGACCGCGGCGGTGAAGTTCACGATCGCCGCCAGCACGTTCTTGAGTGCGTTGACGCGCTGCAGGTCGTCGTCGAGCGCGGTGCCGAACAGCGCGAGCATCAGGATCCCCTGCGCGGCGCCGAAGTAGCCGCCGTAGACGGCGCAGCCGTAGTCGAGCGCGAGCGTCGTCGCCCCGCCGTCGGGATGGCGGTCCTCGCCGCGGCGCCGCGCGAGCCAGCGGTTCAGGCGCGGCTGGAGCACGACGAGCACGAGCGCGAGCGCGATGAAGAACGGCACGATCGCCGCGAACGCCGACGGCGGCAGGATCAGCAGCAGCGCCGCCCCGCTGCCGGCGCCGAGCGCGGAGGCGATCCCGAAGCGCACGATCCGCGACCGCTGCCCGGTCAGCTCGCGGTGGTAGCCGTAGGCGCCCGACAGCGAGCCGGGCACGAGCCCGAGCGAGTTCGAGACGTTCGCGGTGAACGGCGAGTAGCCGACGAGCAGCAGCACCGGGAACGTGATGAGCGTGCCGCTGCCGACGACGGTGTTGACGATGCCGGCCCCGGTCCCCGCGGCGAGGACGGCCAGCGCCTGCAGCGCGGTCACGCCGCGAAGGATAGGGGGCGACCGCAGGCCGCCTGAGAAGCCGATCAAGCGCCCGGGGCGCTCGGGGCGCTCGGGGCCATGAGCCCGTGGTCGAGCGCATAGCGCACGAGCTCGGCGCGGCTGCGGCGGTGCAGCTTGCGCTGGATGTGGGCGCGGTGCGACTCGACCGTGCGCACGCTGAGGAACAGCTGGCCGGCGATGTCGGCGTTCGTGTGCCCGAGCGCGATCAGGCGCAGGATCTCCGTCTCGCGGTCGGTCAGCTCGTCGCCTTCGCCTTCGGCCTGCGCCGGCTCGAGCGCGAGGCGCGCCCCGAGGCTCGGCGTCAGGTACGTCGCTCCACGCGCGGCGAGCCGAACCGCCTCGACGAGCTCCCCGTCGGCCGACTCCTTGAGCACGTAGCCGCGCGCGCCGCGGCGCAGCGTCTCGCGCGCGACCGGCGGCTGGCTGTCCATCGTCAGCACGACGATCGCGGTCGAAGGAAACTCGCGCGCGATCTGCGGGATCGCCGAGACCGACGAGCCGCCGGGCATGTTGAGGTCGAGCAGCAGGACGTCGGGCCGGTAGCCGCGCAGACAGCGGATCGCGCTCGCGACGTCGCCGGCCTCGGCGACGACCTCGAAGTCCGCTTCCGCGTCCAGCAGCATCCGCAGCCCCGTCCGCACGAGGCGATGATCGTCCGCCAGGACGATCCGCACCGAATCATCCGCGGCTTTGCTCACGACACCTCCCCCGCCACGCGCTCCCAGTCGCGTTAGACGTAATAGGTGTTGGGGCGAGCCTACCCAGGCGAGCGAGCGCTTGGGCGCCGGACCGCATCGCGGTCAGCGCGAAACCCTCGGGTGGCCGAATGGTGAAGCAACCTTGATCCCGCGATTTGCCGGATGTTAGTGTCTTCTGCACGATGAGCCCTGTCGCCACCACGCGCCCCGCCGCCACGACCGCCGCCGTCAAGCTGCGCCTCAACGCGGCGCACATGACCTCGCAGCAGGTGACCGCCTACCGCAACGCGGTCGAGGCGATGCAGGGCCAGGCTGACAACCGCGGCTGGCAGTACTACGCCGGCTGGCACGGGATCCCGGAGGGCTGGTGCGAGCACGGGTCCCCGCTGTTCCTGCCGTGGCACCGCTCCTACCTCCACCACCTCGAGCTGGCGCTGCAGTCGCACGACCCGAGCGTGACGATCCCGTGGTGGGACTGGATGCACGGCCGCGGGATCCCGCGCCCGTTCGAGGGGGATCCGAGCAGCAACCCGCTCGCCGGCGGCCCGATCGCGCCGCTCGGCGGTCGCGGGAGCGACGCGTCGGGCATCCCGAGCGAGACCTCGCGCGAACCCGGCGCCGCCGCCGAGCAGGACCCCGGCGTCCTGTCGCCGCCGCTGCAGGCGCGCTACGCCTGGCTGATGGCCCCGACCGACTTCCTCGAGCTCTCGCGCCGGCTGGAGGCGCTGCACAACAACATGCACGTATGGACCGGCGGCACCATGGGCGAGATCCCGACCGCCGCGTTCGACCCGCTGTTCTTCTCCCACCACGCGATGGTCGACCGCCTGTGGCGCATCTGGCAGGTCGCGCATCCCGGCGGCAACCCGCCCGCGTCGCTGCTCGGCGAGTCGCTGCGCGCCGGCAAGCGGCCGATCTTCACGGTTCGCGAGGTCCTCGACGTGCAGGCCCTTGGCTATGACTACGCGGCGTCATCCGCGTCCGTCCCCGGGACGATCGGCGGCTGATGCAACGCTGGACCTCGCAGCCGCTCGCGCTGCCCGCCCCGGCCGGGCGGATCGCGACGGCTCAGCTCGAGTTGCAGGGCGTGCGCCACGGCGGGCCCTCGTTCGTCTTCTACGTCTTCCTCAGCGGCGACTCCGAGCCGCCGCCCGACGACGCCGGGCGCGACCACGAGCGCTTCGCGGGCGCGCTGACGGTCTTCGCGCACGGCGACTGCTGGGGCGGCGCCGGCCACTGCGACTGGGAGCAGGGACCGGTCAGCGCGTTCGACCGCCGGCCCGAGCACCACCTCACGCCGCGCACGCTCACCGTCGACGTGACCGACGCCCTGAAGGCGCTCGGCGATCTCGACGAGGTCGTCGTGACGATCCACGCAGCGAAGCCGTCGAATCGCGACGAGACGAACGTGCTGCGCTTCGAGCGCCTCGCGCTGCAGGCGTACGCGGCGTAGCGGCGCGTCAGCGCACGCCGAGCAGGTGCCCGTGCAGTTCGCGCGCGGCAAGCGGGATCTCGCGCAGCAGCCCGCGCGCGAGCGCGTACGCGAGCGCCTCGTGCCCGGCGCCGGCGGCGTCCTCGAGCCGCTCGCCGAGGCCGCCGAGCGTCAGCGCGCCGAATGTCGTGCTCGAGCCGCGCAGCCGGTGACCGACGCGCTCGAGCAGCGCGAGGTCGCGGCAGGCCAGCCCGCGCTCCAGCTCTTCGCGGCTGCGGTCGAGCCCGTCGAGGAACAGCGAGCCGATCTCGCGCAGCTGGCGCGCGTCGCCGATCGCGTCGGCGATGTCCTCGACGACGTCGGCCTCCAGCGGCTCGGTGCGGCGCGGTTGGCTGCGGCGCTCGGATCCCATGTGGGGATCGTCGGCGGTCGCGACCGACGCGCCAAGCGCCGATCGCCGCACCGTTCGTCGGTGGTTTGCGCGGTGCGCGGACGCCGTAGTCCGCCGCGACGACCGTCGCGCGACGGCGCGTGACGCGATACCGTCCTGGCCATCGAGCCAGTTTTCGACATCGCGTCGCTCCCGCCCGGCCCGCGCGGGCCGAAGGCGCTGACGGCCGCCGGCTTCCTGCTGCGCGGCCCGCAGTTCCTCGAGCGCTGTCGCGACCGCTACGGCCACGTCTTCACGATCCGCCTCAACACCGGGCGCACGGTCGTGATCGCGGGCGATCCGGCGATCGCGAAGGAGGTCTTCACGGGCAGCCCGGACGACCTGCACGCCGGCGCCGGCAACGTGATCCTCAAGCCGGTGCTCGGGTCGCGCTCGGTGCTGCTGCTCGACGGCCCCGAGCACATGCGCCAGCGCAAGCTGATGCTGCCGGCGTTCCACGGCGAGCGGATGCGCGCCTACGGGGAGCTGATGAGCGAGATCGCCGAGCGCCACATCGACCGCTGGCCGGTCGGCCGCTCGTTCGCGGTGCGCGGCTCGACGCAGGCGATCACGCTGGAGATCATCCTGCGGACCGTCTTCGGGCTGGAGACGACCGCGCAGGTCGAGCGGCTCGCCACGCCGCTGCGGCGGCTGCTGGACTCGACGACGAGCCCGCTGCGGCTGCTGTCGCTGCAGTTCACGAGCTCCGAGCGCGGCGGCCCGCGCTCGCCGTGGGGCCGCATCCGCGCGCTGCTGGCCCCGGGCGACGAGATGATCTACGAGCAGATCCGCACGCGCCGCGCCGAGGTCGAGAGCGGCGGCGGGCCCGAGCGCAGCGACATCCTGTCGCTGCTGCTGGCCGCGCGCGACGAGGAGGGCCAGCCGCTGACCGACCGCGAGCTGCGCGACGAGCTGATGACGCTGCTGCTCGCCGGCCACGAGACGACCGCGACCGCGCTGGCGTGGACGATGGAGCGCGTCGTGCGCCATCCCGACGTGCTGGCGCGGCTGCAGGACGAGGCACGCGCGGACGGGGACGGCTCCGCCTCGGACTACCTCGAAGCGACGATCAAGGAGACGCTGCGGCTGCGGCCGGTCGTGCCGGGCGTGATCCGCCGCCTGCAGCGCCCGCTGGAGATCGGCGGGATGGCGCTGCCGGCCGGCGTGCACATCGCGCCGTCGATCTACCTGATCCACCGCCGCGCCGACGTGTACCCGGAGCCGGAGGCGTTCCGGCCTGAGCGGTTCCTCGGCGAGCGCACGCCGAGCACGTACGAGTGGCTGCCGTTCGGCGGCGGGATCCGGCGCTGCCTCGGCGCGAGCTTCGCGCTGTACGAGATGCGGATCGTGCTGGGCGCGATCCTGCGGCGCGCGACGATCGAGCCCGCGCGCGACGCCGGCGAGCCGGTCGTGCGGCGCTTCGTGACGTTCACGCCCAAGCGCGGCGGGCGCGTGCGGGTGACGGGGCTGGCGCCGGCGCGCAGCGCGCAGCCGCCGGTCGCGGCGTAGCCGCGGAGTCGCGGCGCAGTCTCGCGCGACCGGCGTGGCGCACACCGCAGGCGGCTAGGCTCGCGGGCGCATGCTGCTCGAGCGCATCGGGATCGCGACACCGGTCGTGCAGGCCGGGATGGGCGGCGGGATCAGTCGCCACGAGCTGGCGGCGGCCGTGTCGGAGGCCGGCGGGCTGGGGACGATCGCGGTCGGCGGCGGGGCGGCGATCGCGCGCGAGCTGGGCGCGGCGCGGGTGCTGACTGGGCGGCCGCTGGCGGTCAACGTGCTGCTGCCGTTCGCGCGGCGCGACTGGTTCGAGGCGGCCGCCGCCGCCGACGTGGTCGTGACGTTCTGGGGCGCGCCGCGGCGGCGCGTGCCGGGCGTGTGGCTGCACCAGTGCGGCTCGGTCGCCGAGGCGCAGGCAGCCGCGGCGGCGGGCGCCGACGGCGCGATCGTGCAGGGCGTCGAGGCCGGCGGGCACGTGCGCGGCACCCTGCCCGCGCTGGAGCTGCTGGAGCGGGCGCGGGCGGCGCTGCCGGCCGGCTTCCCGCTGCTGCTCGCGGGCGGGATCGCGCAGCGGACGGACGTCGCGACGGCGCTGGAGGCGGGCGCGGTCGCCGCGGTCGCGGGCACGCGCTTCCTGCTGTCGGAGGAGAGCCGCGCCCACCCCGGCTACCGCGAGCGCGCGCTCGCCGCGCGCGAGACGGTGCTGACCGAGCTGTTCGGCGCCGGCTGGCCGGCGCCCCACCGCGTGATCGCCAACGCGGCGACGGCGCGGCATCTGGACGGCGGAGACGCGCGCGGGCCGGCGGGGCGGCGCGTGCTGAACCGGCTGACCGGCGTCGGCGCGCGGCGGATGCCGCCGAGCGTGCAGGCCCGCCTCGCCCGCGCCCAGCGGCCCGGCAGCCTGCTGCTGTCCCCCACCCCGCCGACCGACGACGGGCCGGCGTCGCTGCTCGACGCCGGCCCGCTCTATGCGGGCGAGACGGTCGCCCGCATCGACGGCGTGAGCTCCGCAGCGCGGCTCGTCGCCGCGCTCACGCCGTGATCTTCCGCACGGGCCGGCGCCCGCGACCGGCGCCGGCCCGCCCTACCCCTGGGAGCTAGCAGGGTCGCTTCAGGTCGGCGGTCGTGGTGACGCCGCCCTTGAAGTAGTACTTCGTGTGCAGCATGCCGCCGGCGCAATGGCCGGCCTCGACGTACCCGCGCCGCTTGCCGTGGACCACCCGCGTCACTCCGATGTCGAGGTCGATCCGCGTGACGTCGATGTCGCCGCCGAGGATCGACTGCAGCTGGACGGGATCCCGCTCCTTGATGACGATCAGGTGGCTGCCGGGCACGTAGGTGACCGGATCCGACCAGGTCACGTTGAGCTGCGCCGGCCGCACGATGCTCAAGTTCAACGTGACGCTCCTGCCACCGGGTCCGTTGAACATCATCAGCTTCCCACCGGCGGCGATGTTGAGCGCGACCGCCCGGCCGGCGGCGCTGCCGGTGCCGATCAGCGAGCCCTTGGGGCAGACGCGCAGGAAGCCGTTCGCCTTTCGCAGCCGACTCGCGTTGCACGAGGGGAACAGCGCGCTGTTGAAGCGAACGTCGCTGTGGAAGAAGAAGTCAACCCCCTGGAGGACGAAGTCCCCGCCCGGCGGATCGCTGGAGAAGCGGACGTGGAGGCCCACGTGCAGCGGCGTGCCGGGCGCGACCGGCGGATGGCTGGGCGTGATGCTGCCCGTGAGCTTGACCACCGGCACGGGCGCGGGAGCGTCGGCGCGCGCGGCGAACGCGAGCAGCAGCACGGCCGCGGCGCACGCGACGATGGTGTAGGCGATGCGTGAGATCGGCATGGAACATCTCCCTCCCTAGCGGATGATGTTGATCTCCGGATGGGTGGCCAGCAGCGTCTGGGTGAAGACGTAATTGACCGCGCCGGTGGCCAGGAACGTCATCACGACCGCCTGGTTCACCGCGCGTCCCACGCCCTCCGCGCCCCCCGAAGCCGTCATCCCCTTGTAACAGCAGATGACCGCCGTGATCGCGCCGAACAGCGTGCACTTGAGCACCGAGCCCCAGAGGTCGGTCGTCGAGGCGTTCGTCAGGAAGGTCGCGAAGAACTGACCGGTGCGCCCGCCGTTGACGAGGTTCGCGAGCAGGCCTCCCGCGATCCCGAAGAGGATCGCGAACACGTCGAACAGGCCGGTCACGAGCATCAGCGCGAGGAACCGCGGGACGACGAGGTTCTTGACCGGGTCGACGCCCAGCACCTGCAGCGCGTCGAGCTCCTCGCGGATCTTGCGCGCCCCCAGGTCGGCCGTGATCGCCGTGCCCGCCACGCCGGCGACGATGATGCCGCAGATCGCCGGCGCGAACTCGCGGATCACCGCGAGCACGAAGAAGCCGCCCATGCGGTCGAGCGCGCCGATCAGGATCAGGAAGTTCGCCGCCTGCAGGCCGGGCACCGCGTAGGCGACGACGAGCATTGTGATCGCCAGCGGCAGCCAGCAGAGGCGCAGCGTGAACAGGAACTGCGACATGAACTCGCGGCCGTACGGATATGGCGGTCGCAGCGCCGAGGCGATCGTCTTGCCCGTCAGGATCATCATGTCGCCGGCCTCCTCGAGGGAGGAGCTGACGGGCATGGCGATCCGGTCGGCGATCTGCTGGATCATGGTGCGAACTCGACTCTATTAGTCTGCTAGCACAGTGTCAAGCTGCTCGACCGGCGCGGTATCCTCTGCGTCCGTCATGACCCCCGCGCGCAGCGACGAGCTCGACGTCACGCTCGACCGCGACGCCGATGTCCCGATCGGCGTGCAGCTCGCGTGGGCGCTGCGCGCGCGCATCCGCGGCGGCACGCTCGCGCCCGGCGCGCGCCTGCCCGCGCTGCAGCGCCTCGCGCAGGACCTCGGCGTCAACCCGAACACGGTGCGCGCGGTCTACGCGCGGCTGGAGCAGGACGGGCTCGTCGCCACGCGCCACGGAAGCGGCACCTTCGTGTGCGACCCGCCGGACGCCGGCGGCGACGGCCCGGCCGGCTCGCTCGCGCAGCTCGTCTCGGGCGCCGCGCGCGCGGCGCGCGACGCGGGCGTCGACCCGCGCGAGCTGGCGGCCGCTCTGTACGTCGGCGGCGCGCAGGCGCGCGCAGGCGGCGGCGCACAGGCCACACCCGCCGGCTCGCAGCGCGGCGGCGGCGCTGCCGCGCGTCGCCGCCTGCGCGACGAGGTCGCCGCGCTCGACCGCGCGCTGGCGGACCTGCTCGCGCGCCGGCCCGACGTCGCCGCGCAGCTGGCGCAGCCGGACGAGCAGGCCCCGTCGCTGCCGCCGCAGGCGCGCCTGCTCAGCACCGCGGAGCTGGAGGCGCAGCGCGACGCGCTGCTGCGGCGGCTGATCGAGGTGCAGGCGCTCGCCGAGGCGCCGTCCGACGAGCAGCCGCCGTCGAGCGGGGCCGCGCAGCGCAGGCGCGCCGCCGCGACGTCCAAGCCGCCGCGCCGCACGCCCGCGCCCCGCCCCGCGGTCGCGAAGCTGCGCCCCGCGCCGCGCGCGACCTGACGCGCGGCCGCCGGATCAACAGTCCGAGACGGCGAAGTCCGTGTTGTGCGTGAACGGGCCGTTCCACGGGTCTCCGTTCATGAACGTGTTCGCCGGCGAGTAGTAGGCGTTGCTCCACGGCGCCGACGCGATCCGATACCAGTAGCCGTCCGGATTGACGCTCTGGATGTGCGGCGCGTACCGCTTGCAGGAGACGAGCACCCAGGCGGCGGCCCCGATCCGCGGGCCCTTCCCCGACGCGTTGTCGGGATCCAGGAACGTGTCGACTCCGAGATGCCCCTCCTGCTCGGACCACGTCTGCGGCTGCGGTGGCTGCGGTGGCTGCGGGGTGGTCGTCGTCGGGGTGGTCGTCGTCGGCGTCGTGGGGGTCGTGGGGGTCGTCTGAGTCGGGGGCAGTTGCGGCAGCGGAAGCGGCGCCTCGGGCGCGCGATGCAGATACGCGTCGGCACGCATGCCGGTCCGCACGTCCCACGCGCCGTGGCCGTCGCCGTTGTACTCGGAGATCGCCACCAGGCCGGACGGTTCGACGGCCGTCACGACCGCGACATGACCGAAGCCGCTGGCTGTCCGGCGTCCCCACCACGCGATGTCCCCGACCGTCGGGCTCGAGCGCACCTGCAGCCCAGCGTGGGGGGCGTAGCGCTTCCAGTCGGCGGCGTCGCCGGCGCCCGGACGGAACCCGAAGCTCGACCAGGTCAGCCCCATGAACCAGGCGACGTAGTCGGTGCAGTTGCGATAGTTGAACCCGCGCGAGCTGATCAGCGACCACGTGCCGTTGGGCCGCAGGTAGCCCCACTCGTCGTCGTGGCACGCGCCGTTGTGACGGAGGTTCCACCGGCAGATCGCGTCGTCGCCCGGGTAGCTTCCGCCCCCCTTGCGACTGAGAGGACCTCCGAGCGGTCCCGGCGACCGGCGGTTGGTCGAGAGGCGCATCGAGTGACGCGCGACGAGCGAGCTGCGGTTGCGACGCGTCGCCGCGACGTAGATGCGCGACCGGCGCGACCGCACCGACCGGCCGCGGCGACAGCGAACCACGGCCAGCCACGCGCCACCGCGAACGTCTCGCGGCACGCGCCAGCGCCAGCGCCCGTAGTGGACGTGCAGGCGTGCGACATACGGCCCCGAGCGAGTCCGGCGCGGGCCGTCGAGGGTGAGCGAGCAGCGTGCCGCGTGCGAGATGCGGATCGCGACCTCGCCGACATCGCCCGCCTGCAGCTCGCCGCTCACGATCAGCAGCGACAGGAACGGCGGCCGCAGCGTCGGGAAAGCCGGCGTCCGCGGGCGAGCCGGCGCCGCCTGCCCCGGAGCGACCGCGGCGGTCGCCACGCCGGTCGCAACCGCAAGCGCCACGACCCCTCGACGCAGCCCGGTCGATCTCCTCACGCCAGCCATCCCTCTCGTTCGACGCAGTGCAGCCGCCGCGCCGCAGCGGCTGGCGGAACGCACGAGTCTAGCTCGTTGATCTGGATTTTGGGAAACTATCCGGCACCGCTGCCGCGAGGCTTCGGGCAACCCGACAGGCCGGACGAGTAGGCGCCAGTGGCGGGGGTGTCGACATAGACGTCGCTCACGTACGCTCCGTTGTCGAGACGGTCCCAGATCGACGAGGTGGCTCCGTTCGCGCCCGGCAGGCGCTCGCCCGTCGTCTGGCAGACGACCTCGACGCGATCGCCGTCGCTCAGGGTCCCGAGCTTCTTGGACTGCGACGTCGGCGCGCTGCGCTCGTTGAGCCCGCAGGCGCCCGACGCGCACGTGCCGTAGATGCGGTAGGTCGTCCCGCTCGTCGACAGGACCACGACGACGGTCACAGTCGCGACGAGCGCGAGCGCCAGGGCGCGCAGGCTCACGTGCCATACGCGCGCGGCCTCCCACATCGGACCGAACGAGACGAGCACGATCGCGACGAGCGCCAGGCCGAAGCAGACGGCCACGATCACCTGGGGCGCGGTGCTCGCGCGCTGACCGAACAGCACGACGAGGTCCACCGTCTCGCCGGTGAACGCGCTGACCACGATGACGATCAGCAGGCCGAGCGTGATCCCCGCCGAGCCCAGCACGGGCCGCATCGGCTGCGAGCGGCTCGCATCGCGGATCGCCCTCACCTCCGCGAGCATGCCGGTCAGCAGCAGGACAACGAAGCCGGATGCCGTCACCTGATAGAAGACGAAGCTGGGCTGGGACGCCGGCGCCGCGCCGGTGGTGCTCGCCTGGGCGAGGAGGATGGTGACGGGATGCATCCGCGCCGGGACCCTACCGGCGCGCGGGGCGCATCGCACCGATACTCTGTGTGCTTGCGCCTCCCCTGCTCCGCTGCGGCGCTTGCGATCGTCCTCGGGCTGCTCGTCCCGACCACCGCCGCGCACGCGCGGGGCGGCCCCGGCCTGAAGGTGACGCCACGCATCTCCCGGGCCGACGGCCACGTGGTCGTGGAGCTGCTCGTCGTCAGCACCGCGGGCCTGCGCTGCAACGGCTCGGTGCAGCACGCCGGCGAGGTGATGCACCTGCCGCCGCTCACGATCGATCGAGACAACGGGCGGCTCTGGCGCTGGTCGCTCGCCCGCGGCGTGCCCTCCGGACGCTGGGCCGGGGGGTTCGGGTGCCGCGGCGGAGGCGACTCGTGGGAGGCGCACCGGAAGTTCTCCACAGGCGCCGGACCGCATGGCGCCTGGCGCCCACGGGTGCTCGCGGCGCCGGGCAGCCTCACGGACGCCGGATACCGGCCGCAGAACAGCCCGGGCGGTCGCGGCGGCAGCGGCTCGGAGCACCTGATCGACCCCTCCGCCTTCAACCCCTACGCGCCGGGCGAGTGCACGTGGTGGGTCTGGAGCAAGCGTCCCGACCTGCCGTTCTTCCCCGGGACCGCCGGCGACGCCGCCAACTGGATCCGCTCTGCCCGCGCACGCCGGATCCCCACCGGAAACGTCCCCGTCGTGGGTGCGGTCGCCGTGTGGGCCGCGCTTCAGCGCGGAGCGGGGGAGTTCGGGCATGTCGCCTACGTGGAGGCGGTGCGCGGCGACACGATCGTCGTGTCCGAGACCCACTGGGGCCGGTCGCAGCACATCCATCGGCGCACGACGGCCTGGCGTGGACTGCGCTTCGTCTACGGAGGACCGGCCGGCGACGGACCGGGATCGCCTGGGCTCGTGGCCGCCGCGCCCCCCCTGCGGGCGCCACCGAACACGTTCCCGTACCGGGTCTACCACACGTGCGCGAACGGGCATTGCGGGCTGCCCGTCCGAACCGGGCCCGGAAACGCCTTTCCCGTCTCACGTCAGCTGCCGGATGGAACGGAGGTCGACATCGTCTGCCAGACGCGCGGCGACGCTGTCACCGGGATCGACGGCTCGTCGTCGAACGTCTGGGACGAGCTGGCGGACGGCACGTTCGTCGCCGACTTCTTCGTCAACACGCCCGGCACGCAGGGCAGCTTCAGCCCGCCGATCCCCGTCTGCGCCAACCCGGCACCGGGTCCGCCCGTCGCCTTCTACGTGTTTCAGGTCTACCACACGTGCGCCAGCGGACACTGCGGATTGGCCGAGCGGACGGGCCCCGGGTTCAGCGCCTACCCGGCGATCGACTGGCTCGCCGACGGGACGAACGTGGACATCGTCTGCCAGACGGTCGGCGAGCCGGTGACCGGGATCGACGGCTCGACCTCGAACGTCTGGGACCACCTCACCAACGGCGACTACGTCTCGGACTACTACGTGAATACGCCCGGGACGCTCGGCGCCTTCAGCCCGCCGATCCCCCGGTGCAGCGGCGCCTGACCTGGCCGGCGCGCCGCTCCTCGCCCCTCTGCAGGTCTCATTGCACGGTTTTCCCTGAGCGTTCAAACGCTTCAATGAGCGTACCTGAAAGCCGACAAACGCAGCATGACGGGAGATCTGCCGGACGAGCTGGGCGCGAGCGCGAGCATCGAGCCGCACATCCGCGCGAAGGCGCTCGCCGGGCTCTACGGCGCCGGCGCGTCGCTCGTGCTGCTGAGCGTCCTGCTCCCCCACCCGCCCGGCGCGAGCCTGCCCGGGCTGTTCGCGGTCGCCGGCGACGCGTACGTGATCGCCGCGCTGCTGTACGCGTTCGCTCGGCGCATCCCAGCCTGGGTGCTGCCGCTCGCGCTCGGCTGGGGCAGCACGCTCATCACGGCCGTCGCCTACCTGTCGGCCGAGCGCCCGAGCCCGCTCGTGTTCTTCTACCTGTGGGTCTTCCTCTACTCGGCCTACTTCTTCACCCGCCGCCAGGCGCTCGCGCAGGTGCTCTACGTCGGCGTCGCCTACGGCGCGCTGCTGCTCGCCGCGCCGCCGCACGGCGTCGCCGCCTGGTGGCTGATCGGGATGGGGACGCTGCTGGTGGCGGCGATCCTGATCGCGACGATGCGCGAGCGCGTCGAGCTGCTGATCGCCTACCTCTACGACGCCGCCCGCACCGACCCGCTCACGAAGCTCCCGAACCGCCGCGGCTTCCGCGAGCAGCTCGACCTCGAGCTCGAGCGCGCGCGGCGCGCGCACGGGCACGTCACGCTCGTGATCGGCGACCTCGACCACTTCAAGGAGGTCAACGACCGCTCCGGCCACCAGGTCGGCGACGCGGCGCTCCAGCGCGTCGCGCGGATCCTCGACGGCTCCGCGCGCCAGATCGACCTCGCCGCGCGCGTCGGCGGCGAGGAGTTCGCGCTCGTGCTGCCCGACACCGGCGACACCGACGCGCTGATCGTCGCCGAGCGGCTGCGCTGCGCGGTGCGCGAGGAGTTCGTCGCCGACGTCGTGCCGATCACGATCAGCTTCGGGATCGCGACCTACCCCGAGCACGGCGAGACGGCCGCCTCGCTGCTGCGCGCCGCCGACGAGGCGCTCTACGGCGCGAAGGACAGCGGGCGCAACCGCAGCGTGCTGCACAGCCCGGCGCTGCGCGGGACGAGCCGCAGCGGCCCGGAGCGCGACGTCGCCGGCGAGCGCTTCCTGGCGGTCGTGCTCGACCTCGCCGAGGCGATCGACCTGCGCTTCTCCGGCAGCGCGCGCCACTCCGAGACGGTCGGCCGCTACGCCGAGATGATGGCGCGCGAGCTGGGACTGTCCGACCGGCGCATCGGGCGCGTGCGGCTCGCCGGGATGCTGCACGACGTCGGCAAGGTCGGCGTGCCGGACGCGATCCTCAAGAAGCCCGGCCCGCTGACCGACGCCGAGCGCGCGGTGATCGAGCGCCACCCGGAGCTCGGCGCGCAGATCCTCGAGCACGAGAGCCTCGCCGACGTGCAGGCGTGGGTGCGTGCGCACCACGAGCGCCCCGACGGGACCGGCTACCCGCACCGCCTGCACGGCGACGCGCTGCCGCTCGAGGCGCGCATCGTCGCGGTCGCCGACGCCTACGAGGCGATGACGAGCGACCGCGCCTACCGCGATGCGATCGGCCACGAGGCCGCGCACGCCGAGCTGCGCCGCTGCGCCGGGACGCAGTTCGACGCGCAGGTCGTCGAGGCGTTCCTGGCGGTGCTCGCGCGCGAGTCGCAGCGCGCCGCCGCGCTGCTGGCGCGAGCCTGAGCCGCGGTGGACGGCGTGTGGCGGCTCGCTGCCGGCGACACTGCGGCGCTGGCTGAGGGCGCGCCCGCGCGTCAGGCGGCGCTGCGCGCGCCCGGGGCGACCGGCTCGACCGCGTGCGCGAGCTCGCCGCGCGCCGCCTCCAGCGCCCGCGCGTAGCCGTCGGCGAGCTGGCCGAGCGCGCGCGTCCAGGAGCGGTCGCGGACCGCCTCGATCCCCTCCGTCGCGAGCCGCTCGCGCAGCGCCGGGCGGGCGGCGAGCGTGAGCAGCGCGTCGGCCAGCGCGCCCGCTTGCGGATGAGCCAGCAGGCCGGTCTGGCCGTGCTCGATCAGCTCGCGCGGACCGCCCGCGCCGACCGCGAGCACCGGCAGGCCGCTCGCCTGCGCCTCCAGCACGACCTGGCCGAAGGTGTCCGTCTCGCTCGCGAACAGGAACACGTCGGCGTCGGCGTAGGCGCGCGCGAGCGCGTCGCCGTCGAGCCAGCCGAGGAACTCGGCCGCGTCGCCGAGGCGCGCGCGCAGCGCGTCCGCTTCCGGGCCGCCGCCGGCGAGCCGCAGTCGCAGCCGCGGGTCGGTCAGGCGCGCGCGCAGGAACGCGTCGGCGAGCAGGTCCAGGCCCTTCTCCTTCGTCAGGCGCCCGGCGTAGAGGACGATCAGCTCGTCGACGTCGCCGCCCGCCGGGCGCGTGCGCAGCGCTGGCGAGAAGCGCTGCAGGTCGACGCCGCGGTCCCAGCGGCCGATCCGCGCCTGCGGGATCCCGAGCCCGCGCAGCGACGCGTCGGCCGCGGCGCTCGGCGACAGGACCGTCCCGCACTGGCCGTAGAAGGCGGCGAGCACGGTCCCCATCGCCGCCTCGATGCGCGGGTCGGCGCTGCGCAGGCGCGCGTAGGCGGCCAGCTCGGTGTGGTAGGAGCCGACGACCGGCAGCCCGAGCAGCCGCGCCATCAGCGCCGCCGCGACGCCAGCCGGGCCGGGCGAGACGAGGTGGACGAGGTCGTAGCGACCCTCCGTGAGCGTCTCCGCGACGGCCGGCATCGTCGGCACGCCGACGCGCAGGCCCGGGTAGAAGGGCACGTCGACCTCGGCGACGACCGCGAGGCGGCGGTCGACGTGCGGGTCGGTCCCGACGACCTCGACCTCGAAGCCGGGAAGCCCGCGCTCGCGGATCTGCTGGAGCGCGTGCGTGACGCCGTGCATCGAGCCGACGCCGTCGGCGACGAGCGCGACCCGCAGCGGGTCGGCTTCGCGGTGCGCGAGCTTCTCCTTCTCGCGCGCGAGGAACGCCTGCGCCGGCACGTACGGGACGATCGGCGTGCAGGCGGCGAACAGGTCGCCGGCGAGCGCGCCGAGCGCCGCGGCTGCGTCGGGGGCCGGCGGCTGCGGCGCAACCGCGGCCGCGTCCGCGGCGGCGCGGCCGGCCGCCGGCGCGGCGCTCGCGGCCAGCGCGGTCGCCTTTGCGACGGTGCGCGCAAGCCGCTTCTCGTGCGCGCGGCGGGCGCGGCGGGCGAGCTCGGAGTGCGAGAAGCCGTCCTCCTGCAGGCGTGCGATCAGCCCGCCGGCGTCCAGCCCGCCGAGGTCGAGCGAGTCGAGCCAGGCGCGCACGAGCCGGCGGCCGTCGTCGGGGCCGAGGCCGGTGCCGGTCGCGCCGCCGCGCGCGTCGCCCTCCAGCAGCACGCGCTCGGCCATCCGCAGGACGGCGGCGGGGTCGGGCGGCGCGTCGCCGCCGGTCCCGAGCGCGCGGACCGCGAGCGCGATCGCGGCGTGCGCCCACTTCGCGGCGCTGCCCTGCTTGCCCTGGGCGCTGACGCGCCCGGCGCGCAGGTGCGCGAGCAGCTCTTGAGGCGTCGCCGCGGGCGGCGCCTCGGTGAAGGTGCGGCCGACGTCGACGCCGGCGTGGTCGTCGGAGCCGCCGATCCCGACGCCGCCGTGCGTCTCGACGTAGACGGCGGCGGGCGCGTTGAGCTCCGGCGCGCGCGAGCCGTTGCGCACCTCCCAGACGGGGAACAGCTGCGCGAGGCGGCGGCGATGGCGCGGCGTCAGCGGCGCCTCGACGGCGTAGAAGGGATGCGCGAGTGCGCACGCGATCTCGCGCTCGTGCAGGTAGGCGGCGACGACCTCGACGTCCCTGGCGTTGCGCTGGAGCCAGTCGTGGTCGTCGGGATCGATCCCGAAGCAGAGGACGTGGACCGCCTGCGGCTCGCCGCGGAACCAGGCCGTCAGCTCCTCCGAGATGAACGTGCCGGAGAGCTCCGCGATCTCCAGGCAGCCGTCGATCGTGTCGTGGTCGGTGATCGTCACGAAGTCCATCCCGCGCCGCTTGGCGAGCGCGTAGACCTCGTGCGGCGGGGTGGCGCACTCCGGCAGGCCGACCGCGCGCTGGACGCCGAGCTTCGAGCGCTCGCTCGCGGTCGAGTGGCAGTGGAGGTCGACCCGGCTGGCCGAGCGGGGCGCCGCGTCGCGCCCGGAGATCTGGATCTCGTTCATGACGAGAAGTTTCGCCTGCAAATTGCAGGCAACCGTGACCGGCCGGGGAAGATCCGGTGACGGATCGGTGAACGGGGCGCTCAGCCGTGGCGGCGCAGGTGCGCGGCGTGGGCGCGCTCGCGCGCCGCCGCGTGCGCGCGCCGCACCGCATCGTAGTCGGCGAGCGCGGCGGCGTGGCGCTCGTCGCGCGCGCGACGCAGCGCGGCGCGGGCCGCGAGCAGGGCGCGCAGGCGCCCGGAGCGCTGCGCGGCGCGCGCCGTGCGAGCGGCGGCGAGCAGCTCGCGCCAGCCCACGCGCGCGCGCCGCGGGCGCGGGCGGTCGAACGGCGGCGGCGTGCCGACCAGGCCGCGCTCGACCGCGGCCTCCCACGTCGGCGCCGCGCGGCTGTTGATGACCGTCACGACCTCGAGGTTCCCGAGCCGGCGGCGGCTGGCGCGGCACACGAACAGCATCCACTCCCCCACCTGCAGGTAGTAGTCGGCCTCGTTGCGCGAGCGCGCCCAGCGCGGCTGGGTCGTCACGATCCGCCCCTCCCGCGCCAGCAGGTCGCGCATCAGCGGCTCGATCGCGCCGCGGCGCGCGGCCGGCAGCCCGGCGCGCTGCGCGAAGCGCAGGACCGCGTGGTCGGTGATGCCGAGCTGGGCGAGCAGCCGGCGGTCGACGAGCGCGGAGCGGCGGGCGGACACCCGTCGATCGTAGAAGCGCTCAGCAGCCGCCGCCGGACGCGAGGCAGCTCAGGAGACCCTGGGGGGTCATCGAGCGCCCGACGCGCACGCGCGGCATCAGCAGCGGCTGGGTCGAGGACTCCTGCTCGCCGGGCTGAGTCGTGACCGCGAGCGCGAAGCCGGCCTGCCGGACGGCCGCGACGGACGCGTCGTCGAAGCGGCCGGCCGGGTAGGCGAACGCGGCGACCGGGTGGCCGAGCAGGCGCTGGAGGTCGTCGCGCGAGCCGGCGACCTGGTCGGCCAGCGCGGCGGCGCCGATCCCCGGCAGGTCGACGTGGCTGCGCGTGTGGGCGCCGATGTCCATCCCGTCCGCGTCCAGCCGGCGGACCTGGCTCGCGGTCAGGAAGCCGGGCTCGTGGAAGCGCCCGGTGATGATGAAGAAGACGGCCGTCATGTGGTGGGCCTCGAGCACCGGCAGCATCTGCGTGAGGTCGTCGAGGTAGCCGTCGTCGGCGCTGATGAGGACCGGCTTGGGCGGCAGCGGCGCGCCGTGGAACAGCGCGCCGAACAGCTGCGCGACGGTGATCGAGCGATAGCCGGCCTGCTGGAGCGCCGTCATCTCGGCGGCGAAGACGGGCGGCTCGACGGTCAGGTCCGGCAGCGACTTCGTCAGCTCGGTCGCATACGCGTGGACGCGGTGGTACATGAGGATCGGGACGCGGACCGTGCGCGGGGCCGGGCTCGCGGGCGGCACGAGCGCGGGGTGCGACGCGGCGCGGGCGGCGTGGCGCGCGGCGGCGAGCGGGTGGTGCGCGACGCTCGCGCGCGCGGCGCGGTGCGAAGCGGGCCGACCGCCTCCTCCCCCGCTCGCCATCGCGATCACGGCGACGACCACGACGACGGCCGCCGCGAGCAGCGCGACGAGCGGCCCGCGGCTGCGGCGGCGGGGCGCCGGGCGGCGCGCACGGTCGCGGCGCGACGGAGGGTCCCAGGGGGCGCGCGGCGGGCGCGCAGACGAGTCCGGCACGACGCCGAAGGGTAGCCGGCGGCGCAGCCGGCGGCGGGCGGCCGACTGGGCGAGAGCGCCTGCGCGCAGTGCGCTGGCGCGCCCTACAGCCCGGCCGGGTGGCGCACCACGAACCCGGCGCCGGTGCGCATCGCGGCCTGCCAGCGCGACGGGCTCGCGCCGCTCGTGTCGTAGCGCAGCCCGGCGATCACGGCGTAGACGTGGTCGGCGTTCGCGTACAGGGTGATCCAGCGGCCGGGACCCGGCTCGCCGTAGGACTCGAAGCCGGTCGAGTCCTCGCTGGCGTCGAGCAGGCCCGCGCCGTGCAGCGCGAAGCCGACCGAGCCGGAGCAGTCGTAGCCCTTGTCGTCCCAGCGCGCGTGGCCGCCGCCCCACAGGTACGGCGTCGAGGCGATCTGGTTGGCGGCGGCGATCGCGGCGCGCACGGCCGCGGGCGCGCTCGCGGGCGCGGCGGCGGTGCCGTCGGCGCGCAGCGTCGCGAACGCGGGCGGCGGAGGCGGCGGGCCGGGCGCGGCGGGAGGCGTGACGACGCCGGCGACGACCTTGCGCAGGACCGTCGCGTCGGCGCGCGAGACGATCCCGTCGGCGCGCAGGCCCTGCGCGCGTTCGAACGCGCGCACGTTGGACTCCGTGAGCGGACCGAAGGTCCCGACGACGGGCGTCGCGAAGCCGGCCTTGCTCAGGTAGGCCTGCAGGACGCGCACGTCGTGGCCGTGCGCGCCGCGGCGCAGCGTGCGCTGGCCGAGGTGGGCGCTGAGCGGCGAGCGCTTGCGCGCGGTCTTGCCGGCCTTGCTGTGGGCGGGCTTGGCCCCCGGGGCGGCGGCGCCCGCGGGCTTGGCCGCGGTCGTCCCGCCGCCGGCGTTCGGCGCGGCGGCGCCGGCACCGCCCGCGCCGCCGTCAGCGGTGGCGCCGCCGGTCGTGGCGCCGGGGGCGGCGGCGCCGGGCGGCGCGGCCGTCGTGTCCGCGGCGCTACTCGGAGCGGGCGTCGCGGCGCCTGCCGGCGCGGCGGCGAGCGCGCAGCCCGCCAGCGCGGCGACGACGAGATGGGACGTGCGTATGCGAACGGAGAGCGACAAGCCTCGGACCTCCCGAGCCGCGGTCCGCGACGACCGCGCTCACGTTGCCTGCGGGGGAATCTTCGGCGCGCCGGCCGGCCGCTTCCAGTCGTGCAGGATTCCGTTCACCGCGCCGGCGGCGAGGCGCCGGCCTGCGCGCCCGCGCTCCCGGCCCCCCGGCGCCCTTCGCACCGCCATCTGGTTTGATTCCGCGCCATGCGACGGGTGGCGCTGCTGGGGACCCTGATCGCGCTCGCCTGCGCAGCGCCCGCCGCCGCCTGGGTCGAGCTGCCGCCCTACCCGATCCCCCACGACGGCGTCGCCGACTGCCTGCGCGCCGCCGGCCCCGGCCAGCTCACGCTGCTCGGCCACCTCGGCCGCACCACCAGCGCCACGGACCTCCTCACCGTCGGCCCCCACGGCATCGCGCGCACGTCCAGCACGACGCTGGGGTGGCTCACCGCATGCGCCGAGGTCGGTGCAGCGCCCGGGGTCGCCCCGCTGCTGGTCGCGCCGGTCGTTCGCAGTCCGCACAGCGATGCCTCCCGTCTGCGCGTCGCAGTCGCGGGCGGCGCGCCGGCAACGCTCTCATCGCCGTCGTCGGCGGTTGTGACGCCGCCGTCGGTCGCGGTCGCCCCGAACGGAGCCGCGGTCGTCGCCTGGGAGCAGGTGGGGAACCCGGGCGGCTTGCGCGTGCTGGCGGCCGTGCGCCCGGCGCCGAGCTCGCCGTTCGGCTCGCCGGTGACGCTCAGCGCGGGCTCGCCCGGTGACGGCTCGCCCGTGCAGGTGGTCGCGCCCGTGGCCGGAATCGACTCAGCGGGCGTCGCGACCATCCTCTGGGTGCCCGGCGTCTCCGGCAATGGCGGTGGCGTGCTGCGGGTCGCGACCACGGCAGCTGGGCGCTTCGGACAGCCGCAGACGATCGCATCGGCCGCAGGCGACCAGCTCGCGCTCGCCGTCAGTCCCGGCGGTCGCACGCTGATCCTCAGCTACGGCGACTCCGACTCGCTGGTCGCATTCGAGCGCCCGATCGGCGCCTCGGCGTTCGCGCCTGTCCCCGTCCCGACGTCCGGATCGCCCGACGACGCAGCGGTGGCTCTCGCCGACGACGGCAGCGCCGTGATCGCCTACCACGCCGATCCCGCCGCCGTCTTCGCGCTGGTGCGCCGGCCCGGTGGGATCTTCGGGCACGAGCGGCTGATCAGCGGGCGCCTGCCCGACGGCTCCTCCCGGAGCGGCGGCAGCTTCGGCACGAGCGACAGCTCCAGCCCAGTGCCGCCCGACGACGAGGCGGGCGACCGGATGCTCGCCGCGCTCGGCAGCGGCGGCCGCGTGCTCGTCACCTGGGTCGATCCGAGCGAAGCAGGCGACGCCGCCTCCCCCCACGCCGCGAGCGGAACGCTCGCCGGCGGCCTCGCACATGCGAGACGGCTCGGAAGCCCCTGCCGAACGGCCAGTGCGGCCCGGCCGCTGACGCTCGCCGACGGCACGCTCGCGCCGGCCTGGACCGACGACGCGCGCGTCGACTCGCAGGACGACATGGACGCTCCCTTGGGGGGCGGCCTGCTGCACGTCGGCGTGCCGGGGACCGCACTCCGCTCCCCGGCGCCCGGCCTGTCCGCGCAGCTGCTCGGATCCCGCGCCGTGCACGGCGCGCAGTCGCTGCGCCTGCAGGTGCGCTGCCGCCATGCGCCGTGCGTCGTCCGTGCGCACGCGACGACGCACAGCCTCGACCCCTCGTCCGACGGCGGAGACGACACGGTCGCCGCGAGCTCCGTCGCGCTGCCGCACGACCGCGGCGGCGTGCTGCGGCTCGCGGGCGTCGAAGATCAGAGCTTCGCCCGCCGCAACGGGACGCCGGAGACGATCTCGCTGCTCGCCTGCTCGGCGACGGGGACCGGTGTCTCGCGCCTGGTCCTGCACGAGCCGCTGCGCCGCGCTCGCCCCCGTCCCCTGCCGCGGATCCTCGACCTCACTGCGCGCCGCCACGGCGCCAGGATCCGTGTGACCTGGCGCACGGCGACGCCCGCGACCGCGCCGATCCGCTGACCGATGCGACGACTCGCCCTCCTCACCGCCCTGCTCGCGCTCGCCGTCGCGACGCCCGCCGCCGCTTGGGTCGAGCTGCCGCCGCATCCGATCCCGCATGACGGAGTCGCCGGCTGCCTGCGCGCCGCCGGCCCCGGCCGGCTCGCGCTGCTGGGCCGCCTTGGCCGCGCCACCTCGGCGGAGGACCTGCTCGCGGTCGGGTCGGGCGGCATCGTCCCGGGCCCGAGCACCACGCTCGGCTGGCTGTTCGAGTGCGCCGAGGTCGGCGTCGCTCCGGGCGTGACGCCCCTGCTCGTCGCTCCGGTGGTGCGCGAGCCCCGAAGCCTGGCGACGGCCATGCGAGTCGCGAGCGCGGGAGGACCGCCGGCCACGCTCTCGCCGGCGGGGCCGTTGGCCGTCTCTCCGCGGGTCGCCGTCGCCCCGAACGGCGCCGCCATCGTTGCGTGGGACGAGTTCGACGTGCAGTCGCTCGGGGGGCGCGTCGTCGCGGCCTTCCGCCCGGCCACCGACGCGCCGTTCGGGCCTGCGACGACGCTCGGTTACGCGACCGGCAGCGGCGGAGACGTGGTGGTCGGCATCGACGCGGCCGGTCATGCGACGGTCGCCTGGCTCGGCGCCGGCTCCGCTCGCGACGCAGCGCTGCTGCAGGTCACGTCCACGACTGCGGCCGGCGGCTTCACGACGTCCGTTCCGCTGGCGTCGACCGCTGGGGATCAGCTCGCGATCGCGGTGACGCCCGCCGACCGCACGCTGATCGCCAACTACGGCGACGGCTCGATCGCCACCTACGAGCGCGCGCCCGGCGCTTCGTCGTTCGCGCCCGTCCCGGTGCTCGCGTCGCAATCGGCGGACGAAGTCGCGCCCGCGGTCGCCGACGACGGCAGCGCGATGATCGCCTACCGCTCGGGAACGGACGCCGCGTACGCGCTGGTGCGCCGGCCCGGAGGCGCGTTCGGACGCGAGCAGCGGCTCACGCGCAGCGGTTCCGGCAACGACAGCGTGGGCGTCGGGTTCGGCGTGTCGCAGTTCGCGCGGCCCGCGGCACCGGCCGACGAGCGCGGCAGCCAGATCGCGGTCGCGCTCGACGCACGCGGCCACGTCGTCGTCACCTGGGTTGCGGCGGTGAGCCTGCGGGACGTGCCGAGGGCGTATGTCGCACATGGGACGCTGGCTGGCGGCTTCGCGCGCGCCGCGGTGTTCGGCAGTCCATGCCGTCCCGCAAGCGCGGCGCAGCCGATCGCGCTCGCGGACGGGCAGCTCGCGGCGGCCTGGACCGACAACGCCGACACGCGATCGCTCCTGGGAGCGGCGACGCCGAGCGGCGGCGGCCTGCTCCACGTTCTCCTGCCCGGACGCGCGGCACCACGGCGGGAACCCGCCGCGCCTGGCCTCACGGCGCGGCTGGACGGCCCGTACGCGCTGCGCGTCGGCCAGCCGCTGCGCCTGCGCGTGCGCTGCCGGCGCGGCCCCTGCGTCGTGCGTGCCACGGCGACCGGCTACTCCACGCGAACCGTCGGCGGGGATCAGCTCACCGTGCCGGCGAGCAGCTCGACCGCGCTGTCGCCTGGCCACGGAGCGCTGCTGGAGCTCCGGCCCTCGCAGCGCACCACGTTCGCCCCAGCCGACACAGCGCAGGCGAGGGTCTCGCTGATCGCCTGCCCCGCGACCGGTGCGCACATCACGCGCACGACGCTGCGACTGCGCCTCCGGCGCATCGCGCCGCGCCCGCTCCCGCGCATCCAGCATCTCGTCGCGCGACGCCGCGGACGCCGGATCGTCGTGACCTGGCGCACGTCGATCCCAGCGCGCGGCGTCACGTTCGAGGTCCTCGCCCATCCGATCGACTTCGCCGACCTCGTCTACGCGACCGTGCCCGGCCACGGCCGGCGGCGCTTCTCCACGACGCTGAAGGAGCCCTCCGGCGCCCACTCGCGCAGCGTCTCCGTCGCCGCCGTCTCGCCCGAGCAGCGATCCGAGCCCGTCACGACCCGCATCCGCTGACCCCTCACCGCGGCGCTTCCGCGGCCCGCGCCGCCGCCCCCCGCTCCCCCACCACCAGCCGCCCCATCAGCTGCGCGTAGCGCTCGAGGTGGCGGTCGCCGAGCAGCTCGCCTCGGGCGCGGGCGTAGGCGTTGCCTGCGAGGCGGTCGGCGAGCAGGGGGTCGCGCAGGAGGCGCTCGATCGCGGCGCCGCAGGCGGGCAGGTCGTGGGGATCGGCGATCAGGAGCCCCTCGCGCTCGTCGGTGATCTGGTCGGCGATCCCGCCGACGGCGCTCGCGACGACCGGGCGGCGCTTCCACATCGCCTCGGCGACCGTCAGCCCGAACCCCTCCGCGAGGCTCTTCTGCACGACGATCGTCGCGTGGCGCTGCAGGGCGTTGATGATCGCCGACTGCTCGTCCGGATCCGCCATCGGCGTGCAGGCGATGTGCACGCGGCTGCGGAGCTCGTGCGGCAGCTGACGCCAGCGCTCGATGCAGTCGACGAGCACCGGCGCGCCCTCCGGGTCGTCGGCGACGCCCGTGACCGCCGGGCCGGCGAGCAGCAGGTGCGCGCCGAGCGACGGGTCGACGTGGTGCGCGAACGCGGTCATCACGCCCGCCATGTCCTTCATCCGGTCCCAGCGCGAGACCTGCACGACGAGCGGCGCGCCCGCCGGCGGCGGCGGCCCGGTCTGCAGCACGTCGACGTGGCGGTTGATCCGCCCCGGCGAGCCGTCGCGGCGCGTGAACGAGACGTGCGCGCCGTCCACTCCGTCGCCGACGAGCCCGACGTACGCGAGCGCGATCCGCACCTGCTCGGCGTCCAGCGGCTCGTTCTTGGCGTGGAACGGGTCGATCGAGGGCGGGATCACGTACACGCTCGCGGGATCGACCCACGGCGGCGCGAATGTGCGGCGCGAGACGACGACCGCCTCGACCTCCGTCAGGTACGGGCGCAGGAACTCCCACGCGCGCGCGGTCCACTCGTTCGGCCGGTCGGCGCCGATGTGGCAGCGCCAGACGACGTGCGCCCCCGCGCGCGCGAGCGCCCCGGTCAGGCCCGCCGGCTGCGGGTCGTGCACGAGCACGATGTCGCCGGGCCGCACGAGCGCGAGCAGCTCCTGGCCGTTGCGGCGCACGATCTCCTCGTAGTGGGCGTGCTCGGCGGCGCCCAGCTCGCCGCCGTCGCCGGGCGAGCCGTAGATGCCGTTGTGGATCCGCTTCGTGATCGCGAAGAACTGCGGGTCGCCCTCGATCACGAGCCAGCGCGCGTCGACGCCGGCCCCGCGCGCGTAGGACAGCAGCGTCTGCAGCATCTCCGCGACGCCGCCGCCGGCCGCGGTCGAGTTGACGTTGAGGACCGCGCGGCCGCCGAGCAGCATGCGCGCCCCGGCCGCCGTCTCGCGGTAGCGCTCCATCCGCTCGGGCCCGATCAGCGGCGCCAGGCGCTCCGCGTCGATCGCTTGGACGGACACCTCCCGCAGTCGCAGCTCCCCGCTCATCGCTCCGGAGTGTCGCGCGCGACGCGCCGCCGGCCATCCGGGCTTTCCCGCGAGGCTTCGCCGGGCCTCCGCGGATGCCGCGACGGCGCCGGTCGGGAAAGCTTGGCGCATGACCGTCATCTGGTTCATCGTCTGGCTGATCGCCAACAACGTCGGCGGCCACGAGCCGCTGCTGTTCGACCCGGTCAACGCCTGGACGGGCACGCTGATCGCCGCGATCGCGCTCGACCTGAGCGCAGCGCACGCGACGAAGCGCGGGCGCTGAGGCGTCGCGGCGAGCGCCAGCGCGTACGCTGGAGGCGATGGCCGCCGCAGACGCCGCCGCCTCCCCGCCCCAGGCCGGCACGATCCGCTTCGACAGCGGCGTCGGGCGCTGGGTGCTCGCGACCGCGGTGCTCGGCTCCGGGATCGCGTTCCTCGACGGCACCGTCGTCAACGTCGCGCTGCCGGCGATCGGGAAGGACCTCGGCGCGTCCACCAGCTCGCTGCAGTGGATCCTCGACGGCTACCTGCTGACGCTCGCGTCGCTGATCCTGCTCGGCGGCTCGCTCGGCGACCGCCACGGCCGGCGCAAGGTCTTCGCGCTCGGCGTCGCCTGGTTCACGGCCGCCTCGGCCCTGTGCGCCGTCGCACCGAGCAGCGGCTTCCTGATCGCCGCGCGGCTGCTGCAGGGGGTCGGCGGCGCGCTGCTGACGCCCGGCAGCCTCGCGATGATCGAGGCGAGCTTCGCGAAGGCCGATCGCGCGCGGGCGATCGGCGCGTGGTCGGGGCTGACCGGCGTCGGCGCGGCGCTCGGGCCGCTGCTGGGCGGCTACCTCGTGCAGGCCGTGTCGTGGCGCGCGATCTTCCTCATCAACGTGCCGCTCGGGATCTTCGTCGTCGCGATGGCGACGCGCCGCGTGCCCGAGACGCGCGACCCGCGCGCGCACGGCCGGCTCGACTTCCCCGGCGCGTGCCTCGCCGCGCTCGGCCTCGCGGGAACGACGTACGCGCTGATCGCCGCGCCCGGCGACGGCGCGTCGCCGGCGGTGCTGGCGAGCGCGATCGGCGGCGTGCTCGCGCTCGTCGCGTTCGTCTTGCAGGAGCGCCGCAGCGCGAGCCCGATGCTGCCGCTGTCGATGTTCTCCTCGCGCCAGTTCAGCGCCGCGAACCTCGTCACGTTCGTCGTCTACGCGGCGCTCGGCGGCGTCTTCTTCCTGCTCGTCGCGTTCCTGCAGATCGCGTGCAGCTACTCGCCGACGGCGGCCGGCGCCGCGTCGCTGCCGGTGACGGCGCTGATGCTCGCGCTGAGCGCTCGCTCGGGCGCGCTGGCGCAGCGGATCGGGCCGCGGATCCCGTTGACCGTCGGCCCGCTCGTGATCGCCGCCGGGCTGCTGCTGATGACGCGCATCACGCCCGGCGACGCGTACCTGACGAGCGTGCTGCCGGCGGTGATCGTGTTCGGGATCGGGCTGACGCTCGTCGTCGCGCCGGTGACCGCGACCGTGCTGGCCGCCGCCGACTCGCGCCACTCGGGGATCGCGTCGGGGATCAACAACGCCGTCTCGCGCGTCGCCGGCCTGCTGGCCGTCTCGATCTTCCCGCTGATCGGCGGCCTCACCGGCAGCGCGTTCTACGACCCGGCGGCGATGACGCACGGCTTCCACGTCGCGATGAGCGCGGCCGCCGGGCTGGCCGCGCTCGGCGGGCTGCTCGCGTGGCTGACGATCTCCGACGACGTGCTCGACGCCGAGCCGGAGCCGCAGGGCGACACGCCGCTGCAGCTCGCGCGCGACCACATCTGCCCCGTCTCGGGCGCGCCGCTGCGGCCCGCGCGCGAGGCGGAGTGCGAGCCGGCGCGGACGGGGTAGCGTAGGAGCATGCCAGCCGGCTGGCCCGCACTCCCGCCCTACGCAGCGTGGCGCGAGACGTGCGACACGCTGCACGCGCACACGCAGGTGCTCGGGAAGCTGTGCGTCGCGCTCGCGCCGCCCGAGCCGCAGCTGCTCCACGCCGCGCTGCGACTCACGGCGCGCGGCTGGGAGACGCGGCCGCTGCCGGCGCCGGACGGGTCGGGGGCGTTCGTCGTCGCGCTCGACCTGCGCGCGCACGAGGCTGTCGTCGAGCACGGCGACGGGCACGCGGCGCGGGTCGCGCTCGCACCCGATCGCGCGGTCGGCGAGGTCGCGCGCGAGCTGCTGCACGCGGTGCGCTCGCTGGCGGGCGACGCGATCGCGATCGATCCGGCCCCGCAGGAGGTGCCGTGGAGCGTCCCGCTCGACGAGGACGCCGAGCACGCGCGCTACGACCCCGCGCAGGTGGCGGCGTACTTCGCGGCCGCGACGCGCGCGGCGCTCGTGCTGGATGCGTTCCGCGCGCCGTACCGCGGCCGCTCGACGCCCGTCAACGCGTGGTGGGGGTCGTTCGACCTGGCCGTCAGCCTGTTCTCCGGCGAGCGGGCCGATCCGCCGTCGGGCGACTTCATCATGCGCAACGCGATGGACGCCGAGGAGGTCGCGGTCGGCTGGTGGCCGGGCGACGCGCGCTACCCGAAGCCCGCGTTCTACGCCTACGCGCACCCGGCGCGCGACGGCCTCGCGGCGATCGCGCTGTCGCCGGCGGCCGCCCGCTGGGAGGACGGGCTCGGCGAGTTCGTGCTCGACTGGGACGACGTCGTCGCGGCGGACGACCCGCACGCCGCCGCGCTGTCGTTCGCGCGCACCGTGTTCGAGCAGGCGTGCGCGGTGTGCGGTTGGGATCCGGCGCTGGCGGCGAGCGCGGCCGGGTCGCCGCCGCCGGTCGCGTGAGCGCCGGCCCCGCGCCCCGCCGGTTGACGCGATAGACCGGTTGGGCGAGAATCGATCGCTCGGGTCGCCCAACGGCAGAGGAGGCGCAATGCCCTGGAAGCTCGCCGGATCCTACTTCGAGACCTGCTCGTGCGACGTGGTCTGTCCCTGCACCACGTCGCTGGCGCTCGGCGCGACGCACGATCGCTGCAACGCAACGCTGGTCTTCCGCGTCCGCGAGGGCGACGTCGACGGGACCGACGTCGGCGGGCTCACCGTCGCCGCGGTCATCGACACGCCGAAGGTGATGAGCGACGGCGACTGGCGCCTCGGCGTCTTCATCGACGCGGCGGCGTCCGACGAGCAGGCGGACAAGCTCGGCGCCGTCTTCTCCGGCGCGCTCGGCGGCCCGATGGAGGCGCTCGGACCGCTCGTCGGCGAGAACCTCGGAGTGCAGCGCGCGCCGATCGAGGTCCAGGAGGACGGCCTGCGTCACGCGATCCGGATCGGCGACGCGGTCGACTTCGAGATCGAGGACGTCGTCCCGTTCGGGGTCGAGACGGGCGAGCCGGCGAAGCTCACCGGCATCTTCCATCCGGCCGGCTCGGAGCTGACCGTCGCGCGCGCGACGCGCTCGAAGATCGACGCGTTCGGCATCCAGTACGAGGGCAACGCCGCCTTCTCGCGCTCGCAGTTCGCCTGGGCGGCATGAGCGCGGCCGAGCCCGCGGTCGCCGCGGCCGGCGGCGGGCCCGGCGGGCCGCTGGCCGCGCTCGCGGCCGTGCGCGGCCGCCTGGGACTCGTCGCGCTGCTGTTCGCGCTCGGCGGGCTCGCATGGTGGTCGACGGCGGACCGGATGGCCGGGATGGACGCCGGTCCCGGCACCGACCTCGGGGCGCTCGGCTGGTTCCTCGGCGTGTGGATCGTGATGATGGCGGCGATGATGCTGCCGTCGGTCGCGCCGACCGTCGCCCTGTACGCGACGATGACGCGCCGCCACGGCCTGCGCCGGCCGCTGCTGTTCGCGAGCGGCTACCTGATCGTGTGGGGCGCGGCCGGAGCGGTCGCCTACGGGCTCTTCCGCCTCGGCCGCGGCGCGTTCGGGGACGCGCTCGCCTGGAGCTCCGGCGGCCGCTGGCTCGCGGGCGGCGTGCTCGTCGTCGCCGCGCTCTACGAGCTGACGCCGCTGAAGGACGTCTGCCTCGAGAAGTGCCGCAGCCCGCTCGGCTTCCTGCTCGGCGCCTGGCGCGACGGGTCGCGCGGCGCGCTGGAGATGGGCGCCAAGCACGGCGCCTGGTGCGTCGGCTGCTGCTGGGCGCTGATGGCCGCGCTGTTCGCGCTCGGGGTGATGAGCCTCGCGTGGATGGCGGTCGTCGCGGCGCTGATCGCGCTCGAGAAGACGCTGCCGTGGCGGCGGGCGGCGACCTGGGGCACGACCGCGGTGCTGCTGGCGCTGGCGATCGGGCTGCTGGCAACGCCTCACGACGTGCCCGGGCTCGTCGTGCCCGCGCACCACGGCGGCGCCGCGATGCGGTCGATGGACTCGATGGGCCGGTAGGCCCGGCGCACGCCAGGCAAGGACGCGGTCGGCGTGGCGGACTCGGTACGCGAGCCGGCGAGGACGCCGCCTGGGCGTGATGCCGGCGCGCTCAGACGGCCGCCGCCAGCGGCGGCTCGGCCGACTCCGGCGCGGAGCCGGCGACGCGCGCGAACTCGATCGCGTCGTCCTGCACCGGCCCGCGCTTGAGCATGAAGATGTCGCGCGCGTAGTTCTGGTGCAGGCGCCAGGGCGTGCGGTCGCCCTGCTTGGGCAGCTTGTCGAGCGAGCGCAGCACGTAGCCGGACTGGAGGTCGATGAACGGGTGCGTCGGCAGCGACGGGTCGGGCGTGCGCGGCATCACGCGGTCGTAGCCGTGCGCCGCCATGTGGTTGAGCAGGCGGCAGACGTAGTGGCTGACGAGGTCGGCCTTCAGCGTCCAGGAGGCGTTCGTGTAGCCGAGCGCGAGCGCGCAGTTCGGCACGCCGCTGAACATCATGCCCTTGTAGCCGACGGTGTCGGGGATCTTGACGTCGTGCCCGTCGACCGTGAGCGAGATGTCGCCGAGGATCCGCAGGTTCAGGCCGGTGGCGGTGACGATCACGTCCGCCTCCAGCTGGTCGCCGGAGCCGAGCTTGATCCCGTGCTCGGTGAACGTCTCGATCGTGTCGGTGACGATCGACGCGCGCCCGCTGGAGAGCGCCTCGAACATGTCGCCGTCGGGGACGAGGCACAGGCGCTGGTCCCACGGGTCGTAGCGGGGGGTGAAGTGCGTGTCGATGTCGAAGCTCGCCGGCAGGTTCCGCTCCAGGCCGCGCCGCACCATCTTCTTGACGAAGCCGGGACGGCGGCGGCTGAGCTGGAAGAAGCCGGTCGTCAGCAGCACGTTCTTCCAGCGCACGACCGGATACGCGTAGCGCGGCGGCAGCACCCGGCGGACCAGGCGCGCGATCGGGTCCTCAGCCGGAAGCGTCACGACGTAGCTCGGCGAGCGCTGCAGCATCGTGACGTGCGCGGCCCGCTCGGCGAGCGAGGGGATGAGCGTGACCGCGGTCGCGCCGCTGCCGATCACGACGACCCGCTTGCCGGCGTAGTCGAGGTCCTCGGGCCAGTGCTGGGGATGGACGATCGTGCCCTCGAAGCGCTCGCGGCCCTCGAAATGAGGCGTGTAGCCCTCGTCGTAGCGGTAATAGCCGGTGCAGCCGTAGAGGAAGCTGCAGGTGAAGCGCACGAGCTCGCCGGTGTCGGTGCGCTCCGCGTCGACCGTCCAGCGCGCGGTCTGCGACGACCAGGAGGCGCCGACGACCTTGTGGCGGTAGCGGATCCGCTGCTCGATCCCGTGCTCGCGCGCGGTCTCGCGGATGTAGCGCAGGATGCTCGGGCCGTCGGCGATCGCCTTCGCTTCGCGCCACGGCTTGAACGAGTAGCCGAGCGTGAACATGTCCGAGTCCGAGCGGATGCCGGGGTAGCGGAACAGGTCCCAGGTCCCGCCGCTCGCCTCGCGCTCCTCGAGGATCGCGAACGTGCGCCCGGGGCATTCCTGGCGCAGGTGCACGCCCGCGCCGACGCCCGACAGCCCGGCGCCGACGATCACGACGTCGACGTGCTCGGGCGCGCCGGCGGGAGTCTCGGAAGCAGAGCTCATCCCGTGATTGTTGCGGATTCCGGCGACGACGGCGCCGAGACTGGCTCGCCGGCCAGTCCCGATCTGCTTCGACCGGCGTCGAGCTGGGCGAGTCCCGGGAGATCCTGCGCGAGGACTACCCGCATGTGCCCGCGGAGGCGTACGCGGTCGCTGTCCTGTGGGCGCACGCGAACCCGCGCCGGGGGTCGCCCCCGGCGCCCCTGGGACGAGCCGGCGGCCGCGCGCCGGCAGCGCGCCCGCCGGTCGCTCCTGCCGCACGCCTGACGGCGGCCGGGTCACCGGCGCGGCGCGCGTTTTCGGACGTGCGGCGGGCGGGTACGGGCCGGCCCGTCACCCCGTTCGGCAGGAGGAGATCGAGATGGCCAAGGACCACGGACCCAGCATCAAGGACGACAAGCAGTACGAGGGGCTGCGCAAGAAGGGCATGAGCAAGGAGCGGGCCGCCCGGATCGCCAACTCGCCCGGATCATCGAGCCGCGGCGGCAAGGCCTCCGGCAGCGGCACGCGGCGCAGCGCCACCAGCCAGGGCGGCACGAAAGCGCAGAAGGCGGCTGCCGGGCGCAAGGGCGGGAAGCAGAGCTCGTAGCCGCTCGCGCCGGCGCCACTGCGAGCCAGGCCGAGCCGGGGACGTCCTGCCCCGGCCCGCCTCGCACCGGTGCCGCCACAGGCCGCCCGCTACAGGCGGAACTCCGCGCCGACCTCGTACATCTCCACCGACGCGCGGCTTCCGACGGCGTCGTCGCCCGGGCTCATCTGGTTGAACGTCGCGTCGCCCTGGCGCATGTCGGCCTCGGTCTCGAACAGCGTGATCGCGATGCTGCGCCCGCCGTCGGGATCGGCCAGCAGCAGCAGCCCCTTCGCCGGCACGCCCTCCGGCGGTCCGGACCCCGCGTCCGCGTTGACCCGCTGGACGAACCCGCGGATCGCCTCCGGCTCGCCGCCCTCCCATCGCGCTACGCGTGCGTACATCGATCGACCTCCTCGTGGGCTCAGGAGCCCCGGACGCTAGCGCGGTTCGGAGGCGGGCGCGACGGGGGACCCTCAGCCCCGCGCGTGGCCGAGCCCGTAGCTGGCCGCGATGATCTCGCGCTGGATCTCGCTCGTGCCGCCGTAGATCGTGGCGACGACGCTCGCGCGCAGGTCGCGCTCCAGCTCGTGCTCGGTCGCGTAGCCGTAGCCGCCCATCATCTGCACGCCCTCCAGGCACACGCGCTTGGCGACCTCGGTCACCTTCAGCTTCGCCATCGACGCCTCGCGCGGCAGCTGGCGCTCGGGCTCGGCGTCGGTCCGCTGCGCGACGTCGTAGACGAGCAGGCGGCAGCACTGCAGCTCGGTCGCGAGATCCGCCAGCCGGTGGCTGAGCGCCTGGAAGCTCCCGATCGGCCGGCCGAACTGGCGCCGCGTGCCGCAGTAGGCGACGACGTCGTCGAACGCGCGCTCGGCGAGCCCGAGCAGCGAGGCGGCGACGATCAGCCGCTCGAAGTTCAGGCCGCCCATCAGCTGGCGCCAGCCCTCCCCGACCTCGCCGAGCACGGCGTCGGCGGGCACGACGACGTCGGTCAGGTAGACGTCGTTGACGTCGCGACCGCCCATCGTCGGGATCGGCCGCACCTCGACGCCCGGCGCGCCGGCGGGGACCTCGAGCATCGTGATCCCGCCGTGCTTGCCGTGCTCGCGGCTCGTGCGCGCGACGACGAGGATCCGCTGCGCGATGTGGGCGTTGGAGATCCACGTCTTGTGCCCGTTGAGCAGCCAGCCGTCCGCGCAGCGCTCGGCGCGGCAGGCGAGCGCGCCGACGTCCGAGCCGGCCTCCGGCTCGGACATCGCGATCGCCTGCACGGCGCCGCCGGCGATCGCGCCCAGCATCCGCTCGCGCTGCGCCTCGCTGCCGAGGCGCTCGTAGGCGCGCGCGACGATCATCGACGTGCCGAACGCGAACAGCGGCGCGCGGCCCCGCCACGTCTCCTCCAGGAACAGGCACATGTCGACCGCGCCGCCACCGCTGCCGCCGTAGCGCTCCGGGATCGCGACGCCGAGCCAGCCGAGCGCGGCGACCTTCGCGTACAGCTCCGCGCTGTGGTGGCCGGCGCCGCCGTCCGTCAGCGCGTCGCGCTGCGCGCGCGAGCCGCACTCGCGCGCGCAGAAGTCGCGGATCGCCTCGACGAACGCCCGCCGCTCGTCGGACAGCGCGAGCACGGCGCCTACGCGGCCGGGCGGTAGATCGACACGACGGCCGCGCCGCCGAGGCCGATGTTGTGCTGGAGCGCGACCTGCGCGCCGTCGACCTGGCGCTCGCCGGCCTCGCCGCGCAGCTGCCACGTCAGCTCCGAGCACTGCGCCAGGCCGGTCGCGCCGAGCGGGTGGCCCTTGGAGATCAGCCCGCCCGACGGGTTGACGACCCAGCGGCCGCCGTACGTCGTGTCCTTGCGCTCGACGAGCGTGTGCCCCTCGCCCTCGGGCGCGAGCCCGAGCGCCTCGTAGGTGATCAGCTCGTTCGCCGAGAAGCAGTCGTGCAGCTCGATCACCTGCACGTCCTCGGGCCCGACCTGCGCCTGCTCGTAGGCGCGCTTGGCGGCCTCGCGCGACATGTCGAAGCCGACGAGGTTGATGCACGACGCGCCCTCGAACGTGCTCTGCATGTCGGTCACCATCGCCTGCCCGACGATCTCGACCGCCCGCTCCCACAGGCCGTGCTCGTCGACGAAGCGCTCGGAGGCGATCACGGCCGCGCCCGACCCGTCGCTGGTGGGCGAGCAGTGCAGGCGCGTGAGCGGCTCGTGCACCATCGGCGCCGCCTGGATCTCCTCGAGCGTGAAGGACTGCTGGAACTGGGCGTAGGGGTTGCGCGTCGAGTGCTCGTGGCTCTTCCACGCGATCCAGTCCATGTGCTCGGGCTTGGAGCCGTAGCGCTCCATGTGCTCGCGCCCGGCGTTGCCGAACATCTGCGGCGCCATCGGCGACTGCTCGGGCGCGCGCACCGCGTGCATCGCGGCGAGGTGCTTGTCCATCGGCGACGTGCGATCGGGGAACTTGAACCCGAGCGAGCCGCGCTCCATCTTCTCGAAGCCGAGCGCGAGCGCGCAGTCGACGGTGCCGCCGCGGACCGCCTCGCGCGCGAGGTACAGCGCCGTCGACCCGGTCGAGCAGTTGTTGTTGACGTTGACGACCGGGA